>Ga0209605_1000062_pt1 | contig 151426 bp, 125 predicted proteins | sample AD_UKC035_MetaG_FD_184408 | JGI IMG/M metagenome (GOLD analysis project Ga0209605, IMG submission 184408) | Active sludge microbial communities of municipal wastewater-treating anaerobic digesters from USA - AD_UKC035_MetaG (SPAdes) (version 2) | ecosystem: Engineered > Bioreactor > Anaerobic...
TGGAACTTTGAGCGTCCGGCTTTGACCTCATCAAGCAGCTTGCGTGCGTTGCCCAGTCCGTGAGCTATACCTATGTTGAGCGGGAAACCGTCAAAGTCTATCGTTGCCTGTCTCACGCCGTCCATGCCTCTCAGTTCAGTAAAATCAAGGCGATTAAGCTTCTTGCCCGTAAATAATTCATAGGCTGTTCTTACTGCTGCCTCAATCACCCCACCGGTATTTCCAAAAATGACGCCAGCCCCGGTTGATTCACCCAGTGGCCTGTCAAAGTCAGAGTCGGGGAGATTGACAAAGTCAATGTTAGCCTGTCTGATGAAGTGAGCCAGCTCGCGGGTTGAGATGGAGAAGTCAACATCAGGATTGCCGTCAACCGAGAATTCAGATCTCTGGCTCTCATATTTTTTAGCCAGGCAGGGCATGATGGATACGACAACCATGTTCTTGCGGTTGATGTTTATCTTTTCGGCAAAGTATGACTTGGCAATAGCGCCGAACATCTGCTGTGGTGATTTGGCAGTAGAGGGAACATCCTTCAGTTCCGGGTAGTTGTGTTCAAAGAAGTTGACCCAGCCCGGACAGCAGGAGGTAAGGATTGGAATATTGGCATTTTTGTCTCCGGCAAGGAATTTTTTCAGCCTGTTAAGGAATTCTGTTCCTTCCTCCATGATTGTAAGGTCAGCTGCAAAGTCTGTATCGAAGACATAGTCGAAGCCCAGTTCTCTGAGGGCAGTGACCATCTTGCCGGTTACGAGTGTACCAGGTTTCATCCCGAACTCTTCGCCCAGTGCGGCACGCACTGCAGGAGCTGTCTGAACCACCACGGTCTTTGCAGGATCCACTATGGCGCTGAGAACATCACGTGTATGGTCCACCTCTGTCAGGGCGCCTGTGGGGCATACCGCAACGCACTGGCCGCAGTAGGTGCAGGGCGAATGTTCCAGGTTCTGCTCATAAGCAGGGCCTACGGCAGCCATGAACCCTCTGTTGAAAGCGCCTATGGCGCCCACGGTCTGCACCTCATTGCACATCATCTCGCAGCGGCGGCACATGATGCACTTGTCAAGATCACGTATGATCGATGGCGAGGTGTCTTTCCTGTAGGTTGACATCTCGGCTATCTCCTGGCATGGTATCTCCCTGATGCCAAGCCTGTGAGCCATATCCTGGAGTTCGCAGTTGCCCGACTTTGGACAGATGAGACAGTCTTTCGGGTGATCGGAGAGAATGAATTCCATCACTGTCCTGCGTGCATTCATTACCCTGGGGGTGTGGGTCCGGATAACGGAGCCCTCATCGCATTTTGTTATACAGGCGGGGGACAGGTTCCTGCGTCCCTGTACCTCTACAACACATATCCTGCAACCGCCAGGTTTGTTTTCTATGTTCAGATCGTCAAGCCTCATATGGCACAGGGTGGGAATATCTATTCCCATCTTCCTTGCGGCATCGAGGATAGTTGTTCCTTTCTCGACCTCAATCTGTTTGTTGTCTATTGTAAGCTTTATTGTTTCCATCGTCAGTCTTCCTGGTATTAGTTGATTAGCACAGCACCAAATTTGCATTTCTCGAAGCAGGCCCCGCATTTGATGCATTTATCCTGGTCAATGAAGTGCGGTTCCTTGCGTTCGCCTGTGATGGCGTTGACAGGGCATGCCCTGGCACAGGCAGTACAGCCTACGCACTTGTCAACAATGATTGAATATTTCATCAGGTCACGGCACTGTCCTGCCGGGCATCTCTTTTCAGTAACGTGAGCCACATACTCATCCCAGAAGTTGTTCATGGTTGAGAGTACCGGATTGGGCGATGTCTGTCCGAGTCCGCAGAGCGATGTGTCCTTGATAACATTGCACATGTTCCTTAGGCGGTCAAGATCAGCCATGGTGCCGTTGCCTTTGGTGATATGGGTCAGCAGCTCATGGAGTCTCTTATTACCTATGCGGCAGGGGGCGCATTTACCGCAGGACTCTTCCACCGTGAACTCGAGGAAGAATTTTGCGATGGAGACCATACAGTCGTCCTCGTCCATGACAATCATACCACCTGATCCCATCATTGATCCGGCAGCTACCAGGTTGTCGAAGTCTATAGGTGTGTCAAGGTGCTCTTCTGTCAGGCAGCCGCCTGAAGGACCGCCGGTCTGCACAGCTTTAAACTTCTTGCCGTTCTTAATGCCGCCGCCGATCTCAAAGATTATTTCCCGTAGTGTGATACCCATGGGAACTTCTATAAGACCTACGTTATTGATCTTTCCTGCAAGGGCAAAAACCTTTGTGCCTTTTGATTTTTCGGTTCCTATGGAAGAGAACCATTCCCACCCTTTGTTGATGATCACCGGAACATTGGCAAAAGTCTCCACGTTATTGACGTTGGTAGGCAAGCCAAGGAATCCGCTTTCTGCGGGGAAAGGGGGTTTATTTGTCGGTTCGCCGCGCTGGCCTTCCATGGAGTGGATGAGAGCTGTCTCCTCACCGCATACGAATGCACCTGCGCCATAGCGCAGTTCAATGTCGAAGCTGAAGCTGGTTCCCAGTATATTCTGTCCAAGCAGGCCGTAACCGCGTGCCTGGTCAATGGCTATCTTGAGGCGCTGGATTGCCAGCGGGTATTCAGCCCTGATATAGATAAGCCCTCTGGATGCACCGGTAGCATAGCCGCAGATGGCCATTGCCTCAAGGACAGAGTGCGGATCGCCTTCAAGCACCGAACGGTCCATGAATGCTCCCGGGTCACCCTCGTCAGCGTTACAGACCACATACTTCTGGTCAGCCTTGTTTTTTGATGCTATCTCCCACTTCAGACCGGTTGGGAAACCGGCGCCGCCGCGGCCGCGAAGGCCTGATTTTTTCATTATGTCAATGACGTCAGCAGCAGTAAGCTCTCCTATACATTTGCCAAGAGCTGCATAACCGTCACGTGCAATATATTCATCAATGTTTTCGGGATTGATGAAACCGCAGTTGCGAAGTGCTATACGAATCTGCTTCCTGTAGAATCCCATATGCTTTGAGTCATTTACTGCCTCTTTGCTTACCGGATCAACATAAAGGAGCCGGTGCACAGGCCTTCCCTTGATGACATGCTCTGCCACTATAACCGCGGCATCCTCAGGCTTGACATGGACATAGAAGGTATTGTCAGGCATTACCTTAACTACCGGGCCTTTTTCACAGAAGCCGAAGCAACCTGTGGTTATCACCTGTACCTCATTGCTGAGACCCTTTTCCTCAATTTCCCTCTTCAGACTCTCAACGATGAGACTGCTTTCCGAAGCGCGACAACCGGTCCCGCCACAGACAAGAAGGTGCATTCTGAATTTTGACATTATACTGTTCCTCCCTGTTTATTAGTCTATTTTTTCGTAGTTAACCGGTATGATTCCTTCAACCAGTTCACCGTTCTTAATGTATTTCTCAATGATCTCGTCGGCCCTTTTCCTGTCAACAAAGCCGTAAACAACGGGTTCTCTGCCGGGGAGCTGAACCTCCACGGTGGGCTCGGCATAGCAGTAACCCATGCATCCTGTCTGGGTCACAACAGCAGCTATGCCTCTTTTATCAAGTTCCTCAACAAAGAATTCCATTATTGGCTTGGCTCCCGACGCAATACCACAGGTAGCCATCGCAACCTTGACCTGCACGAGACCTTCGGGATTGTCACCCTTGACTCTCAGATCAAGCTTTTCCCTTGCTTCCTCGCGGATCTTCCTTAAGTCTGCTAGTGATTTGATTTTTTCCATTTCAAGTATTATTTGTCTTTATTTTCCGTACGCCTGAATAGCAGCGCAAATCTATCCTCAATATGTTACTAAATTCCTAATATTTGTCATATCCCGGCTGATAATTTCTCAGTTCGGCAACATTCTGACTGATGATTTCTTTCAATGATCTGACAATGGTCAGGTCTGTCAGAGCATCCTCGCCGAGTTCCTCCCTTATCTGGCCGGATGAGATACTCCAGCGGCCACCTTCACAGAGGTGGTTATAAACGATATTGATCCCGGGGTATGACAGTATGAGCAGGGCTATGGTCCCGCTGACATCACCCAGCGGGGGTCTGTCAAGATGGCTGTATCTGAAGGTGGCAATCACTGTGGTGCCTGTTCCCGGGACTGATTCTATGTTCATCTCTCCCCCGGATATCCGGGCATTCATCTGAAGGAGCGGCAGCCCCATACCCACCTTTCTGGTTTTCCTGGAGGTAAACCACGGGTCAGATGCCCTGATGCAGGCATCAGGTTCCATCCCTCTGCCATTGTCAGCAATGGTCAGTGTCAGAGTGTCAGCAGCAATGGATTCGTTCAGCGTGACGGTGATCTCACTGGCATCTGCCCTGACCGAGTTCTGTGTAATATCCATTATATGCAGAGCAATCTCCTTCATGGCAGATCTGTCATTATATATCTTCCCTCTTCGCCTCTCAGAGCCATAGCCAGCTCCTCAAATGAGGGATGATCAATCATGTACGTAGTGAATCGCCTGCCTATATGTTCCGGGATATGGGCATCAGAATTGCGGATGACCGGGTGGAGCAACTCAGGTGTTCGTCCCACTACCTCCACTGCGTCTATGTAAAGATCGTCAGGAATGAATCCGAGCTGACTGATGATGCTCATTGATGGCCGGTCAATATGGGCCGGGATGAAGAGACCACCGCGAATGTGAGCTGCAGCCTCCACCTCATCAAGTGTGGCATTAAGTGCTGCCGTAAGGAAGTGGTCTATCCGGAGAATAATGTTTTCCTTTTCATCAATGACAACCTGGTCACCGAAGATATCGGGATTGTAGGGGATATGTGCGTTGTGCATGTCAATCCATTCCTGGAATGATATTCTTGCTTTCTCGTCAGGCAGTAGTACCAGTGAATGAACATCCTCTGCGCTGGTGACCTCTGCTGCTCTGAGGACAGTTATGCCTGCCCTTTTACCCAGGGTGACTGTCAGCTCGCAATGCAGGGTGCTGTTGTGATCAGAGACGGCAATCATTTCCAGTCCTTTTGCTGCTGCGAGTGAGATAATCTCCCGGGGGGTCATCTCCAGTGAGCCGCATGGCGAAAGGAGGGAGTGGATATGAAGATCTGCCCTGATCGGTCTCATGGTCAGCTTATAAGAGAGTAAAGCCTGCCTGCAATCTCGAAAGTAGGCAGGTCGGTGCCCAGCACCGGTATCGACTCTTCGTTGCTTTGTGACACGGTGTCATCGCCAGGCTTCTCGCCGCAGGTGATGATAACTGCTGAGAGATCACGCAGTGATGCTATTGCCACCACATTGCGATGGGTCTGTATGGTGATCCACGCACTGCCCGCCGTGGCATGTCCCATCACATCACTCAGCAGGTCGGAGGCGTATCCTCCCGTAACCTCCCGGCCCAGGCCATCATGTCCTGAGAAGATCTTCAGGTTCAGCTTTTCAACGATGTCAGTTACTTTCATTTTCAGCTCCTTTCTTATTGCAGTTCTTGATAAAATTATTTTCTCCCCAAATCTGTTTCATTATACTTGCTGATCTCTCACGGTCCATCAGCTCCTTTTCCATATTTGACTCGCGTATGAAGACGCACTGTGAGATGTCACCCCGGTGACGGACAATATCCTCAGCGAGAGCCTGGCAGGATGGGGCTCCGCAGAGACCGCAGTCGATGCCCGGCAGCCAGCACATCAGGCGTCTTGACCGCTTCATCATTCGCATTGCCTCATCGCGGTCACCTGAAAGGCGGTACATTGAACGTGGTTTGATGTCTGTAGTTATATTAACCTTCCTCATAAGGTAATCGCTATAGGCCTCAATATCAGACATATCACCATTTTTGCGGGTTGTTTCTCCGGGTTTCACGTTACGGGCTTTCCTGCGCAGCCGTTCAGCCACCAGGAACCGGTTTGATGAAAGGAGTACACCGCCGGCACAACCCTCGTCACAGGCCCTCAGCTCCAGGTAATCTACTCCCGTGATCTCATCATTCTCCAGTTTTTCGAGAAATTCCGTCACATTGTTCATGCCGTCGATAGCCAGTGTGCTGCCGTTGATGCATGATGCCTCGCCGTCAGTAAGGCTCCAGAGGAGGGTGTCAGGATCAACCGAGTAGGCATGACCGTCATCATGAGACAACTCTCCCTTATTTCTTAGTGTCCGGTTGATCATATTAAAGATGAAGTCCATGTTGATCACTCCTGAGATAGGGCTTGACTCATCACCTACGGGTGATTTTACAGCAGCAATCTTGGCCGCACAGGGGGTGACGTAAAAGACGCCTATCTCAGCGTTGTGAGCACCCCGGTCACGAAGTACCTTACGGCAGTAAAAGGCTGCCATATCCAATGGAGCCTTTACTGTGGAAAGATTTTTGATCAGGGCGGGGAACCGCACCTGTATGAGGCGGACGATAGCCGGGCAGTAGCTTGATATGACAGGGCGGGGGAGATTTCTTGCATTCATCATCTGATCAATGGCAGGTTTGAGTATCTCGGCGCCATGTTCAACCTCATACACCCACGTGAATCCCATACTCTTCAGTACTGCGCTGATATCGGCCATGGAGACCTCATGCCTGAACTGCCCGTGAAGCACTGAAGGTACCAGTGCCACCCTGTGACTGTAGTCGAATACACGACTGAAGTCGTCCTGTTCAATGATGATGGCATGCACCGGGCACTTTCTGAAGCACTCGCCGCAGTCAATGCAGCGGTCCTCTATCAGGCAGGCTTTGCCGTTGCGTATGCGGATAGCCTCGGTCGGGCAGACCCTCATGCAGAGGGAGCAACCGGTGCATAAATCCTCACGGATGGTCAGAGCATGGTGAAAGAAGCCGTTTTTCATTTTTTCAGACAGCGTTGCTGTTCAGGTTGATTGTAATTTCAAGCGTGGTGCCCTTGCCCGGTTCGCTGTTTATCACGAACCTGTCAGCGTTGGCACTGATATTGGGCAGTCCCATCCCTGCCCCGAATCCCATCTCCCTCACTTCGGGAGAGGCTGTTGAATAGCCCTTCTGCATGGCCTGCTCAATATTGGCAATGCCGGGGCCGTTATCAGTGAGCTTCAGGAAGATTGAGTCAGTGTTAAGGTCTACACTGATCACGCCGTCCCATGCATGAGCTACAATATTTACTTCAGCCTCATAAAGACAGACCACCACTCTTTTGATGACAGTGTTGTCCACACCGAGCTGCTTCAGCATCTTTTTTACCTGGCTTGATGCATAACCTGCCCGGGTGAAATCACCTCCTGTGACCTTATATTCGAAGCTCATTGCCATGTTAAATCAGAAAAGAGGTTTCATCCCTGCCCTGTAAAGTTCTCCCGAAGCCCTGAACATGGTTGAAGGGCATGTGATCAGGGTCATACCCAACTCTTCGGCAAGGTTTTTCATCTCCGGGGTAACTGATTTGTTTCTTACGAACAGAATGCAGTTTATGTCTGACATCTCGGCCGTCCGGATGGTCTGCAGATTTGCAAGCCCGGTAATGAGTAGGAGGTTATTGCAGTTTATTGTCAGTACATCGCTCATCAGATCGGAGGCGAAAGCATAAGTAACCTCATGGCTGTTTCTGTCACTGCTGCATACCAGTTCTCCGTTTAATACAGAGCAGATCTCTTCAACTTTCATTTTGCGGGTCTTTGATACATTAATAATAAGGCAGTGCAAAGATATAAATTTAATGTGAATAAATTCACACTGTTAAAAAAATAACGCAAATGGCATGATTAATTGCTGCGTGTTTATTTGTTTTTAATTTAAATTATTTAATATCTGATATTTGCAAATTCAGACCCGGGTTTCCAGCCGGGTCTGATATCACTTGTAACAATTTTATAAGCCACTTCAAGGATTGCCTGTGCATCTTCAGCGACACCATCGAAGTTCATCTCGGGGTAGAAGTTATCAGCAGGCTTATGGTATCTGTTGGCAAGATAGTCCCTTTCCTGTTCAGCAGCCCACTCTTTGCCATGCTCCCTGCTGTCGAAGTTACCGCGGGCGAAGAGGGAAGGTATGCCTACGCGTGCGAAAGGGAAGTGGTCAGAGCGGAAATACATGCCGGTTTCAGGGTGTGGATCAGGCATTATGTACCTGTCCTGATGGCGGGCTGCATCAGCAAGCAGGTCATCCAGTTCCGACTGTCCGTAGCCGGTCACCATGATGTCTTTCATCCTTCCGATTGGCAACAGCAGGTCATTGTTAAAGGCAGCAATAATGTTTTGCACCTCAACGGGGGGATGGGTTGCAAACCATGTTGATCCCAGCAGGCCCTGTTCTTCGGCTGTAGGGAAGAAGATGATCACTGACCTTTCAGGTCTCTTCTTCATCGAAGCAAAGGCTTCACCGATTTCAAAAGCCCATGCCATGGAGGTGCCGTTATCGACTGCACCGTTGTAGATGGAGTCGCCGTTCTCCTTTTCTCCAATCCCGAAGTGATCCCAGTGAGCGGAGAGGATGACACACTCCTCCGGACGGGTGGTGCCGCGATGTATTCCTGCCACGTTGAAGGAGTTGTTCCTGGTATGGCTGTTGTTAAGTTTCAGGGAGATGGATGCTTCGGTTTCAAATCCTTTATATCCCGGCTGACAGGCATTTTTCTGAAGGGATTCCACATCATGTCCGAGCATATTGAACAGTCGTGAGGCCGCTTCGGCATTCAGCCATCCGGTCACCGGACAGGGTTCAAGACCGTCTTTCGCTGTCTCCATGTACAATCCAGGCGATAATGAGCTCTTACGCGGGATTGAATAATCATATCCGGCGCCGGTAGTCTCATGGATTATAAGTATTGCTGCAGCACCTTGTCTGGCTGCCTCTTCGTACTTGTAGGTCCACCGGCCGTAATAGGTCATTTCCTTACCCTTGAACAGGGTTGAGTCACCGGTATAAAGTCCCGGGTCATTTACCAGAACGACCGCGCATTTGCCCTTGACGTCAAGCCCGGCAAAATCATCCCATCCATATTCGGGAGCCACGATACCGAAACCGCAAAAGACCATTGGGATCTCTTCGAGTTCCACATACTGTCTCATTGAAGGTGATTCAACGGCTATGTCATCAGGTGCAGCAAGTTCCATACTGTTCCCGCCACAGGTAATAAGTACCTTGCCGTCAACCACGGTAGTTATCTCCACCATCGGCACCTCCTGGTACCAGCTGTCGCCGAATGCCGGCTCAAAGCCGAGTTTGGCGAGCTCGCCGGCCAGATACTTAATGGTTATATCCTCACCCGGCGTGAAGGGTTTTCTGCCCATCATGCTGTCAGCACCCAGAATCCTGGTATAGTCACGGAGTTCTCCGGCAGTGATTGTTGCCGATGCTTTCTCCAGGGTTCGGTCTCCGGCACATGAAGACGTAAGAAGAGCCATTACAGCCAGTGCAATGATGGCAAACAATGCAAATGATCTTTTCATTTCTGAGGTTTTTTTGCTGAAGTGCAAAGGTTGATGATCACCTCCACCGCCTTTTCCATGGACTGAAGAGGGATATATTCATATCTTCCGTGATAGTTATGGCCTCCGGTAAAGAGATTGGGGCAGGGAAGTCCCATAAATGAAAGTCTGGCGCCATCGGTGCCTCCTCTGACAGGTTTTATCACCGGCTCAATCCCGGCCCTGCGGTATGCATCAATGGCCGCCTCAATTGTGTGATAATTGGCTTCAATGATCTCCTTCATATTGAAGTACTGATCCTTAATGGCCAGGGTGATGCCAGCGGAGGAGTACCTTTTTCTTATCTCTTCTGCCGCAGCATTCATGATCTTCTTTCTTTCACTGAACTTTACCGGGTCATGATCCCTGATGATATACTTCATATCTGTTTCCTCCACCGTACCCCTGAGGTCATACAGGTGGAAGAACCCCTCGTATCCTGAAGTATGTTCGGGTCTTTCTGCTGAAGGCAGGAGCTCGTCCAACTCACGGGCCAGTGTTATTGAATTGATCATTGTATCCTTTGCTGTGCCGGGGTGCACACTGCGACCCATTATTGAAATGGCCGCGGCCGCGGCATTGAAATTCTCATATTCAAGCTCCCCGATGCCACCCCCGTCAAGAGTGTAGGCCCAGTCGGCCCCGAACGCCTTTACATTGAAATTATCGGCGCCTCTTCCAATCTCCTCGTCAGGAGTAAATGCAATCCTTATTTTTCCATGTTTGAGCGAAGGATTCGCAATAAGATGCTCACATGCCGTGATTATTTCTGCTATACCGGCCTTGTCATCAGCTCCGAGCAGCGTGGTGCCGTTTGAAGTGATGATTGTCCTGCCTCTGTAAGCAACCAGTTCAGGGAATTCAGACGGTGAAAGCACAATGTCAAGCTCTTTGTTGAGCACTATGTCATTGCCGTCATAATTGCTGTGAACCAGGGGATTGACATTGGCGGAAGGAGCCTCGGGGCTGGTATCCATGTGAGCAATGAATCCTATGACCGGATCTTCTGTGCCGTTGTTGGAGGGCAGAGTGGCCATTACATAGCCATTGCCATCAAGGGTTACCTCTTCCATCCCTATCTTTTCCAGCTCAGCCGTCAGCTGCTCGGCGAAGAGCATCTGTTCCACTGACGATGGAGAAGAGAGATTTGTTTCGTCTGGCCTGGTCTCGAAACGGACATAATTCAGAAACCGGTTCAGGAGATTCTGCATCAGGTGATATTTAGTTCAGAAGCTAATTTAACCAATTATATAATAGCAGCCACTCTCCCTGGCTTGTTGTTCATGACGGTTATCTGAAGAATATATTTCCCAGCAGTACCCGTCCGCTTTTCCAGTAAGCCCTGAAATAGGGATCTTCGGAGATATAAACAACCGTGCCTTTTCCTATTGTCTCTGATGCTATTACTCCGGTATTTTTGACTTTCTTCAGGTATTTATACCCGGCGAAACCGGACACGGGTATAGTGTCAGTAATATATCCAATATTATTGCCCTTTTCCAGGAATGGCAGTCCCTCATTTCTTTTCATCAGGAACCACTCTTTTCCCATTCCGAAGGCAAAGGGATGGGAGTCGTCAAGTTGTACCCTGAAGATGGCTCCGGCAGACCTGCCTGTAACCGATAACCGACGCCGGTCCTCGTACCGCTGCAGCATGGTTGTGTCGGCAAAGGTTGCTTTCACGTTCTTCTTCTCTTCAGCCTCTCTGGCATCATATGCCTTGCCCAGTGCAGTGCTCTTCTCTCCCCTGAAAAGGGCTATGGCACTGTCCAGGGCCACAACTTTTCCTCCCTCTTTCACATATTGCATTATCTTCTCTTTGGCTTCAGTCAGTGATCCGCCGGGAAGTATCAACACATCATATTCTGACAGGTCCATCTCTTTCAATTTGTCAGCCTTAACAACGGTAACGGGATATTCCAGCTCTCTCTCGAGGAAAAACCATATCTCGCCAAACGCCTGCGAGGCGCCCTCACCACCGGCAAGGGCTATCCTTGGCCCTTTTCCGGCAGGAGAGTACCCGGATCCCAGGTCCTTGCCCGTTGAGACCATGCCTCCGGTCAGTGGCACAAGTTTCACGCCGCTGGCAGCGGCCGCAGCCTTCACCTTCTCATTAAATTGCAATACAGTGCTGTTGTCACCTCGGGCAACCACCACTGACCCCCTGTTGAAGGTCTTGCCGGCGACCGTGAATGGGTGATGGCTGGACCTGACATTTAATCCTGACCTGAACAATTTTCCCATAAATTTCAGTTCATTGAATCCGGTCATGGATGCGGCCCACGCATAAACCGGCAGGGTGTCCGCAGGCTCCTCAGAAGATGATGCAGCGGTGAGGGAGGCTTTGGGACTTTTCCGTTCCGTTACCGTCAGTCTCTCTTTCGAGGCGTAGACCTCTATGTTGTAAACATAGGGCAAGGCCCAGGCTGTAAGGTCATAGCTGACCGAGTCCGAGGACCGGGAGGCAGGTTCAAACATAACCTGTATCAGCCTGCCCTGGGGCTGGTATGCGCTTATTAAAAGATCATTCTCTTCAATGGTTAGGCTCGTTTCCGCGCCGGACCTGTATTCAAATGCTTTGATCTTCTTGCCGGCAGCCTGTGGGGAGCTGTATCTTATCTGGTTGCTTTCAAGCAGTTCTATGAGTGACTCCAGGGAAGCAGCGTCTGCCGAACCTTTAATTATAATTGTTTTGTATTCGCATTCGGGGTTTGTTGTGGCGTTGCCAAAGTATTCATAAAAGCTGGTAAGCAGTTTTTCACTGTTCTCTGCTGCTGTGGCAATGACAGCCATGGAGGACAGGAAATGACCCTCTACACGGTGTCTGAGGGTAAGTGTGTCCTGAGTCTCTCTTGCCAGGGAGAGGCCTGCCTGGGCACCTCCTCCCTGTTCAAAAGTAAAGCCCATGGCCCCGTTGAACAGAGGCCATGTGTCGCCAAAGCTGGGACAGAAGAGGTCGAAGTTTTCCTTTGTGAAATATAGTCTGAAGCGGGTGTCAAACAATTCAGCAGTCTTTTTTCCGGTCAGGGAGTGAAATTCTTTCTGCCATGGGGTGATTATCTCATGCCACGGGTCAGCGCCGGGAGGAAAGAAGTAGGTGCTTTCTGATCCCATCTCGTGGAAGTCGGCATAGACATGAGGCATGAAGCTGTTATACAGCTTCGTGCGTGCCTGAGTCTCCTTCTGTACATGCCAGCTCCAGTCGCGGTTCAGGTCAAAAAGGTAGTGATTAAGCCTGGAGGAAGGCCAGTCCTGGTGGTGCTCCCATGCATCGGGATTACTGTTTGGAGGCCAGCCCTGTGCTCTCAGGTATCTTGTAGTGAAGAGATCACGGCCATCAGGGTTCTGGCATGGATCAATAACGATTATCATCTTCTCAAGCCACTCTTCAGAGCCTTTCCATGACCGGGTCACGAGAGCATGGAGTACCTGCATCGCTGCTTCGGCCCCTGCCGGCTCAGAGCCGTGAACGCTGTATGCCAGCCAGATAATGGGTACTGATTCCGTCACGGGGTTGCCTTCTGCGAATCCGGCCCGCTGAAGATTTGACTTTATTATCTGGTCAAGTCTGGCAAGGTTTTCCGGTGCAGAGATGACGCAGGCACTGAGAGGCCTCCCTTCCCATGTCTCTCCGTATCTGATGTAACTGGCATTGGGTGAGTGTTCCGCCACGTGCATGAAGTAATCGGTTAAAGTATGCTGTAACGTAAACTTTTCTCCGGGTTTATAACCCAGATACTGTTCGGGGGTCATCAGCTCCTGTGATGACAAACTGAGTGTAACAGCGACTGCTACAGCTCCTGCGGTGAGAGCTCTCTTCATAGTACAGGTTTAGGTTGTAAATATATCTCAAATTGCGGCTCGTGAGGGTCAACCTGTACATGTTATAGAAACAGGGGAACGTGCTCTCATTTCTACAAGACCAGCCCTTAATTCCAGGTCGGGAGAAACAGGGGAGATGGTCAGACATGAAACAGCCGTCCCAGGCTGCGGCCTCTCTTCAACCGGTAGTGGATAAAGATAAAGAACAGGGCAATGATAAACAGTGAGGCAGCTGTCACCACTGACCACTGGGGATTGTAGGCAGCGGTCATGATGCGGTCAGTCAGGTATTCAGTTATCAGCATGAAAACAGCCAGCGCAGTCAGGATTGTTGCAAGCAGGTTAAGTCCCCTGTATCTTGAGAGGGAGTTAAGAAACAGTACAGCTGTCGTAAGCAGTGCCGCTGCCACCGTCAGCGGGCATGCCAGGGGCCTGTACCAGTCCGGTCCGCCGGTAAGCAGATCCAACAGCCACAGAAAAAGCAGAGTGGAAATCATAACAATGGTTATTGCCAGGTAGGGTTTGCGCCTTAGAAAATAGATGGATGATGCCAGTATGATCAGATAGGCAATTGACAGTGTTGTAAGCAATGACCATCCGAATCCCCTTGTAAAAACAGCATCAATAGCCAGGGTGATGATGGCGCCGCTGATCAGGAGCAGCATTGAGATCTCATAAAGGTGTCTTGTCTTCCTGATCCTGGACAGCCTGAACAGATCAGCTACCGAGATTGGTCTGGCGGAGAGGTTGTCTGATGGTTCGCAGAGAGGGCATATCTCATTTCCCTCGCCAAGGTCTACTCCACATTTTTTGCATATTGCCATGGTTCTCTTATTCCTGAGGTTTATGTATTCTTGCCGGTAATCCCGCGGAGGTAAGTTTTTTGACAAATCTTCTTTCCACTTCCCTGTTACCGGTAACAGATCCGAATGTGATTATGGTATTTAGTCCCAGTGTAATCAATCCTGCCGTGATCTTAATGTCCCTGTGCGGAGGAGGGGGCGTGACTGACATGGAGAGCATAAGTTCAGAGGCCGGTCCTTCAGGGTTTACTCTTCCCATATTGGTGATGGTTGAGGTGAACTGGCTGGGCCCGAACCGGGTATAAGCAAGCCTGAGGACAGGGCTCTTGATAAAGAGAGGGATGATACGGATCAGGGGATTCTTTTCCTTTGAAACGTTCCTGCTGATGATCTGTCTGATCCTCTTCTCATCAGTCATCATGTGCATGGTGATTTTTACCTCACGGAGTATCTCTTCGAAGGTGTACTTTCCCATTCTGATGTCGATGGCGGGCATGGCGAAGAGGGAGAAATTGCGAAGTGTGTATACCCCGTAACGTCTGCGCAGGTCAAAGGGAACCTGCACCCTTATATGCGGGGAGCCTTTGCCTGATTCAGTGCGTATATCCTGAAGGACAAAGAGCAGTGTGGCAGCAAGATACTCGGTGATGGTGCTTCCTGAATCCCTGGCCAGCGCAGTAAGTCTTTCTGCAGGAACTTCAAATTCGGTTACCGTGAACCTTGGAGCTTCACGCAGTCTGAAAGGCAGGTGCCATGCTCGTGGCATCACCGCCGGTGCTGGCATGCCCTTGCCATAATGCTGTGAGAAGAGATCCTCACTGCTGCCGGGCAGTGGTCCTTCCCGGGCCTCGGGGAAGGGCAGGCTGGTGATGCCTGCCGAGTATATGAAATAATGGTTGAGAAGTGTTTTTAGAAAGAAGAGGGCGCCGCCACCATCAGTGATTATGTGAAAGAATTCTACGGAGAGAGAGCTTCCCCTGACGAGAATCCTGTAAAGAAGCTCGCCATTCATGGTGCGGGGAAATGGTTGGCAACGGGGACCCCTGTCAGCCATAACCCTCGGCGGCCTGCCATTGTATTCCAGATAATACCAGAAGAATCCTTTACAAAGCTCCACGCTGAAGAATGGAAACAACCCCGAGGTTTCCTCTGAAGCTTGCATCAGGGCCGGAAGGCTCACCGGAGAGGCAAGGGTTACGGTTATACGAAATACCCCTGTAAGCTCCGATCCGGTAATAGCTGGATAGATCTTGGCGGCATTGTCAAGCTTCATCCAGTCTGGCGGAGGATTTTTTTCCCCGTTCATCCCCTTCTTCATTTCGTATCAAAGATAAGAATATATGCACCACCATGTCAAATGTGTTGCCTGGCAGCTTCCTGGTCTGTGGCCGGGTAACTTTGCTATCTTTGTTTTCATCAAACCTAATTTTAACCAGGAAGAATATCATGAAGCAGTTATTCAGATTTATTCAGCCGGCACTTATGCTGGTCTGCACAGTCACCCTTTCAGGACAGAGGCCGGGACCGGCATACGGGCCGGGTTTAATAAAATGGATCGATGATAACCGGATGCTCATAAGGTTATACGATGAGGAAATCAAGCCTGCGGACAGAAGTGAGGAGAATCTTGTTATGGTGGAGTACAATTGCAGAACGGGCAAATCAGTCAGGGTGGAGCAGTACCGCACGGAGATGCAGCAACTTTCCGATATTTTGCCCGATGGGGTGACTCCGGGGCCTGACATAGCTGTTGCCGCAGACAGACAGTCTGTAGTGATTTTGCGCAACAATGACCTCTGGTATTATTCTTCCGATAACCGGGAAGGGAAGAGACTTACCGATGACGAACCGAAGGAGATCAATGCCCGCTTCGCGCCAGGCGACAGGAAGCTCGCCTATACAAAGGATAAGGATCTATATTATTATGACCTGGATGCCGGAAAGGAGACGAGGCTTACCTTTGATGCTACTGACAGGATCTACAACGGGTGGGCTTCATGGGTATATATGGAAGAGATACTGGGCAGGGGCTCCAGGTATGCAGCCTTCTGGTGGTCACCCGACGGAGAGAGAATAGGCTATCTGCATACCGATGACAGCCCTGTTCCGCTCTATTATCTAAACCGGCTCGAGGATAGTGACGGACCCCGCGGTGAACTGGAGACAGCACACTACCCGAAGGCGGGTGACCCTAATCCTGAGGTGAAAATGGGTATCGTGGAACTATCTACAGTAAAAACCACATGGGTGAAGACAGATGAGTCTGTAGATCAGTATATTGCCTGGCCTTCATGGACACCTGACAGCAGGAAGCTGATGGTGCAGGTCCTGAACCGCGATCAGAATGATATGAAGTTCATCCTGGCTGATGTGTCAACAGGTGACTTCACTGAAGTCTATCGTGAGACCAGGCCTGCCTGGGTGGACTTCTTCGAGGATATCCATATTATGAATGACGGAAGCGGATTCATTGTCCGAAGCTATCGGAACGACTGGCATAACCTTTATTATTACGGGTGGGACGGTAACCTGAAGTCACAGATCACAAACTTCAACTGGAAGGTGACGGGTATAGTCAGGGTTGACGAAGTCAGGAAGGAGGTCTATTTTTCAGGTACAGGACCTGAGTTGCTGGAAAATCACCTATACAGGGTCCGTCTTGACGGCACCCGTCTGCTTCAAATAACCGGGGGTGAAGGGTTCCACAGCACCTCAGTGTCTCCTGGCGGATCATACTTCCTTGACACATGGAGCAGTATCACCGATCCGGGAGGCATTGACCTCATTGATCGCAGAGGAAGGGTTATCAGGAACCTTTACAGGGAAGAGATCGTGCCATATGACCCTTCAAAGCATCAGAAGCATGAACTGGTCAGGATCACGACATCCGATGGTCTTTTTGAGATGCCAGCGCTTATTACCTTTCCGATCAATTTCAATCCGTCTGAAAAATATCCTGTGGTGTTTACCATTTATGGGGGCCCGGATGCCGGCAGCATCCGCAACCGCTGGCAGAGTCCACAGCCCAGATGGTATGCCGAGAATGGGATAGTCACTATAAATGTTGACCATCGGGGCTCGGGTACATTTGGCAGGAAGGGGCTTGATTTTGTTCACCGCTGTCTTGGCAAATGGGAAATCTCTGATTATGCGGATGCCGTCAGATGGCTGCGTCAGCAACCATGGGCTGATGAGTCCAGAATAGGCATCACCGGCGGCTCATATGGTGGTTATGTAACCTGCATGGCCATGACGGCCGGTGCTGATTACTGGACCCATGGCATCGCCGATTACTCAGTGACTGACTGGCGTCTGTATGACAATGTCTATACTGAGCGCTATATGGATACCCCTGAGTCAAATCCTGAAGGATACACGAATGGCTCTGCTATTACTTATGCTTCAGCGCTCAGGGGAAAACTTCTCATACGGCACGGAGACATGGATGACAATGTTCATATGCAGAACACTATATGGCTGGTGACGACGCTGCAGGATCTCAACAAACCCTTTGAGATGATGATTTATCCGGGCGAGCGTCACGGCTGGGGAGGGCCCAAGCGGGTCTTCATGACACATGAAGGCAATAACTTCTGGATGAGGCATTTTTTCGGTAAGCAACTCTACTGAAAACACAATGATGTCAGGAGCAATATACAGGAAAAGGCTCGCAGAGGTGCGTGCCCTGATGAAACGCAGGAAGACAGATGCTGTTATTGTACCCTCATCCGACCCGCATCTGGGCGAGTATGTGCCCGATCACTGGAGAGTGATCAGATGGCTGACGGGATTCACCGGTTCAGCCGGGACAGTGGTCATCACACGCACCTTCGCCGGCCTGTGGACTGACAGCCGCTATTTCATCCAGGCTGAGGAACAGTTGGCAGGATCGGGGTATGAACTGGTAAGACTCAGGATACCACATACTCCGGAGCATATTGACTGGCTGAAGGATCAGTCGCGCCGGGGATGGAAAGTGGGTGTTGACGGACGGCTTATCTCCGTGGGGCAGATGAGACTGCTTGCTGCTGCCATGAAGGATGCAGGAGTACGGCTGGATTTGAAAACCGACCTGATCAGCCCGTTGTGGAGTGACAGGCCCGCGCTCCCGTCATCAGAGGCTTATGAGCTTGATGTGAAATATGCCGGTGTTGCACGTAAGCAGAAGCTTGACAGGGTAAGGGAGGTGATGGCCGGCATGAATGTTGATTATCAGCTTCTAACCGCTTCTGATGATGTAATGTGGCTGCTGAATATAAGAGGGAATGATATCATATACTGCCCGCTGATGCTCTCGTTTGCCCTTGTTGGCCATGACCAGGTTTTGCTCTTTGCAGATGAGAATAAGATCCCGGGATCACTCAAGAGCTCCTTCGACAGAGAGGGGATTGTGTCGCTTCCATATGATTGTGTGACCTCTGTTCTCGGACACCTCGAGGAGAGATCTGTTCTGCTTCTTGCTCCCGGTACCACATCAGCCGCATTGTACAGGTCCGTTGCAGGCAGGGTCACTATTGTGGAGGATCTGAGCATCCCCACAAGAATGAAAGCAGTAAAGAATGAAGCAGAACTGAAGAACCTGCGGGAGGTGATGATCAGTGACGGGGTAGTGCTGACGCGATTCTTCTACTGGCTGGAGAAGACAGTTGTATCGGAGACTGTGACCGAGCTGTCGGCAGCTGGCACTATTGACTCCATGCGGACTGAGCAGGAGGGATGTGTTGGCCCTTCATTCAGCACCATAGCTGCCTTTAATGCTCACGCTGCCCTGCCGCATTATGTTCCTGACCGGCGGACTGATGTGAAGCTTGAAACGGGAGGCATCTTCCTCCTCGACTCAGGAGGACAGTATTTTGGAGGCACTACTGACATAACACGTACAATTGCACTGGGTAAGCCCGATGCCGCGATGAAGCGCGATTTTACACTTGCCCTGAAGGGTACAATTGATCTGGCCATGGCACGGTTTCCACAGGGCACAAAAGGATACCAGCTTGACATTCTGGCCAGAAAACCTTTGTGGGACAACCGGCTCAATTACGGCCACGGCACCGGTCACGGTGTGGGCAGCTTCCTTAATGTACACGAGGGGCCTCAGTCAATAGGCTCGGGTGCCACGGGTGATATTAAAACAAGTATTGAACCTGGCATGATACTGTCAGATGAACCCGCTTTCTACAGGCAGGGGCAGTATGGCTTCCGTACTGAGAACCTGCTGGTCTGCATCAATGACGGAGAGACGGAATACGGAAGCTTCCTCGCATTTGAGACAGTGACCCTTTGCTACATAGATCAGACTCTGATAGATCTCTCGCTTCTTGACGACAAGGAGCTGGAGTGGCTGAATGACTATCATGAGAGGGTCTACAGGTCATTGCGGGAGCACCTTAAACCGGAACTGAAAAAGTGGCTCAGGGAAAAGACCAAACGGCTGGTCAGGAATACGAAGTAAAACAGGTTGATTGTTAAGACTTTGAGATTACAGGCTCTGTTCATAGCCCTTGCGGCCACAGATGATCCCGGGGAGAATGAGAGGCGCCTGAAGGTGGTCAGGGAAGGGGATTCTCACCGCATGCGTATCATGAACCTGTCTGGTGATCAGAAGGAGGGTGTGCTGACCACCCGGGAGAAGTGGTTTGACTCCCCGGCCGGGAGGTGTAACTGATTATTACAGGATGCCCTCATGCCATCATTTCCAAATATTTAAAATAATTTTGGAAATGTTAAAATTATTTAAATACATTTGTATGAGCTAAACCGCTGTGGGGTGTGGAGTATATATGTATACCTCACTGTCAGTTGGCTGATTTAATATTCTTTAATAACAGTTTAATTTATTTTCAAATGAACATTTTTGTAGCCAAGCTGAGTTCTGTAACCAAAGCAGAAGACCTTCAGGAACTTTTCAGCAAATTTGGGGAGGTAATCTCCGCAAAAGTCATTATGGACCGTGAAACCGGCTTCTCGAAGCGTTACGGTTTCGTTGAGATGGCGGATGACCGTGCCGGTTATGAAGCTATCGAAAAGCTTAACAACTCAGAGCTCGATGGCAGTCAGATCATCGTCAAGAAGTCTGAGCCAAAGGCAGAGAAGAAGCCTTTCCGGCCCCGTCGTGATTTCCGCGACAGGGACCGTGATAATCAATACTAGGACGAGAAAAGAGAAGAGAGGCTGTCTGGATCAGGCAGCCTCTCTTATTTTATTCAGTTCTGTAAGGGTGTCTCGTAATACAAACAAGGCATACTAATTACTGAATGATTTTATAAACCTCAGTGAATCAGCTGTGCCTGCATCCAGTAAACTGCTGCACCGGCAAGATAGCCTGTCAGGGCAAGCCAGGAGATCTTCTTCATATACCATATAAAGTCTATCCTTTCCAGACCCATTGCAGCCACGCCTGCAGCGGAGCCGATGATGAGCATGCTGCCTCCCGTTCCGGCGCAATAGGCAAGGAGCTCCCAGAAGAGACCATCCTGAACGAAAAAGCTTGCGTAGGCAGGGTCGGCAGCCATTCGAAGCATGTCAGGGGTTACCACTTCATACATTCCCATGGCACCCGCAACCAGCGGCACGTTGTCAACCACAGCTGATATAGCGCCGATGGCAAGGTTAATCAGGTAGATATTGCCCAGCTTTTCATCCAGCCAGCCTGCCATCAGGCTAAGATGACCGGCGCTCTGCAGGGCAGCCACGGCTGACAGTATGCCAAGAAAGAAGAAGATGGTGGGTGTGTCAACCTTCTTGACAATATTATATATGGTCAGTTTTCTGCGGATCTCGTCCTCCTTGTCTCGGTGCATGATCTCTGAGACGAGCCACAGCACACCGAGGCCGAATAGCATCCCGACATAAGGCGGCAGGTGGGTCACGGTCTTGAATACCGGCACAAAGAGAAGCATCGAAACACCCAGGATAAGTATGAATGTCCTTTCAAATGGAGTAGTGATATCAACTGTATTTTGTGCCCTTTCCGGCCTCCTGACTTCACCCTTGACCATAAATGAGAGGATTGCCAGAGGCACGATCATATTAACAAGGCTCGGCAATATCACTTTTACAATAATGTTGACAGTGGTTATCTGACCTCCGATCCACAGCATGATTGTTGTCACGTCACCTATGGGAGACCAGGCACCTCCGGCATTGGCAGAGATGACTATCATGCTTGCAAAAAGCCAGCGGGTGGGTTTGTCCGCAATCAGCTTCCTCAGCAGGGCGATCATCACTATGGTAGTTGTCAGGTTATCCAGCACGGCTGACATAAAGAAGGTGATTATTCCGAGCACCCAGATCAGTCTGACCTTGCTTCTGGTGGTTATCCTGTTGGTGATGACAGTGAAGCCCTGGTGCTGATCAATCACCTCTACAATGGTCATGGCGCCGAAAAGGAAGAACAGTATCTCGGCTATATCTACCAGGTGATGTGCAAGCTCATGCTTAACGAAAGCATTGGTGTGCCCGGCCAGCTCAACCGTCTCACGGAAGGGTGATGTGGCAAACTGGTCATTGGTGAGGGCAGGGGCAATGTTGTTCATTATCTGCTGTCCCATCATCTTCAGCTCCTCCCAGGAAGGAGAGAATCCAAGTGCCAGTATCTGTTCGCTGAAGAGGGCATAGAGGGCCCATAGGATGCTGCCCAGCAGAAGAGCGCTGGCTGCCTTTTCAACCTTTATCGGATGTTCAAGTGCTATTGCCAGGTAGCCCAGCAGAAAGAGCACAACCATAAGAATAAACATAGCTCAAAAAATTTTGATGCAAAAATAGGATTTACAATCAACAAAAAAATGATTATTGCAATTATCAGAGATTGTATGATGTGCCGAAGGAGGGAATTTCTATTCTGTCAAAGCCCTGCGATTCAAGATATGCCCTGTAATTGACCTGGGTTTCGTACTCACCATGTACAAGGAATATGTTCTTCAGCCTGTCCGGATCCTGGCATGAAAGGTATTCTGCCATCTCGCGGTAGTCGCCGTGGCCCGAATAAGATTCAATCCTGTCTATCTCAGCTCTTACCGGATACTTTTTACCGTGAATGGAAACTTCCTTTTCTCCCCTTAGCAGGCGGGCCCCGAGGGTGTTTGGTGCGCAGTAGCCTACCGCCAGCACAGTGGTGGCAGGATTGCTGATGTTATTGGCCAGGTGGTGTTTGACACGTCCTGCTTCCATCATGCCCGATGATGAGATGATAATGACCGGTCCCTTGATTTCATTCAGGCTTTTTGATCCCTCAACCGAGGTGTTGTAAAAGAGGGAGTTGAACCCGAATGGATCAGGGTCAGTAAGCATCAGATCCGCCACCTCCTCATTGAAACAGTCTGTATGCATGCGGAAAATGCTTGTAGCGTTGACTGACAGAGGGCTGTCTACATAAGTGTCCACCCTGGGCAACCTCCCTGCATTGTAGAGGTTATTGAGAGAATAGACTATCTCCTGGGTTCGTCCTACACTGAAGGCGGGAATAATGAGCTTACCCTTTTTTTCTACGCAGGTATGGTGCACAACCCTGAAGAGATCTTCATCTGACTCTTCAAGAGTGGGATGGAGCCTGTCGCCATATGTTGATTCAGTTATCAGATAGTCAGCCTGGGGAAACGGTTGAGGGCTCTTCAGCAATCTGCTGACAGGTCTGCCGATATCTCCGGTGAATGCAAGCCGTTTGATTCCCTCTTTCTCCTTCAGCTCCAGCGTGACCACTCCGCTGCCTAACATGTGACCTGAATTAGTAAACCTGACGGTTGTGAATTCATCAATCCGGAACTTGCGGTCATAGGCCACGCTGATGAACAGTTTCATTGATGCTACAGCATCAGCCTGTGTATAAAGCGGCTCCACCGGCGGCAGGCCCTTTCTTGCCCTCTTCTTGTTGAATGTTATGGTATCATATTCCTGTATCTTCCCCGAGTCAGCCAGCATGATGGAACAAAGATCACGTGTGGCATTTGTACATATAACTGACCCGGCGAAGCCGTTTCTGGAAAGAAAGGGTATCAGCCCGGAGTGGTCAATATGGGCGTGAGAAAGAATAATATGATCAATTGAGGCAGGTGAGAAAGCGAGTGCCCGGTTTTGTTCCTCAGTCTCAAGCCCCTTACCCTGGAACTGTCCGCAGTCGAGCAATATGTTTTTACCATGTTCAGTTTCTATAAGTATCTTGCTGCCTGTCACCTCGCGGGCAGCCCCGTAAAATGTCAATTTCATGCTGTATCTGATATTTTGTGATCTGCTAATATAGCTAAAGTTGCCGGAACCGGCTTCAGATTAATATTCAACATTTAATAAACAATATGTCAATTGTTCTTTATTTAGTGAAGTCATTAGTATATTTTTGGCGGTGCAAAAAAATACGCGAGCTGACTGATGAAACTTGACAAGATCTTTTCGTACCTGGCCCCGAAGGAGGGCAAGTTCTATCCGCTTTTCAAGGATGCCTCGGCAAACCTGATCATTGGTGCAGAGCTGCTGGTAGAGTTTATGAATGATCCCTCGTCGGAGAAGAGAGAGATCCTGGGACACAAGATCAAGGAGGCTGAGCTGGTGGGAGACCAGATAGCCAAGAATTTGTATAAGGCGCTAAGCGGCACCTTTATTACTCCGTTTGACCGTGAGGATATTTTTGAGCTGATCCATGCCACCGATTCGGTCCTTGACCTTATGCACGGAGCCGCCAAGCAGGCCCATCTTTATAAGCTGACGGATATACCTGATGAGTTCCGGGAGATGGCTGACACAATACTGAAGGCATCAATAGAGATCAATACTGCTTTCAACGGTCTGAGGGATGTGCTCAATCTTTCGAAATACAAGGATAACTGCCATAGGATAGGAGAGCTGGAGGAGCATGCTGACGACATAAACCACAGGTATCTTGCCAAGCTGTTCCAGGAGGAGAAGGATGCGATTGAACTGATAAAGAAGAAGGATGTACTGGCAGCCCTCGAAAAGGCTGTCGACCGCTGCGATGATGTTGCAGACATTCTCTCTTCAGTAATTATCAAAATTGCATAAAGACTCCCAGATGGACTTTACAATCCTGATCATCATCATAGTTCTGGCGTTTGCTTTTGACCTGATTAACGGATTTCATGATGCTGCGAACTCCATTGCAACCGTAGTTTCAACAAAGGTGCTGACCCCGTTCCAGGCTGTGCTCTGGGCAGCTTCCTTCAACTGGCTGGCTTATCTAGTCTTTGAGCTCAACATTGTTGACACCATAGCAAAGATAGTTGACACTTCTGCCATCACAATGATGGTTATCCTTGCCGGTATTCTTGCTGCTATTATCTGGAACCTTCTGACATGGTACCTGGGAATACCCTCCAGTTCATCACACACGCTGGTGGGCGGTTTTGCGGGAGCTGCCATAGCGTATACCGGATGGGGTGTTGTACACACAGGAAAGATAGCCGTGATAGCTGCATTTATCTTCCTGGCGCCGCTTTTCGGGATGTTCATGTCATACCTTCTTTCCATAGCGCTGCTTTGGATTAGCCGTAAAGGCAATCCCTTCAGACTGGAGAAGAAATTCAAAGGCTTCCAGTTACTTTCATCAGCACTTTTCAGCCTTGGTCATGGGGGGAACGACGCCCAGAAAGTGATGGGCATAATTTCAGCTGCTCTCATTGTTTATTTTCAGGGCGCGCATGAGGTGCCTCACTGGGCCCAGATAGAGATGGTTAACGGCAAAGTGCATGACATACCTCACTGGATCGTTCTTGGTTGCTACACTGCGATAGCGCTCGGAACGCTGATCGGAGGATGGCGCATAGTAAAAACAATGGGCTCAAAAATAACCAAACTGACTCCTTTTGAAGGGGTGGCAGCTGAAGGAGCCGGGGCAGTGCTGCTATTTGGCACAGAGGCGTTCGGCATACCTGTAAGCACAACCCATACCATCACCGGAGCAATTATGGGAGTTGGACTTACCAAGAGAGTGACGGCTGTCCGGTGGGGCGTGACAATCAACCTGCTCTATGCCTGGATACTGACAATACCGGTATCCATGCTGCTGGCTGCCGGAATCTATTACCTTCTTTCGGCTATTACAGGCATTAACTAGAAGCTGTTCCTCCTCTTTTCACTGATAACGCGGGAAACCTTTATTCCGCCTAAGAGACGATGCACCTCAACCCGATGCCTCAGAGCATCGATTCAAATCCCCTTACAGATCCGGGGGTGGTCTTGTGCATATCAAATACAATGATCTCGTTCTCTCCCTCTCTCAGCCATGTGGCCGGACAGTAGAGCCTTGTCTGGGGGCCGATCTCCCAGTATCTGCCGAGGTTATGGCCATTGATCCAGACGAACCCCTTTACAAAATTCGTCATATCAATGAAGGTGTCAGCCTTCTTTTCCGGGGAGAAAGTGCCCCTGAAGAATACTCCAGGCCTCGTCATTTCACTATCCGCAGCCCTAAGAGATTCAACATAGCCGTCACTCATCGGGTATCCCCTGACCTCCCAGTTCATGAGGGTCATGCCGTTGAGCAGGACCCTGTCAGTGATGCCTTTGTGATCAATCATGGCATTGGCGAAGTTGATCCTACCCATCGCCTCGGTGAAGATCTCCAGCAGAGGAAATTCGGAGTCAGTAGCCGGCAGATCAATTGTATTGATGCCCAGTCTCCTGTCAAGGACTCCGATATATTTGCCATCAAGAAAAACTGTGGCATAGTCATGAATGTCAATGACGCTAAGCTTTCCTCTCTTGTGTCCGATCAGTCTTGTTGAGTAGAGCATAAATCCGTAATCCTGCCCGAAAGCCTCAAAGGGTTTGGGCTGGACTGTCCGGACGGGTTCCGGCATGTTGTTCCATATTGAAGTGAAGGGTACCAGTTCGGTCTCGGGGAAGCTCATGACCGGTATCGGTTCCGGGATTGGAGGCAGCTTTGCTCTCTTCGGGAGGAAAGACCCGATAAGATTTCTCAATGCCATATATTTTGGGGTGGCTCTTCCCTGTTCATCTATGGGGGCATCGTAGTCATAGCTCGTGAGGTCCGGTTCATATCCCCTGCCTCCTGAGTTGGCGCCGGCAGTGAAGCCGAAATTGGTGCCGCCATGAATCACGTAAAAATTAAAAGATTTACGGTTTTCCATCAGGAACTTCACTTCCTGAAGCAGTGCGGCCGTATCAGGTCTTGCCCATGCCTCACCCCAGTGGGTAAGCCAGCCGGGGTAGGTTTCGCTGGAGAAGACAGGAACGCCGGGGTTCATTTTGCGTGCCAGTTCAAAATCTCTCTCTGAACTTCCCGAGTCAAGACCAACGGCGCATCCGGGGAGAGTCCCGGCCTCTAGCATGTAAGTTGTGGGACCATCGCCGGTAAAGAAAGGACCGTCTATGTCATTTTCTGACCAGATTTCCTTTAGCCGGCCCATATATTCTCGGTCGTTACCATAGCTCCCATATTCATTCTCAATCTGTATCATCAGCACCGGACCACCGTTGTTAATCAGATGGGGACGAAGCACGTCGGCCAGGCGGGAGATATACCTCTCTGCTGCTTTCATGTAAACGGGGTCCATGCAGCGCACCTTCACCCCGGGGTGACGGAGCAGGTACGGAGGCAGGCCTCCGAACTCCCACTCTGCACAGACATAGGGTCCGGGTCTTATTATTACCCACATTCCTTCCTCAGCGGCGGTAGTGATGAAACGTGAGATATCCCTGTTGTCAGTACGGAAGTCATAGATGCCCTCTTCGCTCTCGTGATGGTTCCAGAAGAGATACGCCGATATCGTATTGCAGCCCATCGCCCTGGCCATCTGTATGCGATGACGCCAGTACTCTGCCGGTACTCTTCCCGGATGGATCTCGCCGCTTATGATCTGGAACGGTTTCCCGTCAAGCAGGAACTCTTCCGTGCCCAGGGTAAAGGTATGCCTGGCTTTCTGAGACTGTCCCTGAAGTGATGAGACGATCAGAAGCAGTGCCAGAGAACAGGCAAGACGACAAATCACATGATTGTCATTCATGATCCTTGATATGTTTATTGTTAAAACAAAAAAGTGCTCAGACAGCGCTCTTGTCCCAGATGGGGAGCACCTGTTCCCTGAAGGTCTCCTTTTCTTTTATGAGCGCCTCCATATCGAGTCCGATTGCCTTCTGGGCTCCTGCCTTTGTGGAGATATCGGGTACCATCACCTTGTCAATACCCCTGGCAGCAAGCACCTTTGCCAGCTCTATCCGAGCCTCAAGACCCCGCATTATCCCGTTACTCAGTATTGATGCCATCTCAATCGGGGCGTGGAACGAACCGCCATGGCTGGCTGCGCAGAAGTCCCATCTCCATTGCGACTGCCTTATGAGTGCAAGCAGCGGTTGCATGGTTGCCTCATCAGCCCCGGCATCCCATGCTGCTTTCGCTTCATAGTGCGCAATGACGAGGATCTCTTCCAGGTAGTTTCGCAGATCAGCTATTTTGTCCTGCCTTTCATACACGTTGTTCATCAGTTCCTCTTCGCTTTGCCTGTGACATACGGCACATGTGGAGGAGATCATGTTCAGCGGGCTCTGAACGTGATGGCTGGTGTATTTTACGCCTCCCTCTGCAATGAACGGCATATGGCAGTCGGCACATGCCACATCGCGCTGGCCATGAATACCCATTTTGAACAGCTCATAATCAGGGTGTTGGGCCTTGAGCATCGGGGCCTGGCTGATGGCATGGGTCCAGTCGGCAAACTCATAACTGTCATAATAATCCTGTATGGCGTCTGCCATCATTCCCTTGTCCCAGGGGAATGTGAGGTACTTACCGTCACCTTTGAAGTAGTATTCCACATGGCATTGTGCGCAGACAAGGCTGCGCATCTCCTGGTGACCTGCATCCTCAATCTTCTTGCCCTGTCTTTCAAAGGCTTCTCTCAATGCAGGGCGGGTGATGGTGAGGGTCATGTTCTCAGGGTTATGGCAGTCGCCGCACCCGATGGGGTTGGTTATCTCCGGTCCCAGCTCCGCCCAGGTAGCCTTATAGAAGCTCTCAGGGCCGATCTTTGCCATCATCCGTGGCACATCAGGGCTTTTACAGGCCCAGCATGTTCCAGGCTGTGGCCCGGCATCAGGGGTAAGTGGTCCACCGGTACGGAGAGTGTTTCGGATATCCTCCACAGCCCAGTAGTGGCCCCTGGCCTGGGAATAGTCCTTTGAGAAGGAATAACCTGCCCAGAGCACCACAAGTTCAGGGTCGGTTGACAGTACATCGAGCGGTTTGCTGCCGGCATGTTTGCTCCTGAATGATGTGTCAGCTGTCATAAGCCACGACTTGTATTCCCTGGGGTAGAATTTGCCCCAGGCGCTGTTGTCTGTTTCAAAGGGCTGAAGGTCAGTAGGAGGCCGGTATGCATATTTTGCCTCGCTGCGTCTTTCAACTATTGAGGAGGCAAGCATGCCGAGGAAGAAGACCACCAGGGCCGTTGCAAGAAAGAGCAGCCAGCCTGCCCATGGCTTTTTGGAGATGAATTCCCTGATTGACATAGATGGTTGTTTATTAGGTGGTTACAGGTTCTCTTTCAGTGTGGGTGTTATTACGAAAGGAGTTGAGGAGATGCTGTTAATCCTGTCATGCGGTGTGTTGCGGTGACAGTCAAGACAGTGTCTGTCGCGTCTGCCTGTCATGGCCTCCAATGGCCTTCCCGGGCCATCCGAGAAGAGTGATTCATGGCAGCGCAGGCAATTCTCCTGCACCACGCGCCGGCCAGGTTCCCTGATATATATGGCCTGGGGTTCATTGCGAAGGGTAAAAATGGTAGCGTGCCTCAATCCGTCACTTGCCTTGAAGTAGTACTTCCGCACGAAGCTGTCATGAGGCACATGACAGGCATTGCAGTCGGTGATACTGCGGTGTGCACTGTGTGACCAGGTGGCAAACTGCGGGGTCATTATATGACAGTTGATGCATACTCTTGGATCATCAGAGAGATAAGAGGTAGCGTTGGATATCTTCAGCAGGTAGAATGCAAGCCCTGTTATTGCTCCCAGAAGGAGGATAACAGGAATGCGCCATTGTGGTGGCGGGGTAAAGAAACTTATGAGTTTTCCAGGTCTGCTCATTGCAGTTGCCTTTTTTTAGTCCGGATTATTTTTTGCTTCTGACTTGCCGGATTAAGACAGAGGCGGTTAAAGGAAATTCACAAAACAGAGCGCGACAAGAGCTGTGCCGTAGCGCTTGTCAATGGTCAGCGACTCCCTTATGACTGTTGGTTCCCCGAGGTAAAACTCAGCGAAGGTTCTGTCATGCAGGTCGTGCAGGACAGTGTATAGTCTCTCTTCGAGAGCCTCCATGTCAAAGTAACCTGCCAGCTCACATACAAGGCCGCCTATTTTTTCTTCGCAGGTGTCATCCTTGTACATCCAGGCAAAGATTATTCCTGCTGAAATGTGCTCGCCGTAGTAACCGTTGGCTACAGCCATTATAGTACAGAGTTCGGAACCGTATGGAGGCATATCAACCTCATCACGGGTTACCAGCTTGGCAGTGGCAGGCAGTACCGATGAATAGTTCATTATGTTGAATTCGGCTATTCCTGCGTCATGCAGTGCCATGTGATAGGAGCCGGGATGGATTGCATATTCGCTGCATCCCGAGCCCTGGGTCACAATAAACTCATGGGGGATTCTGTTTTGGAAGACTTTAACCATTTCGCATATCAATAATTTGGGTTCAAAACCGGCATTGAACCGGTAGAGACAAATATACCTAAAAATCAAAATCACACATAACTGGTAAAAGATTATTCAGAGCTGCTACAATACTGTCAAAGAAGAGGAGCTGTTATGGATATGGGGATGTTGTGTATGTGCATGTTTCTCCTGGCTAAACGGGAGGTAGAGAACCAGAAGGGATAGAATGGCTCTGGTAATGACCGGCAGGAGGTGGCTTTTTTTTGCATTATTGCCATAGAAGATTCCAAAATATTGAAAAACGAAACATAAGAAGCTTGACAAAAAGCTATAAATTGGCAATATAAATCCGATTATGAACAGGAGGCTGATTTCAATGGTATTATGGTTTGTTCTGATATCCGGAACAATCACCGGCCAGGTAAAGGAGCCAGGCACCCCTTTCATAAGGAACTTTACCAAGGGAGATTACAGTGCCAGTACCCAGAACTGGGCGGTAGCCCAGGATGCAAAGGGATTCATGTATTTTGCCAATAATGACGGCCTCCTCCGGTATGACGGTGTAATCTGGCAACTTTATCGCATGCCGAACCACTCAATGGTCAGATCAGTTTACATTGATGACAGAAGTGACATTTATCTTGGAGCTTACAATGACTTCGGCAAGATGGTCACTGGGCCAAACGGTGAACTCACCTTTCGCTCTTTCAGGGACCTGATCCCTGAAGAATACAGAAACTTTGATGATGTCTGGAATGTTTTTGAATACCGGGGCAAGGTCGTCTTTCAATCTTATTACGCAGCTTACTTCCACAGAGACGGCACACCCATGACGGTTGTTCCTGCTCCCTCAAGATTCCAGAACTCCTACAGTGTAAGGGGGAGACTGCTCTTCAATGATGTTGAGAACGGGCTCATGGAGTTTGACGGAACCAGGCTCGTCAGCCTGCCCGGATGTGAATCCCTTGCAGGTCAGGATATATGGTCGATACTTCCTTTCGGCAATTCCAGAGAGATGCTGGTCTGTACCCTGGGTGAGGGCCTCTTTGTTTATGACGGTGCCGTGTTAAGGAGGTGGAATGTGCCGGTCAGCAATATGCTCAGGCGCGACCAGATATTCAGTGCCACAAAGCTGTACAATGATCATTATGCCATAGGCACAATATTGAACGGCATCATGATCATTGACGGGGAGGGAAATATTATTCAGCACATCAACAAGAAGAAAGGCTTGCAGAACAACACCGTACTGGACCTCTTCACTGACAGGGCCGCAAACCTCTGGCTCGCGCTAGACAACGGCATTGATCATATAACTGTGAACTCTCCGGTAACCTTCATTCAGAGTGCGGACGGCTTCGGAGCAGGTTATGCTTCGGTCATTCATGACGGACTGCTGTACCTGGGCACAAACCAGGGACTCTATGTCAGGGATTGGTCGCAGGAGGATAGTGAAACCGGATACAGAATGATACCCGGCACATACGGGCAGGTCTGGTATCTGGGTGTTCATAATGGCGTACTGCTATGCGGACACAACAACGGGACCTACCTGGTGAAAGGTGAGACTGCCTCACTGATAAACCGTATCCCGGGAGGATGGAAATACCATGAGCTCACCAATCACCCCGGTTACATGATAGGAGGGACCTACAGCGGTATCATCCTCTTCAGGTGGGAGAAGGGAACATGGAGGTATGTAAGGCAGATTGAAGGGATGACTGAATCATTCAGGGTCTTTGAAGAGGATTCAAAGGGAGATATATGGATGAGTCATGGTTTCAAGGGAATCTTCAGGATAAGGTTGTCGGCAGACCTCGAATCCGTAACTGATGTGAGGTTTTATAATTCTTCAGACGGCCTGCCATCAGACTTTTACCTTAATATCTGTCGCCTACAGGGTCAACTGGTTGTGACATCCGAGACAGAGATCTATGAATATTCACCTGATGAGGACCGCTTTGTGCGGTCAGCATACTTTAACCAGATTCTCAGTCCTGTAGTTGCAATATCCTATCTGAAGGAAGACAGTGATGGCAATATCTGGTATGTAGCCAGGAACCGGGCAGGAGTTTTCAGGCTAAGAGAAGACTATTCTTACCAGCATATCACAACCCCGTTCCTGCTACTTTCAGGCAGGTTCATGCATGGATTTGAGTCTTTTTATCCCTATTCACCAGATCATGTGATCATTGGTACCGAGGATGGATTCGCGCACTACTCCTCACGTACCACCTTGCCCGGTTATGATGGCTTCTCGGTATATATTACACGCGGGGAAGCATTGCATCAGGATTCGGTTTTTTACTACGGCCGGACGAGGCCGAATGCCGAAGGAGGTCCGGAATATAAATTCAGATACGGGCATAATAATCTCAGGTTCAATTTTGCTTCGCCGGTCTATGATAATGCTGGGAATATCGAGTACAGCTTCAGATTAACAGGTTATGATGACAGATGGTCAGCCTGGAGTAAGATATACTATAAGGAATATTCCAACCTTCCGGATGGCAGGTTTATATTCCAGGTAAAGGCAAGAAACCAGCTTGGCATAGAGAGTCTGCCTGACTCACTTGAATTCACAATTGACCATCCATGGTATAAATCACCAGTGGCTTACATGGCATATCTGCTTGCCGGTATCGGGCTTGTTTCCATCCTTGCAATGTTTATCCGGTGGAGGATAAGGATAACAAGCCGGAGGGTTAAGCTAAATAACCAGAGGATTTATGAGGCGAAAGAGCAGGAGTACATCAGACAGGCCCTGGAGTCAGAAAAGGAGATTATCAGGATCAGGAACGAAAGACTGCATGCTGAGATGATACTGCGCGACAAGGAGCTTGCCAACCAGGCAATGAACCTGGTTCGCAAGAATGAGTTTCTCAACCAGCTCAAGGATGAGCTTAACAGCCTGAGACATGGATGTGGTAACGTGCTGACGGAAAGGAAGGTCTCGGAGATCATCTCAAGGGTAAACAGGGAGGTTGACAACAACAGGCAGAGAGAGGTTTTTGAGAGCGCCTTTGATGAGGTGCATGAGGAGTTCCTGCAGAGGGTGAAAGTAAAATATCCTGACCTTACGCCTACCGAGCTGAGGCTTTGTGCTTTCCTGAAAATGAATCTTCCGACAAAAGAGATCGCTCCGTTGCTGAATATCTCGGTGAGGGGTGTGGAAATATGCCGATACAGGATCAGGAAAAAGATGGGTATCACCCGTGATGTTAATCTGACCACCCATCTCCTCGATGTATGATTCAATTCCAGTCGTTGTAGTATCCTTTTTTTTTTAAGGTGTATTTATTAAAATTATCTATTGCTATTCATATAGCAGATAATCAATATCATAATATTCAACGTGAGAAATTATTGTTGTATTATTTAAATTCAAGTGATGTATATTTGATGTAAGAAAACCAGCATCCCGGGTCATTTGAATGGTTTAACTTTATACCTGAAAACGGGCGGTCTGCGGACCTGCCCGCAAGTAACTAAACCAATCTCTAAAACCCAAACCAATTTATGAAACAGACAATCCTGACTCTTTTCTTCATTGCATGTTCCCTGTTATTGAATGCTCAGGGGCTGCAGATCAAGGGAGTTGTAACGTCAGCAGACGACGGACAGCCTGTTCCTGGTGTCAGTGTTTTCGTCAAGGGAACAACCACCGGAACAATGACTGACATGAACGGGTACTACAGCCTGAGCAATGTACCCGTTAACTCTATCCTGGTCTTTTCCTTTGTAGGAATGGTAACACAGGAGATAGTGGTGACGGAGAGCGCCACGATAGATATTAACCTGGCTTCAGATGTGGAGCTGATAGACGAGGTAGTTGTTGTGGGTTATGGTACCCAGAAAAAGAGCCTCGTAACCGGTGCCATAGCCAAGGTTGAAGGTGATGATCTGCGGAAGGCTGCAGACATGAGGGTCACCCAGGCTCTGCAGGGTAAGACTGCCGGGGTGGTAATCACGGCCAACTCAGGCCAGCCCGGATCACAGATCTCTGTCAGGATCAGGGGAGTAGGTACCAATGGTGATGCCGAACCTCTGTATATTATAGATGGATTACCCATGAGCGGTGCCGGGACAGATTTTCTTAATGCGGCAGATATTGAGTCTATAGAGGTGCTCAAGGACGCGGCCTCAGCTGCCATTTACGGTGCCCGCGGAGCAAACGGAGTAGTCCTGATAACGACAAAGACCGGGCGCACAGACACAAAACTGACCGTGACCTATGACGGCTACTATGGTTTTCAAAATCCCTGGAAAAAGATGCCTTTGCTCAATTCGGAGGAATACATTATGCTTATCAATGAGGCATCTGTAAATGCAGGTCTCGGGAAACGTTTCACGCAGGAGCAGATTGATGGTTTTACCGCAAACACCGACTGGCAGGATGAGATGTTTTATTACAATGCACCCAAGCAGAATCATTCCCTTTCATTCATGGGTGGGAGTGATAAAATTGAATATTCATCCTCATTGAACTACTTCAGCCAGGAAGGTATTGTGTCAAAGGGCAAGTCCAGTTTTGAAAGAGTCGGCTACAGGCTTAATGCAGCCGGCACCTTTGGTTTCTTTAAGCTTGGCGGTAATGTCAATCTTGCAGGGATAACAAGCAAGGGTATTGCAACCAATGACAGGTACGGACTGGGTCTGAACCAGGCACTGAACATGCCACCGGTGGTTCCCGTTATGTTCTCAGACGGAACATGGGGCACTTCCGAGGCATACGGATTCGGCCTGCAGGAGATTACCAACCCTGTGGCCATGGCCAGTTACAACAATTCAAGGACGAGAACCTACAAGCTGATAGGCAACCTGTTTGGAGAGTTTGATTTCGGTAAAATATCCCAGGCACTTGAGGGTCTATCCTTCAGGTCTTCATTCGGAGGTGAGTATGCAATTGTTAATACAGACACCTACACCCCGGAGTATTACCTTGATGCCATGCACTTCAGCAATATTGACAAAGCGTACAAGGGCCTTGACATGTGGTCAAGATGGAACTTTGAAAATGTGCTCACCTATACAAAGTCGTTTGATGTTCATAACCTGACCCTCTTGGCCGGGACCACGGCTTTCATGGACATGCATGAGAACCTGTGGGGTTCAAAGAATGACCTGATCTTTGATGACTTTGGCCATTCCTACCTTGATAATGCTACTGATCCTGAGAGTGCCAATGCCGGAGGAGGTTACACCGAACATACAGTGGCCTCACTTTTTGCCCGCCTTAACTATGACCTGATGAACCGCTACATGCTGACCGCCACAATCAGGAGGGACGGATCATCGAGGTTCGGAAGTGAGAACAAGTACGGCTACTTCCCCTCAGCTTCAATTGGCTGGGTGATTTCAAGGGAGGATTTCATGAGTAACCTGAATGACATCTTCAATGTGCTGAAATTAAGGGCAAGTTGGGGGCAGAACGGAAGCGAGAATATTGGCAACTTCAATTATACATCTATTATAGGAAACGGTGCCATCTATTATTTTGGTGACGGCAAGACCCAGTACAACGGAACGGTGCCTACCAAACTGGCCAATCCATCACTCAAATGGGAGGCCTCCGAACAGACCAACTTTGGTCTGGACATGACCACACTCGGCAGTTCACTCACACTGACACTTGATTATTACATCAAGAAAACCAAAGACTGGCAGGTTGCTGCTCCCATACCAACACTTGTGGGTAACGGTGCACCCACAATCAACGGAGGCGAAGTCAAGAACTCAGGTATAGAGGCAGAGATTTCCTACCGTAAACAGATTGGCGAACTCTACTTCGGCGCCTCGGTAAATGGTGCGTTCAACAAGAGTGAGGTCCTTGACCTTCAGAACACCGAGAAAGTATTGAAGGGAGGTGACGGCGGATTTGGGCAGAGCGAACTGATCTATGTCCAGGTAGGTCTGCCTATGGGTGTCTTCTTCGGGGTTCAGACTGATGGTATCTTCCAGAACCAGGCGGAGGTCGATTCATATGTCAATAGTACGGGAGGAAAGATCCAGCCCAATGCCAGACCCGGTGACATCAGGTTTGTGGATGCAAACGGCGATGGTACCATTAGTGACGGTGACAGGGTCCAGATTGGTTCTCCATTGCCCGATTTCACGGGAGGACTTAATCTGAATGCCGAGATCTACGGATTTGATTTCAATATGTTCCTTTATGCGGCTCTTGGCCAGGAGATATACGGTGCAACGAGAAGGTATGACATGAACTATGCCAACTACCCCGCTGAATGGCTTGACAGGTGGACGGGTGAAGGCACATCTGACACATATCCGAGAGTTACCTTTGCTGATAACAACCTGAACGGAAAGACAGTCAGCGACTTCTATATTCAGGACGGGAGTTTCATACGGTTAAGGAACATTACCCTTGGCTATTCCCTCCCGCAGAATATTACAAATGCAATTAAGCTCAGCAAGCTTCGTCTGTATGTATCGGCCGAGAACCTCTATACATTCACAAAGTATACAGGTTACGATCCGGAGATTGGCGGCGGGGTATTCGATAACGGGATTGACCGTGGCATCTATCCTCAGCCGAGGACAATCATGACCGGTATCAATGTTACTTTCTGACACTATAAAAATGAACAGAGTTATGAAAAAGTCAATTTTATACAGTTTTTTCTTTCTGGCCTTGATGGTAGCAGGTTCATCCTGTTCCAAGGATTTCCTGGAGCTTGAACCCAAAACCGGTCAGACGGAAGCCAACTACTACAAGACAGAGGCTGATGCCTTTCTGGCCATGACATCGGTTTATGATGCCTATGCGCTGCAGAACTGGCAGTTTGCCCCGACGATGGCCGATATATGGTCAGATGACGCATTCTGCGGCGGTTCTGATGCTTCTGATATGAGTCAGTGGCAGGATATGGAGATGTTCAAGATGGAACCGGAGAACAATACATCAGCAGATTTCTGGAGCCGATGCTATGCAGGAGTCTACAGGGCCAATCTCTATCTGCAGAAGCAGGAGGGCATTGACTGGAAAACGGAAGGGCTGAAGGAGAGGTACGAAGCTGAAGTGAAGTTCCTGCGTGCCTATCTCTACTGGGATCTGGTTCGTCATTTCGGCTGGGTGCCGGTGATGACTGAAGTGCTGCCCTCTGTTGAGGATTACAGGAATCTTACCCAGAGTACTCCTTCAGAGATTTTTACACTTATTGCATCGGATCTGCTTGATGCGGTGGACGTTCTTCCCGTACAGGTGCCCGCATCTGAAAAGGGCCGTATCACAAAAGGTGCCGTTCAGGCCATGATGGCCCGAATATATCTATATCATACCGGGATGAGTGCCATCGGTGGTATGGGTCTTACTGCCGAACAGTGGGGTGACGGTTCCACTGTGATCAACAAGGCCTACATACAGACCGCTCTTGATCAGGTGATCACCAGCGGCGTCTATTCTCTCATCCCTGACTATGCTGACCTGTTTGACTGGGATAACCAGAATAATGCGGAAGCAGTTCTCGAGATGCAGTATTCGGACAAGGCCAAATCAGGCGACTGGGGCGGATGGAACATCAACGGCAATTTCGCCTGTGTATGGTTAAGTATCCGTAATCCGCAGGGTGACGCCACAGTTTTTCCCGGATGGTCACTGGCAGTACCCAGCTGGAGCCTTGCTGATGAGTTCGAAGCCGGAGATCCCAGAAAGTATGTGACCCTCTATGATGCTGAAGAGATGCTTTCTGATTACAACAGGGCCTTCATGAATACCGGATACTTCAACAAGAAGTATATGGCCAGGGCTGATTACCAGGGTTCGGGAGGTGATCCAAACCACAACTTCCCGCGCAACCATATGGATATAAGGTATGCAGATGTACTGCTCATGGCTGCCGAGGTATGGCTTGCAGATAATCCGGGCAAAGCTGCCGGTTATCTCAGCCAGGTCCGTACCAGGGCTCTTGGTGAAGCCGCTGAAAAGACCTCAATCACCCTTGACGACATCTATCATGAGAGGCGTGTCGAATTCGGTGGTGAAGGGCTCAGAAAGTGGGATCTCCTTCGCAGGGGCCTTGACTATGCCGGAGAAAAGATAAATGCAAGCTTCAATGTCCCGGCCGGCACTCCCAACGCCTCTGACTTTGCACCCCGCACCTTCAAGGCAGATTCATGGGGTATGTTTCCGATTCCTGCCAGCGAGATCAGGAATATGAACAGCGGAGTGCTGAAGCAAATGGTTCCTGCCTACATTGGCTTATGATTCGTCCAAATAAAACTAACAGCAATGAAAAACATCAGATATATAAGCAGATTAGCGGGCATCCTGGCCATTGTGCTGGCTGTCAATGCCTGCGAACCGCAGATGGCGGACAAGCCCGAAGTGGGAGCGGCTCCGACATCCGATCAACTCGACTTCACGATCACACCGGGAAGTGATGAGTTCAACTTCGTGATAGAGAACACTTCCTCCCTGACAGGAATCGCTTCCTGGGATTTTGGGAACGGATCGAAAGGTTCCGGCAATAAAAACGTGGCCAGGTATCCTATGCCGGGAGAATATCCCGTCACCCTGACACTTGTTACCAGGGGAGGAATGGCTACCTTGACCAAAATCCTGACACAGACTGAAACTGACTTCTCTGTTTTTACAGATCCGGTATATGTAAACCTTACAGGTGGCATAGATGACACTGACGGCAAGACATGGGTCCTTGATGTGGCAACCAGGGGTCACCTGGGAGTAGGTCCGCTTGATGATCCCACCGCGATGACCTGGTGGGCAGCTAATCCTTATGATAAGGAGGGTACTGGCCTGATGGATGATGAGATCACCTTCAAACTCGACGGATTTGTTGTAACGTATGACAATAAGGGTGTCAGTTACATGAAAGCATACAGGGCCAATGATCCGGCTCTCGCTTCCATATATCTTAATCCACGTGAAAACAAGGGTGACTATGATGTCGACTATGCTACACCAGTTTCCGGCACCTTTAATATCATTGAAGTTGCAGAAGGCAAGTATACCATCACCCTGAATGGTGAGAAGCCAATATTCCCCTGCTTTGACGTCGGGGCAAAGGACAACACCTACACAATCCGCAAAGTGGAGGAAAACCTCCTCGAGCTAACCTGCTTTGAGTCTTATGAGGGCTGGAACAACTGGCACTACTACCTGATACCAAAGGGTTACGTCAGGCCTACGATTACCTATACCGTCAACGTCACTGAAGGAGTTGACAACGAAGTTTCCTGTTCAATCACAGACTATTCAATACCTGACGGCCAGAGTGTCACCAACGTGACCTGGAACTTCGGAGACGGCAGTGATGAGGTAACAGCAGGCAAGGATGAAGAGGTGAAACACATCTATATGCGCAAGGGTACATTCAATGTAACGGCCAAGCTGAACACCAGCCTTGGAGTGCTTACCGGCACACAGCAGGTGATACTGGTCAACAACAATTCTGCCTATGTGCCTTTCCTTCTTGACATGATGATTGTTTACAACGACCTGAGCGAGGTACAGGTTTTCCCGCTGCTTGCAGAAAACTGTTCACTGGACATTATAGACAATCCTGATAAGGAATATCCAAACAAGTCTTCCAAGGTAGCTCACTTCTCAAGGACCGGCAACCAGTACGCCAATGCCTACATCAGACTGCCTGCAGGATTCAGGTTTGACCTGAGGCTGCAGCAGGTGTTCAAGGTTATGGTACGCGGCAAGGCAGGTGACGTAATCCTTCTCAAGCTTGAGAATTCTGATCCTGCAGAACCATGGAAAACCGGAACAGAGAAAACATATACAATCCAGAATGATGATTCATGGGAGGTTGCCGTGTATGACTTCAACGGTGTGCCAGGAGGATTTGACTGGACGGGCGATATGTATGCCCCGGATGTTGTTGCAGATGACCGGTTCAATCATGATTATTACAACACATTGCGCCTGATGTGCAATCCGACGGTTGCCGACGGCACTCACAGCTTCTACCTGGATGAACTGTCAGGCCCGCATGTGGAGGGTATCCATAAATAGTTATTTTTGCTGATCATTGCCTGCCCCGCAAAGGGGCAGGCAATGATATTGCTATTTTCAAATCCATTAAGAAAACAGAGATGAAACTCACTAGACTATTGCTGGTTCTGTCAGCAGGATTATTTATGCTGGTTTCCGGCTCATGTAACAGGGAGAAGAGCGTGTCCGACGGTACCGTGGAAAAGGCTGAAAAGCTGGTTGCTCAGATGACCCTCGACGAAAAGATCGGTCAGATGTCGCAACTCGATATTGGCTTTTTCAGGGATCAGGAACAGTTGAAGCAGGCTGTCAGGGATGGCAGGTGCGGGTCACTGCTTAACTTTCTCGGCACTGAGCAGGTGAATGAGCTCCAGCGAATAGCTGTTGAGGAGAGCAGACTGGGAATACCACTTATAATAGGCAGGGACGTGATTCATGGTTACCGAACAGTTTTCCCTATTCCGCTCGGGATGGCGGCCTCATGGAACCCGGAGGCAGTACGGCAGGCCTTCCGCATCTCTGCCATTGAAGCTTCATCTCATGGCATAAGGTGGTCCTTTTCACCAATGATTGATATTACGTGGGATCCCCGATGGGGAAGGATAGCTGAGGGATGCGGCGAAGATCCCTTTCTCGCGTCAACGCTTGCTGCCGCAATGGTCAAAGGGATGCAGGGCGACAGTCTCAATGACCCGACATCCCTGGCAGCATGCGCCAAACACTATGTGGGATACGGATTTGCCGAGGCGGGACGCGACTATAACACTACCTGGATACCCGAACCCCTGCTCAGGAACGTGGTCCTCAAACCGTTCCATGCTGCGCAGGAGGCCGGTGCACAGACATTCATGTCGGCTTTCAATGATCTGAACGGAGTGCCTACCTCGGGCAATGAGTTTACACTAAAGAAGATATTGAGAGAAGAGTGGGGCTTTGACGGATTTATAGTAAGTGACTGGGCCTCGATAACGGAGATGGTCAATCACGGTTTTGCGGAGGATGAGAAGCATGCTGCCGAGATAGCAATAAAGGCAGGTGTGGAGATGGAGATGGCAACCACATCTTATTATGAGAATATCAAGGCCCTTCTTGATGATAGGAAGATTACCATGGAGCAGATCGACGATGCTGTAATGAATATTTTGAAAGTAAAATACCGTCTCGGATTATTTGATAATCCATATGCTGATCCTGAGGCAGAGAAAAAGATCCTTGATCCCGCTTTTCTTGAGCATGCCCGTAGCGTGGCGCGCCAGAGTGCTGTCCTCCTGAAGAATGAGAATGCAGCACTGCCCCTGGATGCTGGTAAGATCTCGTCAGTGGCAGTAATCGGTCCGCTTGCTGATGCACCGCGTGATCAGCTCGGTACCTGGTGTTTTGATGGCAGGGAAGAGAACTCCATTACTCCGCTAAAGGCATTGCGTGATCTGCTCGGCGAGAATAAAGTCAATTATGTGCAGGCGCTTGCATACAGCCGTGATAAAAGTGAGGCAGGCTTTGCTGCGGCAGTGGCTGCTGCACGCAGATCAGATGCCATTCTCTTCTTCGGAGGAGAGGAGTGGATACTTTCAGGCGAAGGACAGTCGAGGGGAGAAATTGATATGCCCGGTGCGCAGACAGAGTTACTTGAAGCGCTGGCGGCCACGGGCAAACCGGTCATATTGGTTGTAATGGCAGGAAGACCCCTTGCCATTGGCAGGGAGCTTGACCTTTCCGATGCAGTGTTGTATGCATGGCATGCCGGGACCATGGCCGGACCAGCTATAACTGATCTTCTTTTCGGTAAGGAGTCTCCTTCAGGCAAACTGCCTGTCACCTTTGTAAAGGGGGCCGGACAGATTCCATTCTATTACTACAGGAACAACACAGGCAGACCGGCAACCGATGCCTCCTGGACACCGTTCGATTCTATCCCCACCATCAACCCGCAGAGTTCACTGGGATACCGTACATTCCACCTTGACTACGGCTATACACCACTGTTGCCGTTTGGTTACGGACTCAGCTATACAACCTTTGATTACAGTGATCTCACTCTCTCATCACAGGTGATGAAGATGGACGGTACACTGACGGTCAGGGCAAAGGTGACCAACTCCGGTGAAATGGATGCTGACGAGATTGTTCAGTTTTATGTACGTGACAGGGTAGGAAGCATAACACGGCCCATCAAGGAACTGAAGGGGTACAAGCGTCTCCGCATCAATAAGGGAGAAACTGCTGATGTTGAGTTCACCCTGACGGCGTCTGACCTTGCCTTCTTCAACGGACATAAGACGGTCACTGAACCGGGTCTGTTTGACGTATGGATAGGTCCCAACTCAGATGAAGGACTTCATGATGATTTTATACTTGAATAGAGTTATTATAGATAATGAAGGTTATTAATCCGGGAGTTGTTTTTCTGGCAACAGTACTGCTGGTGCCAGGATGCATTAAGACAGAGAAACCGACGGACTATCCGGATAAACCCGGGACCGGAGAAATGGTCCTTGTTTGGAACGATGAGTTTGACTATAACGGTTTGCCCAATCCGGTAAAGTGGAGTTATGACACCGAAGGCAATACCACAGGGTGGGGCAACAATGAGCTACAGTATTATACTGCATCCAGGCTGAAGAATGCAGAGGTAAAGGACGGATACCTGCATATTACTGCCCACCTGGAGGAATATGAGGGCTTCAGTTATACCTCTGCAAGGCTTGTAACCAGGCAGAAGGGTGACTGGCTGTACGGTCGTGTTGAGGTGAAGGCCAGAATCCCTGACGGCAGGGGATTGTGGCCGGCAATATGGATGTTGCCAACAGACTGGTCCTATGGCGGATGGCCATCGAGCGGAGAGATAGATATCATGGAGAATGTGGGGTATGACCCATATAAGATCCACGGGACCGTCCATACCGAGTCTTACAACCATATCCTGGGCACTCATAAAGGGGCATCCGTCAACGTCCAGACATGTTACACTGATTTTCATCTCTATGCCCTGGAGTGGGATACGAAGGAGATTCGCATTTATGTGGATGATAATCATTATTTTACTTTTCAGAATGAGGGAACGGATTACAAAGCATGGCCTTTTGACAGACGTTTTCACCTTTTGCTCAACGTAGCTGTAGGAGGCAACTGGGGGGGGCAGCAGGGTGTTGATGACTCAGTTTTTCCGCGCACAATGGTTGTTGATTATATAAGGGTTTACCAGAAAAAATAGAGCATATGCCTCAGGTACTGGCAATATTACTGGCCCTCCTGCTCGCAGGCTGCAACAGACAATCAGAAAACGGGCCTGGTAACGGTGACGGATCGGACATCACAGCCACAGCATGGATCACTGCTCCTCAGCAGGGCATACTTTTTGAAAAACAGGATGACGCAACTGAATTCGTTACTGCGGCCAATTCTGACCCGACGATAGTTGTAGATACGACGGTCACGTACCAGGAGATAGATGGTTTCGGCAATTGTCTCACAGGTGGCAGCGCCATCCTTCTCAAGAAAATGGGGCATACCGAACGCACTGCATTGTTGCGCGAGCTTTTCAGCCCTGAAGGAAACGGCATCGGTATCAGTTATCTCAGGATAAGCATCGGGGCATCGGACCTGAGTGACAGGGTCTTCACATATTGTGAGCTGCCTCCCGGAGAGACTGATCCCCTGATGGAACAGTTCAGCATAGAGCCGGAGAAAGAGGATCTGATACCTGTATTGAAGGAAATACTGTCAATCAATCCCTCCCTGAAGATAATGGGTTCACCCTGGACCGCACCCCTCTGGATGAAAACCAACAATGCCTCTGTGGGCGGCAGCCTGAAGAGGGAGTGGTTTGATGCCTATGCGCTCTATTTTGTAAGATACATTGAGGCGATGGAAGCTGAGGACATACACGTTGATGCCATCACTGTCCAGAATGAGCCGCTTCATGGTGGTAATAATCCAAGCATGGTAATGACGGCGGCTGATCAGGCTCACTTTATAGGCCAGAGTCTGGGCCCTGCCTTCAGGGAAGCAGGAATAGACACAAAAATCATTATATATGATCATAATGCTGACAGAACAGATTATCCGCTGGCTGTACTAGCTGATGATGAGGCACGCCAGTATATTGACGGGTCAGCATTTCACCTTTACGGAGGATCGATAGACGCCCTCACTGCAGTACATAATGCCTGGCCAGCAAAAAACCTCTATTTTACTGAACAATGGGTAGGTGGTCCGGGAGATCTGGCCGGTGATCTCAAATGGCATGTTGAGAACCTGATCATCGGGGCAACACGGAACTGGTGCCGTACGGTCCTGGAGTGGAACCTGGCGTCTGACCCTTCATACGATCCTCACACTGAAGGAGGATGCGACAGGTGTCTGGGTACAGTGACCATTGACGGCAACAGGGTAGAACGTAATCCGGCCTGGTATATCCTGGCTCATGCCTCGAAATTTGTAAGACCCGGATCGGTACGTGTATCATCAACAATTCAGGGAAATCTGCCAAACGTAGCCTTCATGACTCCGGAAGGAGAGAAGGTACTCATTGTACTGAACACTTCGGATGTTAAGAAAAATTTCAATGTCAGGTTCAGGGGACTGACCATGCCTGTGAGTCTCCACGGAGGCGCTGTCGGAACCTGGATTTGGTAGGAGGTCAATCCTTAATTACCCGTCGCGGAAAACTGCCGACACGTGTAAATATCCTGACTATGTAGATCCCGGGCTTCATAGGGCTCATATCAACTGATACCTCATTGCCGCTGCCTTCCAGGGTCAGGATAATGGAACCCCGCAGATCATAGACACATATACTGCTTATTCCTGATCCGCTTCGGACCGTCAGCATCTCATGAACAGGATTTGGATAAAGGGTTATTTCAGGGTCCTGATGGAGTTCATCCACGGCGGTGATCACATCAGATGAAGCTTCCCAGTTTTCGGCGACACTATTGTCAAGCCTATGGTCTTTAAGGCGAAGGTAGGCGCCGTTGCCGTCAGCGGCAGGCCAGGGGCTGCTGTCAGAGTATTCCACCAGGTCTATCAGGTTACCGAACGCATCAGCCAGCAAGATTTTTTCGCTGTTGTTGGAGAGATGCCGTGTGAACTGCCCGAAGGGTGAGAAACCATGTTGCAACTGGAAAACGGTGGCATTGGAGGCCAGAATAACACATAATCCAGGGCCAAGGGTTGCATTGGCAGGGAACTGGTAGACCAGTCCTGTTCCCATAAAGTATATACCGCTGAGGTTGACCGTCGTGGTTCCGGTGTTTCGTATCTCAATAAATTCCAGGTCATCACCGTCAGGAAACTGGGTGGAGGTCTGAGGGTGATACATGATCTTCGTTATTGTAAGCTGTGGTACGGCCACATTGCTGCACAGACTGTAGCCTCCTATATTGGCAGTTATCCATTCTTCGCGGGCCTGCATGAATGTTTTGATGGCTTCAATCCTTGCCGTGTGGTTGGCAGATTTGTTCCATCTCTGACAATCACGTGCCACCGCTTCCGAGATCAGGGCTACAGTTTCGTCAAGAAAAGCCTCCCGTACAGCTCTGTTCAGAGGCATATCCGGCTGGAGCAACTCATTCCACCTTCTTGAGAGATAACATCTGTAGGTGCTGTTGTGGAACAGGTCACGCCAGAAGCGGGAGCCGTTATTGTAATAGTAGTCCTCAAAGTACCACAGGTAAGTCTTGCTCCTGTCCATATACCACTGAAAGAGATCATTGCCAAAGGAGAGGTCGATATCCCATACCGGCCCTGCACGCAATTTCCCGTTACGGTCCTTGTGAAAGAAGGTGCTGTACTGGTAGGCATCAGGATTGGAGGCAAATTCATTGACAATCATAAAGTCGATGAAAGATGGTATGTCTATCAGGGCAGGATAGCCATTCACCACCGAGATATCATTGTTATGGGCGGCAGATTCGAGCCTGAAGAATTCTCCACTTATATATGCAGTCTGTTGTGAGGTGGCATCCTCTGGTTTTGGCAGTTCATGGATATATTCAACCTCTGAATTCTGAAATGAATACATCCTCCAGGCAAGCGGATCACCTCCTGTTCTCTTGTCTGCCTTTGAGATATAACCGCCGGTAAGCGAAGGCAGGCTATTGTCATTCTTGCCAATTTTAATTACATCTATCCTGTTATCATCAGCCTTAAGTTTTTCCTGGAGCATGTAAAGACCCATGTAAACATTGTTTACAATCACCTCGCAATATGCTGCACGGGAACCGTAGTTTCCCATCTGACGGTACAGGTTGTGGCAGTAATAATCGCGTATGAAGGCAGTGTCGAACACCATTCCACCCAGGATCCAGTCATTCTCCTCAGGCATCCCCAGCAGGCTCACATTGTTGTTGCTGGCATCATCAGCCATTCGGGTGGTGAAGCCATAATTTTTCTTGGGCGATTCCTGTGAGGAGGAGCCTCTCAGTTCGATACCAATTCTTCCGTTGTAGTTGAGATAGAGCGGATTATTCTGGTCTGAGACGTAGTTGCGTTGCCCCGCTCCACGGTCAATGATTTTCATTGTAGCCTTGATCTTGGGCTCATCAGGGATGGCCAGGCTGCCGTCAGTGTTGATTATCACAATGGGCAGATTGCTGTCGGTAAGTCCCTGTCCTGTAAGCTGTACCGACAGGAGCAGGAATAATATGGCCTTCAGTGTGATATGTCTGCTGATGCATCCCCGCATAGGGACCAAAATTAATATAATTGTACTGAAACTGAGTGTTTCGGCAGAGTCAATGAATTCCTGCACGGCGGCTGATGATATTGACTGGCAGTGGCATTAATGTTGCAGAGTGGCAGGCGGTAACTTCGGATAATAATAAATATTTAACAAATAGGATATATTGGTAAATAATATATATCTTTGGGTCTTTAAGATTTATAGATTGGTTGATAATACATCCATAGGAGTCAGAAACACATACTTTACGCCTGGCAGTATGCAGGGTGCAATGTGCGATGTCACATCAACCACCATGACCACTCCCGGTAAGGGAGTAGGTATATTCATATGATCCCCTGGCGGACTGCAGTCCGCAAATCCGGCTGAGCCGGAAAGAACAACACCCTTGTATTATTTAATCTTTGCACTTTTATGAAAGTTTTGAAATTTGGAGGCACCTCTGTGGGGAGTGCCGGTGCCATACGCACTGTGGCAGAGATCTTGCAGAGCCAGGAATGTCAGGTAACAGCTGTTTTTTCAGCCCTGGCAGGAACAACAGACAGGCTGGCTATGGCCCTTCTTCTTGCTTCAGATGGTAACATGGAGTATCATTCTGTTATCCGGGAAATTGAGCAGCACCACCTGACCGTTGCCACTGAGTTGCTTGATAAGGACCGGTATTATGACTTTACCCGCAGGATTACCGGTCACATCTCCCGGATAGACGGAGTGCTTGACAGTATATCCAGGCTGGGGGAGGCTACAGGAAGATCCACTGATCTGGTTTCAGGTTTTGGTGAGCTGATGTCGCTTGACCTGCTAGAACTGTTTCTGGAGGAGTGCGGGGCTGATGTGGGACGGGTTGATGCCAGGGAGATGATTTTTACCAGGCCCTTTAACGGTTCAGAGCGGATCGACTATGAGGTGAGCGAAAAAGCCATCAGGGAGAAGCTGTCGCGAAACAACAAAATCGTGATCACTTCAGGCTTCATATCCACCTCCGTAAAAGGCTATCCCTCTACCCTTGGGAGGGGAGGATCGGATCATACCGCAGCTATTATAGCTGCTGCTGTGGGGGCTGAATTGCTTGAGATATGGACTGATGTCAGCGGCATCTACACGGCAAACCCGGCAATTGCTCCGGATGCCTGTCCCATTGCCGGGCTGACTTATGCCGAGGCGCTGGAGATAAGTCATTTCGGTGCCAGGGTCATTTATCCTCCCTCAATTGAGCCGGTGATGAAAAGAGAGATCCCGGTCTCCATCAGGAATACCTTTGCACCATCAGAGCAGGGGACACTCATTTCCTCTGTTACATCATCCAATGGCAGTGCAATCAAGGCTGTCACCTCGGCAGGCTCTGTATGCCTTGTCTCGCTGGCAGGCAGCGGCATGGCAGGAGTGGTGGGTATTGCGGCGAGGCTTTTTACCGCCCTGGCAAAAAACAACATAAACGTGATTCTCATCACCCAGGCTTCGTCAGAACAATCAATATGCATTGCAGTGGATCAGAAAGATGGAGAGAGGGCATGTGATGCCATCAATGCCGGCTTTGAATCAGAGATTGAAGCAGGCAGGGTGAAGCCTGCCCTCCGTGAGGACGGCTTTGCTATCGTTGCAATGATAGGAGAGGGGATGAAACACTCGGTAGGCATAAGTGGTCAGGCCTTTGCAGCACTGGGCAGGAACGGTATTAATATTCATGCCATAGCGCAGGGCTCTTCGGAACTGAACGTCTCTGTGGTGGTTAAGGAGACAGATGCCCCCAAGGCTGTCAATGCCATTCACCAGGAGTTCTTCCACTCAGCAAAAAAGGTGATCAACATCTTCCTGGTCGGGACAGGAAACGTTGGTTCTGCCCTGGTAAGACAGGTGATGGACCGCTCCGCCTGGTTTGTCGGGGAGTATCAGACCGAATTCAGGATAACTGGGCTGGCTAATACCAGGAGGATGATAATAAGAAAGGAGGGGATTGCTGGTCCCGACTGGAAGTCGCTGATGATGGCCAGTGACCAGAAGAGCAATCTTGAGGACTTTATCGGTCAGATGTTTTCACTCAATCTTCCAAATACTATTTTTATTGACAACACGTCAAGCAGCGATGTGAGCGTCATCTATGAAAGAATTCTTGAGAAGAGCATCTCAATAGTTACCTCGAACAAGCTGGCTGCCTCCTCATCATATGAGAACTACAGCAGACTTAAGCGAACAGCCGTGAGCAAGAGGGTGCAGTTCAGGTTCGGGAGCAATGTCGGGGCCGGGCTTCCTGTCATTCACACCATTCAAAACATGGTAAAGACAGGCGACAAGATCCTGAGGATTGATGCCGTACTCTCAGGCAGTCTTAACTACATCTTCAACAGCTATTCCAACGGAATGAGATTCAGTGAAGCGGTTCTGCTGGCCCTGGAAAACGGGTACACAGAGCCTGACCCCCTGACAGACCTCAGGGGAGTGGATATAGCCAGGAAGCTGCTGATACTGGTACGTGAGTCCGGATTTCCCCTGGAGGCTTCTGATATAGAATTTGAAGATTATCTTCCGGGACCTGTTCCGGAGAGATATGATAGCGCGGCTTTCCCTTCACAAATGAGGGATTTTGATGATTTTTTCGAACGGCAGAGGGCTGATCTGTCTCACCGCAATGAGAAGATAAGGATAATTGCGGGTTATGAGTCAGGAAGAGCTTCTGTCAGGTCCGTAAGGGTCAGTGCGGAGCATCCTTTCTATTGCGTGGAGGGGAATGATAACATTGTGTCAGTCTATTCAGAGAGGTATTCTCACCAGCCGCTTATAATAAAAGGCGCTGGTGCTGGTGCAGATGTTACTGCAGCGGGTATATTTGCAGATATACTTTCAGTTGTCAATAATTAACATGATGGGAAAGAGTATCAGGGTCAAAGCGCCGGCAACCATATCAAACCTCAATTGCGGGTTTGATGTCATTGGGCTTGCACTGGATGAACCGTCTGATATCCTGGAGCTTGAGCTGACTGAGAGGTCCGGCATTGAGATTACCGGGATAAAGGGCTGTGCAGGGCTCAGTCAGGATCCGGATAAAAATGTTGTGGGCGCTGTGCTCAGGGCTGCCCTTGACAGGGCCGGCAGCCGGTACGGCTTCAAGGTCAGCATTGAGAAGGGTATCAGGCCCGGCAGCGGCATAGGGTCGAGTGGTGCCAGTGCCGCAGCTGCCGCCTTCGCCGCCAATCGCCTGCTTGGCAATATTTTCAGCCTGGTTGAACAGGTCATGCTGGCCATGGAGGGAGAGAGGCTTGCCTCAGGTTCAGCTCATGCCGACAATGTGGCGCCGGCACTCTTTGGCGGTATTATCCTTGTGCGCAGTTATGAGCCCCCGGATATAGTTGAACTCCATGTTCCTCCGGAGCTGTCCTGTGTGGTTGTTCATCCGGAGAGTGAGATAAATACTTCCGTGGCAAGGGGATTGCTTGAAAGAGAGATACCCCTTACTACCGCTGTCAGGCAGTGGGGTAACCTGGCAGGTCTGGTTGCCGGACTCTACAGGGAAGATTATGAGCTCATTGGGCGTTCTCTTGTGGATTATGTTGCAGAGCCCAGGCGCTCTTCATTGATAACTGGTTTCAATGAACTGAAGTCAGCTGCGTTGAATCACGGGGCGTTGGGAGCAGGAATATCCGGATCCGGACCTTCAGTCTTCGCACTCTGCCGGGGCAGGGAGTCCGCATCCAGAGTACTTGAGGGAATGTCTGAGACCATGAGGTCCCTTGGCATTGCATTCGATGCCTATCTTTCACCCGTTAACAGTCATGGAACCCATTTATGCCGGAAGATAATGCCTGAATAGAATGAAGTATTACAATCTCAAAGACCCGGGGATAATCACAGGATTCAGGGAGGCAGTTGAAAGGGGCATCTCTTCCGATCTGGGATTATTCATGCCCGGGCGGATACCCCGGCCGGATGATGATTTCTTCCGACGGTTGCCTCAATTGACCCTGCCTGAAATAGGCATGGAGATTGGATCACTTTATGTGGGAGATGATATACCCCGACAAGTGATGCGGCAGATATGTGAAGAGGCTTTTAACTTCCCGGTTGTCATCAGTCAGGTGGATGACCGAAAACAGGCATTGGAGCTGTTTCATGGCCCTACGGCTGCCTTCAAGGATTTCGGGGCCAGGTTCATGGCCGGCTGCTTCAGGTATTTCTCCTCAAACGATGACAAACGAAGGGTGGTGCTGGTGGCTACCTCGGGCGACACAGGGGGAGCGATAGCATCAAGCTTCCTTGGTGTGGAGGGGGTTGACGTTATTATTCTCTACCCCTCGGGCAAGGTGAGCAGTCTCCAGGAGAACCAGCTGACCACTCTTGGCAGGAATATCACCGCCATTGAGGTGGAGGGTTCCTTTGATGATTGCCAGGCTATGGTAAAGAGTGCTCTTGCCGGTTCTGCCATCCGGGAAAGAGTGAAACTCACATCTGCTAACTCTATCAATATAGCCCGGCTGATACCGCAAAGCTTCTATTACTATTATGTCATAGGCCGGTCAGGTAATGGGAAGGTGATGTCCGTCCCCAGCGGGAATTTCGGCAATATAACGGCAGCAGCCATGGCATGGCGGTCTGGTCTCGGCATAGACCGCCTGGTGGCCGCCACCAACATCAACAGGGTGGTGCCTGATTACCTTGAGACGGGTCTTTATACTCCTGCTGTATCAATTGCCACCATAGCCAATGCCATGGATGTAGGCAATCCAGGCAATTTCGACAGGTTCAGGAGGGTATTTGATGACGATTTTGGAACAATCTCCGGGTCGGTTTCAGGATTCTGGTATGATGATGACCGGATCAGGGAACATATTGGTCAGGAGTATCGTCGCACAGGTTACCTGCTTGATCCTCACGGTGCAGTGGCAAGCCTCGGTCTTGATGCTTACCTGGAGCATCATCCAGGGTTATCCGGCATCTTCGTGGCTACGGCACATCCGGCCAAATTCAGGGACATCGTGGAGCCGCTTATCGGGCAGACGGTGGAAATCCCTGATAGTCTCAGACATTTCCTGGATGGGGAGAAGCAATCAGTGATTATGAAACCCGGTCCGCAACAGCTTGAGGAGTACCTTCTTGACAGATACCGGACCGGATGACAAAATGATGGGAGAGTCTGGTCATGAGAAATAATTACCGCGAGTTCCAGGTCTTTGTGAAGCCCGTCGGCGCCAGGTGTAACCTGAGGTGCAGTTACTGCTACTACCTCGGTCACAGTCAGCCGGCAGGAGCATACGGCCGGCAAAGGATGAGTGATGATGTTCTGGAGACATACATAAAGCAACATATTGATGCGGCCTGTGGTGGTGAACTATTCTTTTCATGGCACGGTGGTGAGCCTACACTGGCGGGAATTGACTTTTACAGGCGTGCTGTTGAGATTGAAAAGAAGCATGCTCCTGCAGGCTGCAGGATAGTCAACGGCATGCAGACCAATGCAACCCTGATAGATGAGCGGTGGGGCCGGTTCCTGAAAGAGGAGGATTTTTATGTTGGTGTCAGCCTGGATGGTCCTGAGCGGTTCCATGACAGCAACAGGTTCAGGGCGGACGGCAGCGGGACATTTTCGGAAGTGATGAGAGGACTTGAGATACTCAGAGTACAGGGCGTACCACATGAGATCCTCTGCGTGGTTAATAGCGAAAATGTGCATGCTCCGCTTGATGTATACAGGTTTTTCAGGAACCTCGGGGCACAGTATATAACTTTTCTGCCTCTCGTGGAGCGGGTCAGCCCCGGTACTTCCACGGTGACTGAGAGAAGTGTTGGTGCATTGGACTTCGGCATGTTTCTGGCAGCTGTCTTTGACGAATGGGTCACAGAGGATATTGGGAATATAAAGATCCAGATCTTTGAGGAGGCTCTGCGCACTGCTTTCAGACAGGAACACACCCTTTGCATCTTCAAAAAGGTGTGTGGTGCGGTTCCGGTGGTGGAGGTGAATGGCGACTTTTATTCCTGCGATCATTTTGTTGATGAGGATCACTGTTTGGGCAATATAATGGATCAGTCACTGGCAGTTCTTCTTGATGATCCGCGGCAGTCAGCCTTCGGCGAAGCCAAAATGACATCGCTGCCCGGTTATTGTCTTGACTGCGGGGTGCTTGACATGTGCAATGGTGAGTGTCCCAAAAACAGGTTTATAATCACTCCTGATGGTGAGTCAGGGCTGAACTACCTCTGTGAGGGGTACAGGTATTTCTTCAACCACTGTCGGCCGTTCATCAATGAGGTTGCCCGTCTGTGGAAGGGAGAGGTTTAGCTACCCAGTGTTTCCCTGAAGAAGTCAGTGGTCCTTTTCCATGCCAGGTCAGCAGCTTCCTTGTTGTAGCGGTCGCCTGTATCATTATTGAAAGCGTGCCTGGTACCCTCGTAGATGAATATTTCGTATTCTATTCCAGCCTGTTTGAGGGCTTCCTCGAAAGCGGGTATTCCTGCATTGATTCGCTCATCGTCGCCGGCATAGTGAGCCATCATCTTTGCCTTTATTTTAGGCACGTCTTCAGGGGCAGGTGTTGATCCGTAGTAAGGCACGGCTGCATCGAGTTCGGGTGAGTTGACAGCTACCTGGTTGGTCATTGCACCACCCCAGCAGAATCCTGTACAGCCAACTTTTCCGGTTGACCGGGGATGGGTTTCAAGGTACTTCACTGCTGCCACGAAGTTGCGGATTGTCTCCTCACGGTCAAGCTGTCCGATCAGTTCGCGCCCCTTGTCCTGGTCTTCAGGCGTTCCTCCCAGTGGAGAGAGAGCATCAGGGGCGAGGGAGATAAATCCTTCCATTGCCATTCGCCTGTTGACATCCTGGATATGAGGCACCAGTCCCCTGTTCTCATGGATGACAATCACCCCGGGCAGTTTCTCCTTGCCTTCGGGCATGGAGAGATAAGCACGGATGTCACCCGAAGCGCCGGGGTAGGTGATAAACTCGTTGATCAGCTTCAGGGCATCTGATCCTTTTGCCCTGGTTGAGGCTCCGTTGCATCCGGGAAGGATAACCACGGCAGCGGCGGTGCCGCCGGTGACAAGAGCCAGTCTCTTCATGAACTCGCGCCGGCTTACGTTGCCGGTGCGGTACTCTTCATACAGCTCATCTACTTTCCTCTTCATAGTTTTGTTGGTTTATGCAGGGTTAATAAAACAGGCAGTTTAAGATTTGCGTATTTCCTCCTTGATCCTTTGTATATGGCCTCGTCCCAGTCCTTTCACCTCGCAGCCAAGCTGGAAATAGCGGCGGATTTTGTCATCGCTTAATATGCCGAAGCAATCAATGATAGCTGCAGGTTGTCCGATGGTCTTAACCACCTTATCCGGGTCAAGGTCAAGGTAGGCTGAATGGGGGACGGCGAGGATGACTGCCTCAGCGCCTTTGAGAGCCTTGTTCAGGTTCTGTTCTATCCTTATTTCCTTCAGCTTTTCCTGGTTGCGGAAGAACTGAGCCTTGCTCTGACCGGCAGCCGGGTAGGTTTCCTGCTGTTCAAATTCCCACCAGTGCTCCACGTAGGGATCATGAACGCGTATTTCCGCACCCATCTCTGCAAGTTTGCGGATCACTATCTCCGAGCCGCTGTAGCGTGTGTCTCCCACATCCTCACGGTAGGCAGCGCCAAGTACCAGGATGTCAGCGGCTGCAATGGGTTTACCCATGTTGCGGAGGGCATCGCGGGTGAGCTGCCCCACATGCAGGCCGCGGGTATCATTTATATCAATGGCCATGGGTGTGATCCTGAAGATGTCATCCTCAAAGCCGAGGATATGCTTGTATGCCCAAACCCCCAGCCCGCCGTCCTTGGGCAGGCAGTATCCGCCTATCCCCGGTCCCGGGAAGATCATGTTGCTGTGTGTGGGCCTCATCTTTATTGCCTTGATCACCTTCAGCAGATCAACCCCGTTTCGCTCTGCGAAGAGGCTCCATTCATCAAGGAAGGCCAGTATTGTGGCTCGGTAGCTGTTCTCAACTATCTTGGCCGTCTCTGATTCTATGGGCCTGTCCATGACTGTCAGCGGGAACTTTTCGGTGTTCAGCACCTCAGTCAGGAATTTGACCACGCGCTTCCTGGCTTCTTCGTTGATGCCACTGCAGACCCTCCAGAAATCGCGTATGCTGGCTACATAATTGCGGCCGGGCATGACTCTCTCATAGCTGTGGGCAAGAAGGGGATCACTCTTTATGCCACGTTTGGTGAATGCCTTCTTCATGATGGGGTATGCCACCTGTTCGGTGGTACCGGGAGCCACGGTGGTTTCTATCAATACCAGAGCTTTGGCGGGGATATGTTCTGCAATGACCGCCAGCGAGGCTTCGAGGGCTGCCATATCTGTCTGTCCGGCACGCACGTTGCCAAGCTCCTCCTTGATGTAATCGCACTGAACATCTACCACCACCACGTCGGCCAGCTTGAGTACATCATAGGTGTATGTGGCCATGAGCGTTTTCTTCTCCTTCACACACCGGGCAATCATTGGATCAACCTCGGGATCTTCAGCCTTCACGGGTGAGACGCCGCGGTTGAGCATGGGTATTTTCCAGAAGCTGCGCACGCTCGGGCGCTGCATGCCGATGACAAACTTGGAGGGTTTGCCTTTCCTGTCTACAGTGTCGGCAACGATGGCAGCCATTACCGCTCCCACGAATCCCACACCCATCACCACAACAATCTCACGGCCTTTGGCACGCTCCTGGCTGACCCGGTTGCTGATGGTTTCAAACTCGGATTTATAGTCTTCCGGTTTCGGAAGGGGGAACTTTTCGCCGTTAGGGCTGACAGAATACTTTTCGCTCATATGTTTTTCTTTATAATGTTTAAATCAGATGAAACTTGCAGGTGCAGAAACTTACAAGTGAATATGATTGTTTTTTTCATGCAGGCTCCATTTGACCAATGAAATGACAATTATTAAAACCAATGAATAAAAATAGTAAAAAGATATCTGACGGACATTATCCGGGATATAGTATATGAAACGTAAGAAAGTATTCTTTTTATTATTCACTGGCTTGATTTTTGAGGACCTGTCTGACGTGAAACCCTAACCAGTAACCATGAAACGCATTGCTCTCTTTTGCACCGTGATGGTCATTGCTGCCATTTCCCATGACCTGAAATCTCAGAACTTAACAATAGGTGCAGGCTCCGGTATAAACTTCTCGGACATTCACCGGGTTGGCACAACCGGGTACTGGAAGCCAAAGCCGGGTCCTTCAGCCGGTCTGTTTGTGCGGTGGAACATGACACCTCTCCTGGGCCTGCAGACCGGACTTGATTACTCAACGGTATATTATGAGTACCATCCTTATCTTCTTGAGGAGGGGCCAATTATATATCCTTTCTATGAACCACAACTGTTGCCATACCCTGACTTCATCATGTTGCCGCAGATTGAAAGTACGAACCACAGTTTCCTGACAATGCCCCTGGAGTTGACCCTGACAATTCCGTCCAGACCTTCACTCACCCTGGGGGCAGGCATGTTTTATTCGATTATTATGGACCAGGACAGGGGTGACCTTTACTTCACTGACGACCTGTCAGGTAATGACCATGGTTATTTGTTTACAGTGTCGGTTGATTATCCTGTTAATGAACGCCTTAGCCTGTTTGCCGGGGTCAGGTTTGTTACAGGCCGGAAGCTTATGTGTGAAGGGAGAGATTACAAACATGGTTATTCAGATCTGATGGCAGGACTCTCATTCGGGTTGGGAGGAGATGGCGCAGGTGTTACTGAGGAAGGCAAGGGGGAAAACCCGGTAAATGAAAATATCAGCCTCACCTGGTTTGCTGGAGCAAACCTCTCATGGAACTCGGGCAATGTGAACAGAGATAAATATTCTGTGTATGCAGGGCCTTCAGCAGGCTTTCTGGCTGATTTCAGGCTTGGCGGATCACGGACCCGATTCAGCACCGGGCTTATCCTGGAGAGAGCAGGTTATTCCATGCGCGATTCCAGTAACAGTTATTATCTGTATGACCAACCCTCCGCAGAGGTTAATACCCGGATCAGTTCTGATTATGTAGTGATTCCGGCTTTGCTAGACTTTCATTTTGGTCGCGATGAGTGCCTGAGTATAAGCACCGGCCCATGGTTTGCGGCAAGACTGAACTCGCAGTGCAGGGGGACAGCAATTAATACGGTTTCTACCTCAACATCCTACAGGTTGCGGGAGATCACGGTCAATGATGATATCACAGAAGTGACAAGGAGAAATGACTTTGGCTGGATGACCGGAGCAGAGGTGTCACTGCCCGTGAGGGGAATGACCAGGATTAATTTAGGGGTACAGTTCAGACAGGGGATACCAGAGATACTGAACCTTGACAATGCCGGCATTGACGAGAGTGAAAAGGATGTATATGTACGGAACAGTGTTCTGACTCTCAGGGCGGGTGTAACAGTTCCGGTTTACAAAACTGGACGGTAAAATGAACCTTGTCAGCAACTCAAAATAAAACAGGTGAGATGAAGAGGATACAACAGATTGGAATTATTCTGCCGATGGTTTTGTTGATCGCAATTGCCGGATGCAGCAAAGACCCTGAGATCAGGACTATAGCTGATTATCACTTCTGGTTCTCAAATATGCAGGGTCAGAAACTGATACCGGGGGAGAGCGTTGATGTGCTCTTCTGGTTTGAAGTGTTGCAGGATGAAGAGTTGCCGCTGGACAGGGTAAGAATACATTTCGAGGTGACCGGGGGAGGTGCCCTGACGATTGATGATGTTTATATCAGACCGGGCGAGCCGGCCGCCACAACCTGGACCGTGGGAGATGAGACGTACGGCCAGGTTCTGCGGGCGGTGGTTCATGACCAGTCTGATAAAGAGATAGCTTCTTCTGACCTGTTAGCTTATGTATTCAGGGATGATGTGTGGAACCAGGTTGCCGGATCGGCTGAGGTGATGATAACTGATATGGCAACGGACACAGTCAATGGTTTAACCTTCATTTCCACTTTAAATAAACTGTACAGGCAGGGCACAAGGTACTACATCTGGGAGGAGGTGACGGATCCCCTCTTCAACAACCCGGATACACCGCGTTCGGTTAAGTCAGACAGTGACGGAGTATTATATGTCAGTACCAACGGCGGCAATATCGTGCGCAGCACTGATCATGGCATTTCTTGGCAGCTATGCGATAAACCGTGGCCGGAGCGGTCTCAATATCTTCAGATTTATGTCTCCAATGATAACAGGTTATGGGTCTGTACGGAGGGGGTGCCGGTCAGGTACTCGGATGACATGGGTGCCAGCTGGCATGATGCAGGCGTAGGAATGTCACAACACCGTGTAGGAGATATCTTCAGGCTTAAGAACGGAAGCCTGGTAATGCATGGTCTCGACTGCTGCAGCCTGTCGAGATCAGATGATGACGGTCAGACATGGACCCCGATAACCGCGCCCTCATACTCCCAGAAGCTCCATGTGACTGAAGATGATGAGATCTATATTTGTTGTGATCTGGGTTTGGCTGTGGTAATATACCTGTCAACAGACCTGGGTGCTACCTTCGAAATGGTTGAAGATGTGACTCCAGCATTCCGGACCTCCATGCTGAACACATTCCTCAAATGGAAGGATGATTATTATGTCACCATTCCGGGGTATGGAATAATGAAGAGCAAAGACCTGAGGCAATATGAGGATTTATGGTATAACCGGCAGATTGACAATCTCTTCATTGATCATAATGGCGTCATGATGGCAACGGAATGGGGTGTAAATGCGGTCTTATACAGGAGGGATTCCGGTCTGAAGTAAATGGGCCGGTAATGCTCTTGCAGATTTTCCACAGGACTTTCATACCTTTGTTTATGACATCCGCACATGAACTGACGTGCTGAATGGTTGTTGTAAAGGAGAAGAACGAAAAAGAAATGTCCTATGAAAAAGATCCTGTTCCTGCTGTTGCCCGTCACTCTGATGCTGGCAGCCTCCTGTGGTAAAGAAAAAACTTCAGAACGGTTTCGGCTCCTGACAGCCCACGAATGGACCAGTGACAGCCTGCTGGCTGACGGCGTTGAAGCCGGGGGACCGGGCCAGATTCTGGAAAAATTCAAGGGAGATGTGATCTTCAGGGAGGATGGTACGGGGACCTTCGGTCAGTATTCGGGAACCTGGGTGTTCACCGACAATGAGACCTCTCTGGCGATCGATTCGCCTGACCTGCTTATTACCGTGCCGGCACACATAGTTGAGTTGACTGAAAACTCACTAAAAGTGACATTTCCCTTTCCAGCGGAAACGATCATAAATGTCAGGATGACATTCAAGCCTAAATGATCTTTATTCGTACTTCACTGGTTGCTTGCCTTTACCTGCTTATTGCTGCAGGTTTGCAGGCGCAGACGGTGGTCAGTGGGAGGGTGACCGACAGGCAGAGCGGTGAGCCCCTGACAGGAGTGTATGTGATCTGGGGAAAGAGCTCCGGCACAAGCACTGACGCCACCGGACACTTCTCCTTCACGGCTTCACCCGGCACTCTGACGGTTGAGTTCAGGTACATCGGATACAGATCGGCACAGGTAACTATCATAGTTACAGCTGATAAAGCCCTGGAGCTGATGATGGAGATGGATTCAGAAGCACAGTCGCTTGACCAGGTGGTTGTCAGTGCTGACAGGATGGAGCAGAAGAGGTCAGACCTTACGGTCTCTATGGAGGTTATAAAGCAGGATTACCTCTACAGGACTCACATCACCGATGCACAGGAGCTGGTAACCAGGATTCAGGGCATAGAGGTGCTAGACGGACAGGCCTCCATCAGGGGAGGGAGCGGGTTCAGCTATGGTGCCGGCAGCCGTGTGCTGGCACTCATTGACGGCCTTCCCTTGATGTCAGCCGATGCGGGAAATATCAAATGGCACTTCCTGCCCCTGGAGAACCTATCCCAGGTAGAGATTATCAAAGGCGCCTCTTCTGTTCTTTATGGCTCTTCTGCTCTCAACGGGGTGATCAACTTCAGGACTGCAGATGCTTCCAACATTCCTGTCACCAGTTTCTTCACTGAAGCCGGGATATATGGTTCTCCTGCAAACAGCGACTGGAAATGGTGGGATACGCCCCGGCTCTTTGGCAGTGCCTCTTTCTCCCACCTGCAGAAGATTCGTCAGACAGATCTGGGCCTTGGAGTGAACCTTTCAACTGACAGGGGGTACAGGAAGTATAATGATGAGACTCTGGGCAGGGTCAGCCTGAGGCTTAAACATCACAGTGCCAGGGTTGAGGGATTGAAATATGGTCTGAACCTGAGCGGGGGAAAAAGCTACAAGACCGATTTCGTGCTGTGGGAGGATGCCCTGACGGGCGGTCTCAAACAGGATACATCCACAGTATCAAGGTTGCACGGCTACTACATTGCGGCTGATCCTTATATCACCCTGAGCAAACGTGGCCGGATAAAGCATGATATAAGGATGAGGATGCAGGCCTCTGAAAACAGGTTTCCCGTCAGGACGGCAAACAATGCCGGATCTGTTTCCCTTTACGGAGAGTACCAGTTCTGGTACAGCTTTTCCGACCATCTCAGTCTTACGGCGGGACTGTCGGAGACATGGAGTGTCATCAGTTCAAACTTCTATGGTGATCATCGAGGGCTTAATCTGGCTGGCTTTGCACAGGCAGAGGTAAGGCCTGTAAACCGGATGAAGATAACCGGTGGAGTTCGTATTGAACAGAATTACCTGGATAAGGAGCCAGACAAACTGGTGCCTGTCTTTCGTGCCGGACTGAATTTTCAGGCCGCACAGTACACTTTCCTGAGGGCATCATTCGGCCAGGGTTACCGTTTTCCCTCAATCGCCGAGAGGCATGCAGCCACAACCCTCGGATCGGTCAGGATCTTCCCCAGTCCGTTCGTGAAGCCTGAATCGGGCTGGAGTGCCGAGGCAGGAGTAATGCAGGGGTTCATTGCCGGCCTGTTCAGAGGGGAGGGCGACCTGTCAGTTTTTTTATCACAGAACAGTGACATGATAGAGTACATCTTCGGGCTATATACTGACCTGCAAAGCGGAATCTCCGGTCTTGGCTTCAAGGCAACAAACGTCGAACAATCAAGAATATATGGTGCCGAGATGGAACTGATGCTGAGCAGAACCGTGGGAAAGATAAATGCAACCCTCACAGGAGGCTATACATACATTCATCCGGCAGAAATCAATGCCTTCACAGGAAGGAGCACAGGGGTTTTTCTCAAATACCGGAGAAAGCATACAGCCAAAATCGGACTCCTGGCTGTGACTGATCGCTTTGAGGCCGGGGTGGAGATGTATGCAAGATCAAAGACACTTAACATTGATGATGTCTTTCTTAATCCCCTGACAAGAGAGTCCATACTTCCCGGTTTTTTCGACTACTGGCAGGAGAACAACAGAGGTTATTTCCTGATGGATGGCTCTATGGGATATAACCTGAGCCGTGCCCTGAAGCTGTCACTGGCAGTTAAGAATATTACCAATACAGAGTACATGGGACGCCCCGGCGATATTCAGCCCCATCGCAATTTAAGCCTGCGGCTAAGCGGGAAGTTCTGACTCTTTCGTTATTTTTACCTTATGTTACAACTAAGGTTGCTATACCTTTTTTTTGTATGTGCAATTGCTTTACCCTCGCAGCCTCTCTGTGCGCAGGAAAGCGAGGGTTCGGCATGGACAGCCGGCGCTGATATTGTCAGCAGTTACGTTTGGCGCGGCTCCAGGCAGGGCAAGGGGCCTCATCTTCAACCCTCGGTTGAATATTCTGCAGGACCATTGACAGCAGGCATCTGGGGGACCTTTGACCTCCATGGATACAAGGAGGTGGATCTTTATGCTGCAATTAACCTGCCTGGCGGATTCAATGTCAGCCTTCAGGATTACTACCTGGCTGACTTGCCATGGGCTGATTTCTCATCAGAGAGCGGCAGTCATGTTCTGGAAGCGGGCTTCGGCTATGAGTCGGAGAATGTCAGCCTGATGGCAAATTACATCTTCAATGAAGCAGGGGGGATAGGGTCATATGGTGGCGACTTATACTTTGAGAGCAGGTTCTCATTTGACTATTTCACTGTTATCATGGGTGTCGGTAACGGCTGGCACACTGAGGATGGCAGGTTCACCGCCTGCAGCATCGGCCTGGAGGTTGGCAGGGAGATAAGTGTCAGTGATACTTTTATTTTGCCGGTCACAGCTCAGTTGATATATAATCCTGACCAGGAGCGTCTGTTTATAACAGCCGGCGTTTCAATTTCAACAGATGGGTTTGTTATTTCTCCCCGGCTTATGCCCCGGCCATGAACAAGTATTTGCCCGTCTGTGATTACGGGCTGAAGAAAACAAAAAAGCCATGTTTCTGCATGGCTTTTTTGTAATGAATAGAAGTGAGGTTTATTTGGCAGTTACCCTGACATCAACCCTTCTGTTCTTAGCCCTGCATTCAGGGGTGTCATTAGCCGGGCATACCGGATGCTGCGGGCCATAGCCTTCAGCCTCCAGGCGCTCTTCTGCAACACCTCTGTTGATCAGTTCTGCTTTGGCAGCCTCTGCTCTCTCAGATGAAAGGGCCATGTTGACCACATCAGATCCGGTATTGTCAGTATATCCACCTATTTTGAGTTTAACGGAAGGATAGGCTTTCATGATTGCGGCTAACCTGTCAAGCTGGTCTTTTGATTCAGCCTTGAGGTTACTGCTGCCGGTCTCAAAATAGATGCGGTCAAGGGTGAACCAGGTGGTTTTGTCAACTGGCAGATTCACATCCTCAATAAATTCCAGAAGCTTGTATTCAACCGAATTTACTCCTACTTCGAATTCAGTGCCGTCAGCCAGTTTCTTTTTAATGGTGGCGCCCAGATCGTATACCCAGTCGCCTGCATCATTAAGCGCTCCCTTAATGGATTCCTTGATATCAGCTGCAGCCTGATCTATATCATTGACCATTTCAGTGGCAGCATCTTCCACCTTTTCCTTTGTGCGGTTGCATCCCCGTCCGAGCAGCAGCCACAGCAGTATCAGGGCTGCGAGCAGTAAAAGCAGCCATGTCCAGTTGAACTTAGGCTTGGAGGTTCTAACGTCTGCCACTTTTCTTGCGGTGTCATCAACAGTATCCCTGGTCTTATCGGCGAAGCCGAGCAGGCCGCCGCCTATGCCTGACGGAAGGGCGCCGAGGATAGCCGATTTTTCATTCATGAGGTTGCCAATGAGGCCGGTGAATGAGAGGCCTTTTTTCTTTGCCCAGCGGCTCAGGAACCCGATAACCATTGGTGCTACGGTTGAGAGCAATTTGCTGCTCTTGTCCCTGGCCAGTCCGCTGGCTCCGGCAAGAGAGCCGAGGATGGAATCAAGATTGCCTCCGAAAAGGCTTCCCAGAAGGCCCTTGCCGGCATCATCGAGTTTTGTGTCACCGAGCAGGCCAAGCTTCAGGTCATCATCGTCATCGCCATCAAACAGATCTGCAACGGTGTTCCACCATGTTGGAGCGGTTGTTGCCCCGGAAGTTTTCCCCAGCAGCCCTCACAGAACGGTTGGGATCATGGCCGTCAGGCCTGATTTTGTTTTTGAAGCATCTTCACCCAGATTCCGGCTGATCATGTCAACGGCCTTATCTGTGAATGCGTTTTTCAGAACTTGAAAAATACTTTCTGACATAGTTAGTATTGTTTAGTTAATAAATAAAGGAAACTCTTTCTTCTTCCCGGTTCGTTTAGTGTAGTCCGAACTGTTAAAATTAGTTAATCTATTTTTATATACCAAATGATCCCAATACTGTTTTTATTTACAGAATGTAAAGATCATAATAATAACGTTTTATACATTTCTGTTAAAAATGATTCAATGAACTGTATTCCGGTTGAAGGATGCTATTCAGATTATTTATAAGATTAGAGATGCGAGTGTATTGAAGATAGAAAATTTAGGGTTTCCGATTCATAAGAATTGCGGACGGGGTTGGCCTCATCGCCTTGCGGCGCTTCGGCCGGACCCTTTCATCCTGAGGTTACCCTGCAGGAAAAACAAAAAATGATACCACGGCATCATTTTAAATATTTTAATCTGTCGGCTTTTGCCAGCAAGCTGTCATCACCTCCATCTTAAAATACTAAAGCCCTTTGCCGATGGCAAAGGGCTTTTTGTTTTTCCTGCGGTGCGGACGGGACTCGAACCCGCGACCCCCGGCGTGACAGGCCGGTATTCTAACCAAACTGAACTACCGCACCAAAAGCGAGGCAAAATTAATTCAATTTTTCATTCCTCAAAATATTTTGTGTAAATATATTTTGAGCTCGAAAAGGCTTACAAATGGCGATAGTATAACATGGTCCTTATCCAAAAAAAAACTATTGACTTGCCTGTTGACCATCATAGACATTTCTTAAATAATTGTTTATCCAATACATAATGATAATGTTTATTGAAAAATTTAAAAATTGGATAAAAAATTCAGCTTATGAGGCTATTAAGCTGAAGAAGGAAAAGTTTACATTTCCGTATTTCCGGTGGTCGGCTCGCAAAGGATGACCGGAGAAATTATATGATTTCGGGTGTTCAAGGATAAAGATTGTTTCGTTATGCACGGCTCCGGAGGTTATTACCAGATCAGGCAGCTCCGGGAGCCAACGGAGAGCATATGGGGGGTCCGCAAAGATTATATCATACTGTTTGTGGCATATCTTCAGCCATTGGCGCACATCCAGACGGTGGACTCTTGCCTTTGTAAGGCCCATGGTGCGCAGAGTCCTGCTGATGAACTCGCTGTTTCGTCTGTCAATCTCCACAATATCAATATCTTCCGTTCCCCTGGATGCAAATTCATAGCTTATGGCCCCTGTGCCCCCGAAGAGGTCAAGCAATGATAAAGCCGGGAAGTCATACCTGTTAATAAGAATATTCATCAGGCCCTCACGGGCGAAGTCGGTTGTTGGCCTGGCCGTAAAGCCCGGGGGCGGCTCTATCAGACGCCCCCTGTATTGTCCTCCGGTTATTCGCACGAGGCAGCAGTGAAGAGGTTCAGCCAGCGATGGAGGTGTACTTCGTTCATGACATAGCTGTAGCTCTGCCTTATCAGAGGTGATGCAAATTTCACTCCCGGGGCAAAGGAGAGCAGGGCTATATGTGCCTCGCTGTAAGGTTCAACCAATCCGCTGACATGAATGGTTTCGTCATGCCTGATACCTTTCCTGTCAAGGACACTGAAGAGGTAGTATGCACTGTCCTGGGGATCGGAGACGGAGAAGCTGTTGCAGAAGGTGAGGTTGCGTTTTTCCGCTACCACCACGGTCACAAAATCCTTTTCCCGGTGAAGGTGGACATAACAGTTCTCATTTGAACGGCAGGCCGTTGCCACATGGGTGAGCAGAGGCCTGAAATGATGCAACGGCGTTATGTCGCGCCAACGCGATGCAATGGTTTCAGCTGCCTCCTTTTCTGGTGCAAAGAGCACAACGGCATCAGGGAATGCAAGACTGTTTGAAAAGATATGTTCGTCACCCGATGAACCGAAATTAAAGCGGTAATAGTCTTCACGCAGACCAGGTTCATAGACTGAGGCCGGTACCAGGGTGCTATTAAGAGTTGGTGTTACAATGAAAATTTTCCTGTATCTCCTCCTCAGGAAGTCATCCGTGTCCAGGATGTCCGAAAAACTACGGCGAGTGCCACCTGATGGCTCTTCAAGAGGGTAATGTCTGAGCATCACATACTTACCCCGGAGAAGGTCCAGTATTGCCAGGGAGACACCCTCATCAGAAAGCTCAATAGTAAGATCGTAATTGTCTGTCGCGTTTATGTCGAGGGTCTCATCAATGAGCTCCAGGGGATATATCTGCGACGTGGCCATCAATCCTCCCAGTTCCCGGCATTATTATTGGGCACCCTGATGTCACCCACCTTCATGCCCGGGAAACCGGTGATTTTCGTCCTCTGGTCATTGTAATTGACCACCAGCTGTCTGTCAAGGTCAGCCAGGAAGACATCGTTAAGCACATAGGCTTCAAACACGTTAACTAGTACCATTGAGGTGGTCATTACCGTGCCGGCAGCCATCTTGAATTCTGTCTTTTCCAATCCCGGCACATACCTGAGCTGATCAATGGGGTAATTTTTGTCAAATACTGAGTCACGGACGGCTATGTAGCTTGTGTCACGGCTTATAAGACCCTTTTTCACAGCCTCTCTCTCTGAGGTGATGCCCTCAGCAATCATCTCGTCAGTGAGAGATCCTCTTTTGAATACCAGTGGCAGAGAGTCGGTCTTGAGGAAGGTGATCAGGGTATCAAAGCTGCCTGTATAACGGCCCTTAACGGATTTAAAAGCCTCCTGGGCTGTCCTGATGTCAATAAGTCTCTCTTTTATTGCGGCTTCCCTGATATCCTTCTCCTTATTGAAACGAATGGGCTTCATTATGCTTTCCACAAGGATATAGGCCAGCACCACAATTATGATTGCAAATACGATGTTGAGAGCCGTTTTCATATCTTTTCTGATCGATTGTTGAATAACTTTGTGCAAATTTAAAAAAAAAGCAGACTGTTATCCGGTTTGTCAAAATAAAATGAGGCAGGAAAACATTTACAATTTACTCAACAAAAACCTTGGATATCTTCCGACGCAGGATCAGTCTGACTGCATGCGGATGCTGGCCAAATTCGTATCGGAGAACACCAATGACGTGATTTTCCTGATGACCGGTTATGCAGGCACCGGCAAGACAAGCGTGATAGCATCACTGGTCTCCACCCTGACCACGCTGAGGCAGAAATCAGTTCTGCTGGCACCAACAGGCAGAGCTGCAAAAGTACTTCGTTCCTATACCGGTAAGGAAGCTTACACCATTCATCGGAAAATATACAGGCAGAAGTCGGCCACTGACGGTGTTGGCAAGTTTGTTCTGGACCGTAACCTGCACAGAGATACCTATTTCATTGTTGATGAGGCCTCTATGATACCTGACGAATCGGTTGACGGCTCAATGTTCGGCAGTGGCAGGCTGCTGGACGATCTGCTTGAGTATGTCTATTCCGGGACAGACTGCAAGCTGATACTGGTTGGTGACGTGGCCCAGCTTCCCCCGGTAGGGTCTGTTGTCAGTCCGGCGCTCGATAAGAATGTACTCAGGACCACTGGCTTCGCGCTTGAGATGTTTGAGTTGCGACAGGTTATCAGGCAGAGTGAGGGATCGGGCATCCTGATGAATGCCACGGCGGTAAGGCAGCAGGTGAATGATGGCGACCTCTCGGTGCCGGAACTTGTCCTTGATGGTTACACTGACATTGACCGTCTCGGTGGAACCGAGCTTATTGACCGTTTGACTGAAGCCTACGACAGGTGTGGTACTGACGGTGCCATAGTTGTCGTCAACTCAAACAATCTTGCCAACAGGTACAATCAGGGGATACGCAACCGCGTGTTCTTCCGTGAGGAGGAGATAAGCGCCGGTGACATCATCATGGTGGTGAAGAACAATTATTTCTGGCTGAAGGATGAGGAGAATGCCTCCTTCATTGCCAACGGTGATATAGCCGAGGTGCGCAGAATAAGGAGATATGAGGAGATGTACGGGATGCGCTTTGCGGAAATGACATTGTGGTTTCGTGACGCGGAGCTCGAGCTTGATGCCAAAGTGATGCTTGACACTCTGATGATGCCCACCCCGTCGCTCTCCGCAGAGAAGTCGCGCGAGCTCTATTTCGCCGTTCTGGCTGACCATCCGGGCATCAGGTCCAAGAGGAAGCAATATGAGGCGGTAAGAGATGATCCCTACTATAATGCCCTGCAGATAAAGTTTGCCTATGCGGTCACCTGTCACAAGTCGCAGGGAGGGCAGTGGGAGAGGGTTTTCATTGATCAGGGAATGTTCAACCGGCAGGAGCCTACTATTGATTACCTGAGATGGTTCTACACGGCGCTGACAAGGGCTACGGAAAAGGTGTACCTGGTGAACTTCCCGGACAGGTTTTTCAGGGAGTAGTTCTCAGCAGGCAGTCCTCAGTTGGCAGCAGAGCTGCGGAGGTTCTGTGCGGTTTGATTATATTTGCGCTTTCTGTAAAAGGTGGATCTGACCGAAAAACTAACGTACCGGAAAATATTTCTTTTCTGGGGGCCGCTGGCGCTTACCTGGCTGATGATGGCCTTCGAGCAGCCTTTTCTCATCTCGTTTATTGCGCGTCTTGGTGCGGCAAAGATCAACCTTGCCGCCTTCGGCATAGCAGGGTCGTTTGCAATGATCATTGAGGCGCCGATAATTATGCTGATGAGTGCCTCCACGGCACTTGTTACCGGGCACCATTCATACAAAAAGCTCAAACGCTTCACTGACATATTGAATTTTGGCGTGACAGGCATTCAGCTCATCATGCTGATACCTCCGGTCTTCAACTTCATAGTAATCAGGCTCATGGGGGTGCCTGAGGAGGTGGCCCGGATAGCGCACACCGCACTGCTGATATTTCTGCCATGGGCTGCATCTATCGGTTACCGGAGGTTTTACCAGGGCATTCTCATACGGAATAACCTGACGCGCAGGGTAACATACGGAACCATGGTACGGATCTCTGTCATTGTTGTTGCAGGATTGATATTGTACAATACCGGGATAAAGGGTGCATATGTCGGGGCCGGAGCCATGTCAATAGCTGTTCTGGCCGAAGCCATAGCCACCAGGATGATGGCATCGGGAGCCGTGAAGAAACTGATTACTACCGAAGACATGGAGAATGGTCATCTGGGGCTTCGGTCAATCACACGGTTCTATTACCCGCTGGCACTGACCTCCATACTCTCCCTCGGGGTTCATCCCTTTGTAACCTTCTTCATGGGGAGGAGCTACATGCCTGTGGAGTCACTGGCCGTATTGCCTGTTGTCAGTTCACTGGTCTTTGTTTTCAGGAGCCTTGGATTGTCTTACCAGGAGGTCAACATAGCGCTGATTGGCAGGCAGCGGCAGAACTACAGGCTGCTGAGAAACTATGCGGTATATCTTGGCATAGTTGTGACGGTGCTGGTCTCGCTGCTGGCATTCACTCCTCTTGCCGACCTGTGGTTCATAGATGTATCAGGACTGAGCAAAGAGCTTGCTGATCTCTCATACCTGCCTCTTCAGATAATGATTCTTCTGCCAGCGCTGACGGTGCTGCTCAACTTCCAGAGGTCGCTGCTGGTGGTTCACGGCACCACGGGCCCCATTTCAAAGGCTACCGCAGTGGAGTTGGTCACAATCATTGTTGTATTACTGGTATGCGTGGTCTTCATTGGCATGGCAGGTGTTGTGGCTGCTTCCATAGCCTATGTTATCGGGAAGTGTGCATCAACACTTTACCTTGTGCCCAGGCAAACGAAGGTTATCCGGGAGTGGAGATCGAAATACGCGGATTGAATCAGCTGGTCTGCCGGTACTCCGGCAGTACTACTCACCAATGATCTTTACCAGTATTCTTTTCCGGCGCATGCCGTCATACTCTCCGTAGAATATCTGTTCCCAGGTGCCGAAGTCGAGCCTGCCGTTGGTGACGGCTACAACCACTTCGCGGCCCATGAGCTGGCGTTTCATATGGGCATCAGCGTTGTCCTCAAAACCGTTATGCCTGTATTGTGAGTGAGGCTTCTCCGGTGCCAGCTTCTCAAGCCATATCTCAAAATCATGATGGAGCCCGCTCTCGTCGTCATTGATGAAGACGGAACTGGTGATATGCATTGAGTTCACAAGCACCAGGCCCTCCCTGATACCACTTTCTTCAAGGCATTGCTGCACCTGCGGTGTGATGTTCACATAATCTCTGCGGTGTGGGGTTTCCAGAACTATCTCTTTCCGGTAGGATTTCATGGCAGTGGGTGTTCAGAGTTTCAGGTCACGGATAACGGCATCGATCCTCTCCTCAAGGCCTTTCCAAAGCGTTTCAAACTGCGACGGATCATTCATTTCAGTATTGGCGCTGAAGTAGTACTTGATCTTCGGTTCGGTTCCTGACGGGCGCACTGATATCTTTGTTCCGTCAGCCAGGAAGAACTGCAGTACATTTGATTTTTCCAGCATGAGAGGAGTGTTCTCACCGGTGACCAGATCACGGGAGACCTGTTCCAGGAAATCATTCATCCTTATCACCCTGCTGCCGGCTATCTCTTCCGGAGGAGTGGAGCGGTAACCTTCCATCATGCCCTTAATCTCAGCAGCACCCTCGGCCCCCTTCCTGACAACGTTGATCAGTTTCTCACGGTAGAGTCCGTATTCAGAATAGATATCGAGCAGCAGTTCCCAAAGAGTCTTGCCTCTCTCACGTGCCCATGCAGCAGCCTCGGCCACCAGTGTGATGGCTGAGACCCCGTCCTTGTCACGGACATAGTCGCCTGCCAGGTACCCGAAGCTCTCCTCACCGCCTCCGATATACTTCTCCTTTCCCTCCAGGTCTCTCATCAGTTCCGCGAAATACTTGAACCCGGTAAGCACCCTGTAATATTTGACCCCGGTCTTTTCAGCTATGCTCCCGAAGATATCAGAGGTGACAACAGTATAGATGATGTATTCATTTCCCCTGAGCTCACCGTTCTTTTTCTTCTGTGAGAGTATGTACCATGTCAGCAGTGCGCCGGTCTGGTTACCGTTCAGCAGCACGAATTCACCTGTAGGTTTTCTTACTGCAACACCCAGCCTGTCGCCGTCAGGGTCGGTAGCCATAACCAGTTCAGCCCCTTTATCCTTTGCAAGGGCAACGGCCATGGACAGAGCATCCGGCTCTTCCGGGTTAGGCGAGTGAACGGTGGGGAAGTTGCCGTCAGGGACGGACTGCTCCGTTACCGTGTGCACATTGGTAAACCCGTAAAGGGCAAGGGCATCCGGGACTATTTTATATCCGGTTCCGTGAAGAGGGGTATAGACAATTCCAATGTCATGATTTTTTCTGATAATATCAGGGTTGATGCTTAGCGCCTTAACCTCGGCCAGGTATTTTTCGTCGGTTTCAGCTCCCAGGGTGATAATCTTTAATTCATCGCCGCCAGTCATTATTTCACTGACAGACTTTATTTTGCGTACCTCATCAATGATTCCCCTGTCATGAGGGGAGACCACCTGTCCGCCATCGTTCCATGAGACCTTGTATCCGTTGTATTCCTTCGGGTTATGGGAGGCCGTGATATTGACTCCTCCGTCACATCCGTAGAGTCTGATTGCATATGAAAGTTCCGGTGTGGGCCTGAGGGCTTCAAAAAGGTAAGCCGTGAAGCCGTTGGCGGTGAATATGTCGGCAGCCACCCTGGCAAAGTAGCTGCTGTTGTTACGGCAGTCGTGTGCTATAGCCACCTTTATGGCTGACGGGTTAGCGGCGTGCATCTTCAGGTAGTTTGCAAATCCCTGCGTGGCCATTCCGAGGGTGTATCGGTTCATCCTGTTGGTGCCGGCGCCCATGATGCCTCTCAGGCCTCCGGTACCAAATTCAAGGTCCTGGTAGAACGCATCGATAAGCGCCTTCTCATCGTGCTCCAACATATTTTTTACTTCGGCGCGGGTGGGTTCATCGAACTCTTCGCCCAGCCAGGCAGCAGCCTTTGTCCTGATTTCGTCAATGTTGATCATATCCTGTTAATTTTTGTGATGCATTTGATTAGGCTTGTACGCCAGTGTGGGATATTAATGTTGTAATGTTCCTTTATCCTGGTCTTGTCAAGGACGCTGTAGGCCGGTCTCCTGACCTTTGAAGGCCAGGCAGAGCTTCTTACGGGAATGACAGTGCAGGGTGATCCTGCCTCCCTGACAATCTCGCAGGCAAGGTCAAACCAGCTGCAGACGCCCTCGTCAGAATAGTTGAAGATGCCTGGGACGAAGTTGTGATTGTTTCGGATCACACCGCTGATTATATCCATGATGGCGGCTGCAAGACCGGCTGCATAAGTTGGCGAACCGACCTGGTCAAAGACGACACTGAGGCTTTGTGCCGAGCCGGCTTTGCCAAGGATGGTTTTCACGAAGTTGTTTCCGTATGAAGAGTAGAGCCATGAGGTCCGTATAATCATCGTATTTGGCCAACCGAGTGCAGCCTTCTCTCCTGCAAGTTTGCTGCGCCCGTAGGCAGATGCCGGTGAGGGAGTGTCATCCTCGGTATAGGGCACCGGGCTGGTGCCATCAAAGACGTAATCAGTGGAGATATGTATCAGCCTGCATTCGCTTCCCTTCATGGCATTAACCAGGTTGGTCACCCCGCCGGCGTTGATCACTGTGGCCATTGTCTCCTCCTCCTCTGCGCGGTCAACGGCGGTATAGGCTGCGCAGTTGATGACCCATGCGGGGGAATTTTCCCTGAAGAATTCACCGGTGGCTTCAGCGTTGGTAATATCCAGCTCGCCGGTATCGGTAAAGATAAATCCGTATCCGCCGTAGCGTGAGGATAGTTCTCTTAGCTCACTACCCAGCTGTCCTGATGCACCTGTTACCAATATGGTTGTCATTTGCTGAATATGAATTTGGTTGTAATATCCCCGAAGAGGGGTTGCTTCATGTCTTTGGGACTGATGACAGGAGTCTCATCCCTTATCATCCAGTCTATACCCAGGGCAGGATCGAGGGCGTTGATGCCTCTCTCATGCTCAACTGAGTAAATGTTATCACATTTATACAGCACTATGGCCCGCTCACTCAGCACTGAGAAGCCGTGAGCAAATCCTTTGGGTATGAGGAACTGCAATTTTTTCTCGGAGTCTATTATGAGTCCGAACCACCTGCCGAAAGTGGGGGATCCACGGCGTATGTCCAGAGCTACATCATAGATGCGTCCCTCGATGACTCGTATGAGCTTAGCCTGGGCAAAGGGTTCCTCCTGGTAATGCAGTCCACGGATCACTCCCCGGCAGGAGCTCGATTCGTTGTCCTGAACGGGTTCGTATACAATTTCGTTATTACTGTATTTCAGTTTGTTGTAGCTCTCAAAGAAATAGCCGCGCGGGTCGTTATATACATCGGGCTCAATGATAAGCAGGCCAGGGAATTCTGTCTTGTGTACTTTCATTGTCAGGCCAGTTCGTTTGCCACCTTGAGAAGATATTGTCCGTACTGGCTTTTTGCCAGCGGTTTAGCTATCTCCACAAGCTGTTCTCTTGAGATGAAACCGTTCTTGTAAGCTATCTCCTCAATGCATGAAGCGCTGAGTCCCTGTCTCTGTTCAAGGGTTGCGATAAAGTTGGAAGCCTGGAGCAGGCTGTCGAACGTTCCTGTATCAAGCCAGGCCATTCCGCGGCCAAGCAGTTTCACCTCCAGTTTCCCTTCCTGCAGGTATAGTCTGTTAAGGTCGGTTATTTCCAGCTCACCGCGCGGTGATGGTTTCAGGCTGCGGGCGCGTGAGGCAACGGTGTTGTCATAGAAGTAAAGTCCCGTGACGGCATAGTTTGATTTGGGTTTTGCCGGTTTCTCCTCAATACTTACTGCTCTCAGGCTATCATCGAATTCAACCACGCCGTAGCGTTCAGGATCATTTACCGCATAGCCGAAAACTATGGCTCCGTCATCCAGGGCGGCAGCCTGTTTAAGGACATGGCCGAACCCGTGACCATAGAAGATATTATCGCCCAGGATCATGCACACATTATCATCACCTATGAATTCTTCGCCTATGATAAAAGCCTGTGCCAGTCCGTCAGGAGATGGTTGCTCGAGGTAGGAGAACCGCATCCCGATCCTGGTACCGTCACCCAGGAGAGCCCTGAAGCTTGGAAGGTCACGGGGAGTGGAGATCACAAGCACATCTCGGATACCTGACAGCATCAGTGCTGAGAGGGGATAATAGATCATTGGCTTGTCGTATACCGGCAGCAGTTGTTTGGAGATGGCCTCGGTGATCGGATGGAGCCGTGTGCCGGATCCGCCGGCAAGTATGATACCCTTCATAGATATAATTTTGATTTGTCAACCTACATTCAAACAGCACCGGTCTGCATTCTCCGGTACACAAGGGAACAGTCTCCGGAGATAACGGTGTTTATCTGTATATTCTTTAGCTATACAGATGACAAAAATAGAAAAAAGCACCAATCTAAACAGTGACAGACACTCTAACCCTGTTTTTAATTCTTATACACTGAAAATCTGTCTCTTGTTCGTGTCTGAAATCAAAAAATAATTATCTTTGCAAGCAATTTTTAAACAACATAATGTCTAACTTATTAATGTTCAATTAATTTATTAAAATGAGTGAAAATAACGAAAAGGCCGGCAGCATTGCAAACGAAGAGGTTAACGTGAATGAGACCGGAGCGGAAATTGAAAAGAAGGATGAGGTAGTGGTTGAGTCAGCAGGTGAGATGGTTGATGAGGAACAACCCATTCTGAAAGAGAAGAAAGAAAAAAAGGTGAAGGCTGAAGAGTCTGCAGCAGCCATGGCAGCTGGAGCCGCAACACCTGAAGAATTTGACTGGGACGCATATGAGAAGGATGGCTTCTCATCAAAGAGCAGTCGCGCAGATCAGGAGAAGCTTTATGAGGAGACCCTGTCAACCGTTGCCGTTGACGAGGTAGTTGAAGGGAGAGTGATCTCAATGAATAACCGTGAGGTGGTTATCAATATCGGGCAGAAGTCCGAGGGTGTGGTGAGCCTTAATGAATTCCGCTACAATCCTGATCTCAAGGTAGGTGACATGGTTGAGGTTTATGTTGAGAGCCAGGAAGACAAGAAGGGTCAGCTGGTGCTTTCCCACAAGAAAGCCAGGGCGTACAATTCATGGGACCGTGTCAACACAGCCCTGGAAAACAATGAGATCATCACAGGTTACATCAAGTGCCGGACCAAGGGAGGTATGATAGTTGACGTCTTCGGAATTGAGTCGTTCCTTCCCGGATCACAGATTGATGTCAAGCCCATCCGCGACTATGACGTCTATGTAGGCAAGACCATGGAGTTTCGCGTTGTAAAGATCAACCAGGAGTTCAAGAACGTGGTTGTGTCGCACAAGGCGCTTATTGAGGCTGAGCTTGAGTTGCAGAAGAAGGAGATCATCTCCAGGCTTGAGAAGGGCCAGGTACTGGAAGGTACTGTCAAGAACATCACATCTTATGGTGTATTCATTGACCTCGGTGGTGTTGACGGACTCATACATATAACAGATCTCTCATGGGGTAGGGTTAACCATCCTGAAGAGATTGTGCAGCTTGACCAGAAGCTCAATGTTGTCATTCTCGACTTTGATGATGACAAGAAGAGGATTGCCCTGGGTCTCAAGCAGCTCACCCCGCATCCGTGGGATTCGCTGAGCGAGAGCCTGCAGGTAGGAGACAAGGTTAAGGGCAAGGTAGTTGTTATGGCCGATTATGGCGCTTTTGTTGAAATAGCTCCGGGTGTTGAAGGGCTCATCCATGTGTCGGAAATGTCATGGTCACAGCACTTGCGCAGCGCGCAGGAGTTCATGAAGGTAGGTGACGAGGTAGAGGCAGTCATCCTGACTCTTGACCGCGAGGAGCGTAAGATGTCACTCGGCATCAAGCAGCTTAAGCCTGATCCATGGGAAAACATTGAACAGAAATACAGTCTCAACTCACATCATACGGCCCGCGTGCGCAACTTCACCAATTTCGGTGTCTTTGTTGAGATAGAAGAGGGTGTTGACGGACTGATACATATATCTGACCTTTCATGGACCAAGAAGATCAAGCATCCTGCTGAGTTTACATCCATTGATGCAGAGATAGAGGTTGTTGTTCTTGAGATAGACAAGGAGAACAGGCGTCTCAGCCTGGGGCACAAGCAGCTTGAAGAGAATCCATGGGATGTGTTTGAAGATCTCTTCACAGTTGATTCAATACATGAAGGTACGGTTATCGAGGTCTTTGACAAGGGCGCAATTGTTGCACTGCCCTACGGTGTTGAGGGTTTTGCCACACCGAAGCATCTTGTCAAGGAGGATGGCACACAGGCGGCTGTTGATGACAAGCTCAATTTCAAGGTGATTGAATTCAACAAGGGAGCCAAGAAGATCATCGTCTCTCACAGTCGTGTTTTTGAGGATGAAAGAAAAGGATCAGAAGCCTCCTCAAAACGTTCGGAGAGCGAGAGCACCAGGAAGGCCACCCGTAAAATCAAGGCCAGTCTTGAGAAGACAACTCTCGGTGACATAACTGAGCTTGCTGCTCTTAAGGAGGAGATGGAAGAAAAAGAGGCTAAAAATATAGGTAAAAAGAAAAAATAACCTTACTTTTAGTTGCCAAAACAATCAGCTATGGACTTCAATATTCAAAACAAGAATCACTGTACAGTAATCAGTATTGAGACTGAGAAGCTTGACACACATATAGCTCCCTCACTCAAATCGGAGCTGGTACTCATCTCCGGCAAGGGAGAAAGGAATATTATTCTTGATCTGAAGAAGTGTCAGTATTGTGACTCTTCGGGTCTGAGCGCCATTCTGGTGGCCAACAGGCTTTGCAAGAATGCTGGAGGTACCTTTGTTCTGTGCGGACTCAATGAAGCTGTTGAGAGGCTTATTACCATCTCTCAGCTTGACACTGTGCTATCCATAACCGCTGATACTGAAGAGGCCGAGAAACTGATCTCCTGAGGAGAGGAGGAGGCATGGCTTTCAGGCTTACCATACTGGGTACAAGCTCTGCTCTGCCCACCTCAGACCGATATCCCACCGCTCATGTACTCAATGTGCATGAGCGGTTGTTTTTGATAGACTGCGGCGAGGGTGCCCAGATGCAGATGCGCCAACATAAGATCCGCTTCGGGAGAATCAACCATATATTTATCAGTCATCTTCACGGTGATCACTTCTTTGGTGTATATCCGCTTCTCTCCACATACAACCTGATGGGCAGGAAGGCTGATCTTCACCTGTATGCGCCGGCACCTGCGGCAGAAATGATTGAAAGGCATCTGGCAGATTTTGACATTCACCTTGGTTATGAACTAATAGTCCAAACCGTCACTGGCCGGTCAATGAAATTAATTCTTGATGACAGGAAGGTGGAGGTCTTCTCCTTTCCTCTCAGGCACCGGATTCCCACTTATGGATACCTGTTCCGTGAAAAGAGCGCCGAAAGGAACATGATCAAAGAGAAGATAGCTGAATATGGTCTGTCAGTTGAAGAGATTGGCAGAGCCCGGAAGGGAGAAGATATAATCAGGGAGGGTGGAGAGGTCATTCCATGTGGCGAAGTCACCCTTGACCCGCGTCAGCCGGTATCATACGCTTTCTGCAGTGACACTGGCTGGTTCAAAAAGCTCTCCTCCTATGTCAGGGGGGTTGATCTGCTTTATCATGAAGCTACTTTCGGAGATGATAATGACGCCCTGGCACTGAAGACAGGGCATTCCACCGCCCGTCATGCGGCCAAAGTGGCACGTGATGCAGGTGTTAAAAGGTTGCTCCTTGGTCATTTTTCAGCCCGGTACAGGTCGCCGGTCCCCCTGGAGGAGGAGGCAAGGCAGATATTCCCCGACTCAGAGGCAGCGCATGAGGGAGTGACATATGATATAAGCTGATGCCGGCGAAACGGCAGATTAATTATCTTTGCCACTTAAATAACCGCATTAAATAATTCCCGTGCAGGAGAAGATATTGATCCTCGATTTTGGATCACAGTATACACAGCTGATTGCCAGGCGTGTGAGAGAGCTGAATGTTTATTGTGAGATACATCCCTTTAATCACTTTCCTCCTCCTGACAGCAGTGTCAGGGGAGTAATCCTCTCAGGCAGCCCCTGGTCAGTACGTGATGCCAGGGCCCCCTTGCCTGACCTAAAGGCTGTTAAGGGCAACATCCCGTTGCTGGGTGTCTGTTACGGGGCACAGTACCTGACCCATAATTACGGAGGGGAGGTCTTGCCTTCAGACACACGTGAGTATGGCAGGGCCAGGCTGGTCAGCATTGATGAGAATGACCCTCTTTTTAATGGTGTAACTGCCGGCACCCAGGTATGGATGTCGCATGGTGACACAATTGTGCGCATACCGGAGGGATATAATATTACCGGATCTACCGGCGATGTTAAGGTGGCTGCTTTCAGGATATCAGGAGAACAGACATGGGGCATTCAGTTTCACCCTGAGGTATACCACACCACCGAAGGCACCAGGATGCTGGGCAATTTCGTCAAAGGCATATGCAGGTGCAGGGGTGACTGGACTCCGGAGTCGTTTGTAGAGATGACGGTACGGTCATTGAGGCAACAGCTGGGTGATGACAGGGTGGTGCTGGGACTCTCCGGGGGCGTAGATTCCTCCGTGGCTGCGATACTGCTTGACAGGGCCATAGGCGAAAGGCTTACCTCAATCTTTGTTGACAACGGTCTGCTGCGGAAGAATGAATATGCCGCCGTGCTTGATGCCTACCGCAGAATGGGACTGAATGTAAAAGGTGTGGATGCCTCGGCAGATTTTATAGGGGCTCTTCGCGGTGTAAATGATCCTGAGTCAAAAAGAAAGATTATCGGCAGGGTTTTTATAGAGGTTTTCGACCGCGAGGCACATAAGGTTCAGAACGTCAAATGGCTTGCCCAGGGGACGATCTACCCTGACGTCATTGAGTCGGTCTCGGTAAACGGCCCTTCAGCAACCATTAAGTCGCATCACAATGTTGGCGGCCTGCCTGAGAAGATGCACCTGCAGGTAACTGAGCCTCTCCGCCTCCTGTTCAAGGATGAGGTTAGGCGTGTGGGCATAGCCCTTGAGATGCCTGAGGAGATACTGGGGAGGCACCCCTTCCCGGGTCCGGGGCTGGCTATCAGGATATTAGGAGAGGTTACTCCTGAAAAGCTGGAGACTCTTCGTGATGCTGATGATATTTTTATCTCCGGTCTGAGGAACAATGGTTTTTATGATAAGGTCTGGCAGGCTGCCGTGATCCTGCTGCCGGTGCAGTCAGTGGGGGTCATGGGTGATGAGCGGACATATGAGAATGCAGTTGTGCTCCGGGCCGTGACTTCAACTGACGGCATGACGGCTGACTGGAGCCGCCTCCCACATGAGTTTCTGGCCGGGGTGTCAAACCAGATAATCAACAGGGTCAGGGGTGTCAACAGGGTGGTTTATGATATCAGCTCCAAACCCCCGTCAACTATTGAATGGGAGTAGGGGAAGGATAAAGGATAAAGGATAAAGGATAATGGTTAAAGGTTAGAGCCGGGAAGGATAAGGAAATGGTAAAAAAGGTTTTTATATTTTTCGTGTTACTGGTTATTATGGTTTGGGAAGGGCTCAGGGCCCAGGGTCTGACACAGGAGACCTTCAAGATTGGAAAGACCCTTGCGCTGCTGGAGGCAATATATGTTGACAGTGTTAACATATCAGCCATCACGGAGGATATGATCACTGGTGCTCTTCGTAATCTTGATCCTCACTCGGTCTATATACCTGCCAAGGATGTTCAGGAAGAGAATGAGCAGCTTCAGGGTAACTTTGAAGGTATCGGCATACAGTTCAACCTTCTCAATGATACAATAATAATCATCTCACCCATCCCCGGTGGTCCTTCTGAGAGGCTTGGCATTCAGGCAGGTGACAGGATTGTCACCATTGCCGGGGAGAAGGTGACAGGTACAGGGATCACAACAACCGGGGTACAAAAGAGGCTCAGGGGGCCGAAGGGGACGAAGGTGGAAGTGACCATCTTCAGGAAGGGTGAGAAGGAGTTGCTTGACTTCACAATAACGCGTGACAAAATCCCCGTTAACACCCTTGATGCTGCCTACATGGTTTCAGACAATATAGGGTACATCAAGCTGAGCAGGTTCGCAGAGCAGACAGCACGTGAGTTTTCAGAGGCTGTTGAGAGACTGCGCGCCAGCAGGATGGAACACCTGGTTATTGACCTGAGGGGCAACTCGGGGGGCTACATGGTACCAGCCGTCCAGATAGCAGATGAACTCCTGTCAGGAGATGAGCTGATAGTGTACCTCGAGGGGCTGCATACCTCACGCCAGGAATACAAGTCGGCTCCGTCGGGTGCCCTGACCAGGGCCCGTGTTGCCGTACTCATTGATGAGGGTTCGGCATCTGCCAGCGAGATCCTGGCAGGAGCGGTACAGGACTGGGACAGGGGTGTTGTAATCGGTCGCAGAAGCTTTGGCAAGGGTTTGGTGCAGAACGGCTTCGGGCTCCCTGACGGTTCAGAGATAAGGCTTACGATAGCCCGCTATTACACACCCTCAGGCCGCTCAATACAAACACCCTACAATGAGGGCTTTGATAAATACTTCCAGACATATTATATGAGGTATTTCAACGGGGAACTGATCCATCCTGACAGTCTCAACCTGCCTGATTCACTCAGGGCATTCACTGTAAAAAACAGGAGACAGGTTTATGGTGGCGGAGGGATCACCCCTGATCTCTTCATTCCTATTGATACAACATATTACTCTGATTACTACCGTGATCTGATCAGGACCTCCACGCTCACGAATTTCATGCTGGCCTATACTGATCTGAATCGCAGGCAGCTTCTGCGGAGGTACAGGACTTTTAACGATTTCAGCAGCGGGTTTGAGATTGACAATGGTACCATTGAAGAGCTCAGGGCAGCGGGGGAAAAGAATGGTGTAAAATTTGACCAGGCTCAGTTTGATGTCTCCGCCTCTGAGATCAGGAGGGTTATGAAGGCGCTTGTAGCCCGTGACCTGTGGGATGTGAATGAGTACTTCATGGTTGTGAATCAGGATGATTATGCTATTCTCCGGGCTCTGGAGGTACTGAATGATCCGGAGCTTTATGACAGGCTTCTGGGGTATGGCAAGGAGGCAGGATGAAGCTTCTTGCGAAGACCCATTATGGCCTTGAGCAGGTTCTGGCGGAGGAGCTGAAAGCGATGGGTGCCGCGGGGGTCACACCCCTGAACAGGGCTGTGGCATTTGAAGGCACGAAACTCATGCTATATACCGTCAACTACCGGAGCCGGCTTGCACTCTCGGTGCTCATGCCTGTAGCATCATTCGGTATCTCAGGGAAGAACGATCTCTATGACGGGGCAGTAGCAGTGGACTGGGACCGTTACCTTGATCCCGGACGAACATTTGCAGTGACTGCCGTAGTAAATTCACCCCATTTTGCTCATTCGGGTTATCCGGCGCTGGTTGTCAAGGATGCCATTGCAGATTTCTTTCGCAGGCTCCAGGTTGCCCGGCCATCAGTTGATACGTGTGATCCTGATCTTCTTGTCAATGTACATATAAGCAATGAGAGGGTGACAATCTCCCTTGATTCCACCGTGGTGCCGCTCTACAGGAGGGGGTACCGTCAGGGCAGCGGAGAAGCGCCGCTGAGCGAAGTGCTGGCTGCAGGCATGCTGGCTTTGACGGGATGGAGAGCAGACACAGCGCTCTGTGACGGGATGTGCGGTTCGGGAACCATTGTAACCGAAGCCGCTCTGATGGCTCGGAATATTGCTCCCGGCAGGTTCAGGAAGAGCTTCGGGTTCATGCGGTGGAAGGATTATGATCCTGCTCTCTTCAGGTCTGTCAGGTTTGATGCTGAAAAAGGTGAAAGAAAGCCGGTTGTCAGAATACATGGCAGTGATATATCCGCCGAAGCGTGTGCCATCGCCTTGCGAAACATAAAGGCTGCAGGACTGGAAGATACGGTGGAGATTGCAGAGAGGGATTTTTTTGCTTCGCCGCCACCGGCTGAAACGGGAACACTGATAATCAATCCGCCGTACGGGCATAGGCTGGGGGCCCCGGACATGACTGAGTTCTATGGCCACATAGGCACAACACTCAAGCACCGTTATGCAGGTTACAGCGCGTGGATTCTTTCGGGTGATACTGTTGCCCTTAAACAGATTGCACTAAGACCTTTCCGAAAATACATGCTCCTCAACGGAGATATCGAATGCAGGTTTCAGGGTTACGAGCTTTACGGCGGGAGCAGGAAAATGAAAGGATCAGCCAGCCTCTGAGATAGTTTTTTTGCAGCGTGAATGCAACCATGTGCCCCAAACGGTTGTCATAACTGAAATAAAGAGGCGGGTATGTTGGCTTTTTACAACAATAATCTATTTTTGTTACTCGTTCTAGCATATGATACTTTCACAGAGGCCCGATGAGCTTTGACCTTGAAAATCTTGTGAGCGACCTGGACATCAGGGGTGCCATCCTTTATTACAAGGGAAATGTTGACTCGGATACGATAACGAAAGCTCTGGACCTTGTGGAGAGAAAGTTGCTGGACACGCGCGAAGCCCCGAGGCTGAGGAAAAAGGTTTACAATGTTCTCGTGGAGAGCCTTCAGAACCTATATCATCACTCAGACAGGGTGCCGAGAGGGTATCATGCCAGGAAGCCGGACAGGTTTGGTCTGGTGGTTATGGAAAAGATCGGCAGGGGATATCGTGTGACAACATGCAACTTTGTGGCTGTTGTGAGAGTAAAAGAGCTGGAGGAGAAGCTGACAAGGATCAACCGTTCCACTCCGGAGGAGATTAAGGAGTTATACAAGGACATCCTTAACCACCAGGAGATAACGGAGAAGGGACTTGGCGGCCTGGGATTACTTGACATCGCCAGGAAGACGGGCCACCGGATCGATTTCAGGTTTAAAAAATACGATAACCTGAATACAGCTTTTCGCTTAAGTGCAGTAGTGGCACCGGTATAGAAAGATTAACAAAAACAGATAACAGAAAGCTATGGAACCGATCATCATTGAAGGAACACCAAAAACCCCGTCAATAAAGTTTGATGCCGGGGAGGGAGTATTTGAGATTAAAGGCAGGTCAATACCCGAGAACTCGGTAGAGTTCTATAAACCACTGAATGAGTGGCTTGATCAGTACATGCAGGTACCTCTTGACAAGACGGTAGTGAACATCAGGCTGGAGTATTTCAACACCAGCTCCTCAAAATGTATTCTTGACGTTTTCAAGCGTCTGGAAGCCATCCACAGGTCAAAGCATGACGTGGAGATAAACTGGTTTTACGAGGAGGATGATGAAGACATGCTTGAGGCCGGTGAGGATTATGATTCCATCATCAAGGTGCCTTTCAAGATGATTGAGATTGTTGAGTAGAAGGCAGGAAAAAAGGTCTTAAGATCGGTTAAGATAAAGCAGAGGGGGCGTCTGTCTGAAAAGAGAGGCACCCCCTCTCTTATTACCTCGCCATTACCTGCTTTTGTTCTTCTCACGCCTGTCGCGCATAACCCTCATGAACTTCTCCAATGAATCAAGTATTCTGTGCAGAACCCTGAAATAGAGGAGAATGTACAGGGCAAGTGTCATTACCCATATAACGGCGGTATTGACTGCCAGTGTGCCGGCGTAGATGCCGAAAACCTGTTTGCGGGGGGCATAGAAGTGCGCTTTTACAAGCGGATGCACCGGGTCAAAAAATATCTGATCATAGTTCTGGTATAGTCTGTCGCGGTATCTCTTGATCTTGTCCTTTTCATTGTCATTGCGGACGAATTCTTCAAGGGATTCATTGGTGTACTGCTTTTTCATCCTGATGAAAGCTTCCCTGTCAGCACTTTCAAAGGCCATAATACTCTGGTCACGCGCCTCTACGGCATTCCTCGATACCTCAATATAATAACGTCTGACCTTTTCTATGTATTCACGGGCTGCATTCACTGACTCTGTTGTTATCCTGCCGGGATCAAGCAGGCTCAAATCGAAGGTGATGGCAGTGGTGAAACCCATCTCCTCGGTGATCTCGTTAATTATCAGCTCCATGTCCTTTTGGCTTGACTCATCAAGTCTTTCACGTTCGATATTGCTCTCCAGCCTGGAAAGAATGCTCTTCATCTCGTTATACCAGATGTCTTTGCGGAACTTGGCAATGCTTATTGCCTTGTCAAAGTTATAGAACTGTCTTTCAAACCGGTTGTTGATGAACTGGTCAACAGCCAGTGCCTCATAGCCCCAGCGTGCAGCTATGACTTCTCCGTATACCGGGATGGATATCGGTGATGAGATATTCGGATTGAGTTTGTCATACTTGACTATGATTCCGCTGAGGATTATCTGCGGGATAACCAGGAAGGGGATGAGGATATAGATTGTTACAACTGTCTTGAAGCTGTCAGATATGAGGAGTCCCATCATGTTTGACGTTGCCCAGCATGAGAAGAGCACAAGCCAGTACTCGAACCACATGCCGCGGATGCCGAAGATGGTATTGCCCACAGCCACAAAAGAGGCTGCCTGTATTGCTGATATGAGGAACTGGACACCAATCTTTGACAGCAGGTAACTGTTCCAGCTGAGGTTTAGGAAAGACTCGCGCCTGAGTATCTTCCTGTCTTTGATGATTTCTTCCGCGCTCACGGTGAGGCCCATGAAGATGGCCACTATGACTGACATAAAAATATATACCGGCAGGTTGCTGTTCTGCAACAGCGTATAAGATGGGTTGGATGCACTCTCATCAAAATACCTTATAATATAGGCCAGGAAGAATGCCAGCACGGGTGCTTCCAGAAGTGTAATAACGAGGTACTGTGCGTCGGATAGTTTTGCCAGAATATCACGCTTGACGAAGACCATGAACTGTTTCAGTTTTCCTGGAGTTCTCAAAGTTATCTCAGGGATGCCGTTGCCAGGTCTGGGTTGCGGTGGACTCTCCTCCCTGCGGGAGTTGTAATAGGCGCTCCACTCTGATGGTGATACCTTCCTGGTGGCTGTCGGCCGGCCGAACTCATCCAGTACCTTTGATTCAACTATACTGAAGATCTGTTCAGGGTTGACGTTCCCGCAGGCAGGGCATTCACTGTCATTGTATCTCGGCAGATGCATCCTGTCCTTGAAGTATCCTATTGATCCCACTGGGATACCGTAATAGATCATAAACCCGCCCGTATCAAGGAAGATGAGCCTGTCAAACATCTTGAAGATGTCAGAGGAAGGCTGATGGATAACTACGAATATCAGTTTCCCTTTGAGTTTAAGATCATTGAGCAGGTCAAGGATATTTTCCGAATCGAGTGATGAGAGGCCTGATGTAGGTTCGTCAAGGAAGAGGATGGCCGGTTCCCTGATCAGCTCAAGTGAAATGTTGAGTCTCTTCCGTTGGCCGCCCGAGATCTTCTTATTGAGAGGAGTGCCCACTTTCATGTCTTTTATCTCATGAAGACCCAAACTGTGAAGCATCTCGTCAACCTTGACGGCAATATCTTCATCATTGAGGTTGCCAAAGCAGAGTTTGGCATTGTAGAACAGGTTCTCAAAGACAGTGAGTTCTTCTATCAGCAGGTCGTCCTGGGAAACATAACCTATAAGGCCCTTGATCTTGTCCGGGTCATTATGGATATTCACGCCGTTGATGAGCACTTCTCCTGAGTCAGGTCTGTTGGTGCCGTTAAGGACACTCAGCAGAGTTGATTTTCCTGCACCCGAGGCGCCCATTATGCCAATCAGCCTTCCTGACTCTTCGGCAAAGCTCATACGGTGCAGGCCCACCTGTCCGCCCTTGAACCTGTATTCAATGTTATTCACCTCATATACCACTCTGGAGGCCAGTGCGCTCTCATCAAGGAACTGCCTGATCACTTCGGAGTAATAGATGGGCTTGCTGCTCATGAACTTGAGTGAGGACCCTCTCTCAAAGAGATAAACCCTGTCCTCATGCCTGAGCTGTCCGCTGAGAAGCATCTCACCGGTGCCGAATGACCTTATGAACAGCAGGTCAGCCTGAGGCAGGTTGAGCACTCTTACCTGTCCCCTGATCGTGCTGTTTATGATATGATGCGTCTTTTCATATTTTGTTGTCCGGTCACTGTCAATTAACAGTATCTGAGGTGATTCAAGCACCTCGTCACGTGATGAGAGAACAAACTGCCGGATCAGCTGGTAGTCTTCAGGATTGATATTGAATCCTTCAGCAGCGGTGATGATGAACTCCAGTTCGGTGTTACTTACCTCTGCATTGTCTGAGCGGCAGTATTCGAGCAGCTGGACCAGGACAATGATCTTCTGGTTCAGGGTGAGCTGCATCCCAATGTCAAAGCATATCTTTATTATCCTTACCGAGATGGAGGAGTTTCTGCGGGCCTCCTTGCCCTTTTTCAGCCTTTCCTGGGCTTCAGCGTAGTAGGCATCGAAAATCTTCAGATATGCTTGAACCCCCTCCTGGTTTAGCTGTGGTCTGAGGAAGGCTTCCACTACCTGACGCCTGTCGCTCTCATTGCCCTGAGCAGGGGCAATGATGGCAAAGAGATGCATCAGGGTATTAAGTATTTTCTCATTCATCCCGGAGAGGTTTCAGGTTCCGGTAAGCAGTTCCTGAATGATATATAACGGCCTCCGTTCACCTATATTATACATTTACTGTCATTATGACATGAAACGTTGAGACGAAGAGGAATGGCAAAAAAATTGAACATAAAAAGAAAAAAGTCAGAAAAATGGATTTCGAAAATTTTACTATAAAAGCACAGGAGTCTGTACAGAAGGCGGTAGCCATTGCTGCCGGCAAGGGACACCAGGTGATCGATTGCGGTCATTTGCTCAAGGGTATCATGACTGAGGCGGAGAGCATAGTGTCATATATAATGTCAAAGACCACGGTCAACGCTTCAGCTTTTGTGAAAGCCCTTGATGAGATCATTGACAGCTATCCGCGCGTCAGCGGAGGGGAGCCCTATCTCTCCCAGGAGGTATCCACGGTCTTCAGGCGTGCGGCGGATCATGCTGCCAGGATGCAGGACAGGTTCGTTTCCGTTGAACATATTCTGCTGGCACTGGCTGAGTCTTCAGGCAAGGTGGCCGTACTGATGAAGGAGAACGGTATGGATAGTGGTTCACTGACCACTGCAATAAATGACCTCCGCAAGGGTGCCAAGGTGAACAGCCAGACTTCGGAGGAGACATATGATTCACTGAACAGGTATGCCATTGACCTCAACGAGCGTGCCCGGGCCGGCAAGCTCGACCCTGTCATCGGTCGTGATGAGGAGATAAGGAGGGTACTGCAGATACTTTCAAGACGCACAAAGAACAATCCTATCCTGGTTGGTGAACCAGGCGTTGGAAAAACAGCCATTGCCGAAGGCATAGCTCACAGGATAGTGCGGGGGGATGTGCCGGAGGACCTGATGCAGAAGCATATCTATTCGCTTGACATGGGAGCGCTAATTGCAGGGGCAAAATACAAGGGCGAGTTTGAAGAGAGACTCAAGTCAGTGGTCAATGAGGTGATTGCTTCAGACGGTGACGTGATACTCTTCATTGATGAGATACACACGCTGGTAGGTGCAGGCAAGGGCGAGGGTGCCATGGATGCAGCCAATATACTCAAGCCTGCACTGGCCAAGGGTGAATTGCGTGCCATTGGCGCCACCACCCTGAATGAATACCAGAAATATTTTGAGGTTGACAAAGCCCTTGAAAGAAGGTTCCAGGTGGTTATGATAGATGAGCCTGGCAGGGCTGATGCAATCTCCATCCTTCGCGGACTGAGAGAGAAATATGAGACTCATCATAAGGTGATAATAAGGGATGAAGCCATCATTTCAGCTGTTGATCTCTCATACAGGTACATCACTGACCGGTTTTTGCCTGACAAGGCTATCGACCTTATTGATGAAGCAGCGGCAAGGCTTAGGCTGGAGATGAACTCTGTGCCGGAGGAGATTGATACAGCTGACAGGCAGATCAGGCAGCTGGAAATAGAGCGTGAAGCAGTGCGCCGTGACGGAGACACAGCCAAGGAGAAGGAGCTTTCAAGGGAAATTGCCGATCTGTCGGCTGGGCGTGATGAGCTAAAGGCCCGGTGGCGTGCCGAGAAGGAGCTGGTAGAGGATCAGCAGAAGAAAAAGCAGGAGGCTGAAGAGCTCCGGTTTGAAGCGGAGAGGGCTGAGAGAGCGGGCGACTATGGGCGGGTGGCTGAAATCAGATATGGCAGACTGGTGGAGATTGAGAAAGAGATAGAACAGCTCAAGGAGGAGGTTGACCGTAAGCGCAATGCAGGTTCAATGGTGCGTGATGATGTGCGGGCTGATGACATTGCAGAGATAGTCTCCCGATGGACAGGCATACCGGTATCCCGGATGCTGGAGAGTGAAAAGGAGAAGCTTCTGCGGCTGGAGGAAGAGCTTCACAAAAGAGTTGTGGGACAGGATGAAGCCATCAGAGCTGTCTCTGATGCTGTACGCCGTTCAAGGGCCGGCCTGCAGGATGAGAAGAGGCCGGTGGGTTCATTCATCTTCATGGGGACAACAGGGGTTGGCAAGACTGAGCTGGCAAGGGCACTGGCTGAATACCTGTTCAACGATGAGAATCTGATGACCCGTATAGACATGACTGAGTACCAGGAGCGGCACAGTGTGTCAAGGCTCATCGGAGCACCTCCCGGATATGTCGGATACGATGAGGGAGGCCAGCTCACGGAAGCTATAAGGCACAAACCATATTCGGTGGTATTGCTTGACGAGATCGAAAAGGCCCATCCGGATGTGTTCAACATCCTGCTGCAGGTGCTTGATGACGGCAGACTTACTGACAATAAGGGAAGAACCGTCAACTTTCGCAACACTATTGTCATCATGACCTCCAACCTGGGCTCAGGCCTTATCCGTGAAAGTATCGGCGAGAACAATGGCGGGATGACGGAGGAGAAGGCTGACAAACTCAGGGAGGAACTCGTTCAGATGCTTCGCAGCACACTGCGACCAGAGTTTGTTAACCGCGTTGACGAGATAGTGATGTTCAGGCCACTGACCCTTGAACAGATCAGGGAGATAGTACGAATGCAGTTCGGCAGGGTGGCACAGATGCTGGAGGAGAAGGGTATCCATAGTGAGATAACAGACAGGGCAGTTGCCTGGCTGGCTGACAGGGGTTTTGATCCGCTCTTTGGCGCAAGGCCGGTGAAGCGTTTGATTCAGAAAGAGATAGTGAATGAACTGTCAAAGCAGATAATCGCCGGAACGATAGACAGAAACAGGAGTGTACGGATAGATGTCAAGGCTGGCAGCCTGGTTATGACCAACAGCTAATAGGGTGAATTGAGCCGGAAGCTCTCAAGGCAGCTGGCACGGTCAGGGTATATCTCAAGTGACTGGTTAAGCTGGAGCAGCTCAAACAGTTCGGTTGCTCCCGGAGTGAGTGAGCAGAGCCTGTAGGCGCAGTAATTTGAACGTGCAACCCTGAGCAGGTGAAGGAACATTGCAAATGCAGTGCTGTCAAGGTAGTTCACTCCTCCCATGTCAATTATCACCCTTGTATAAGGAGTTTCAAACAACTTCATTATCACTGGTCTGACAACATCAACATTCAGTGCATTGATACGGTCACTCCTGAAGCTGATGATATCAACCCCGTCAACTTTTTCCGTTACTACCATAACCTTTCAGATTTTCCTTCCGAGGTAGTCGTTAACCTCAGCCATGACTGTAGTGGAGTCAGTCTCGAACCTGGCAATGAAGTCAGTATATTTCTCCTTCTGTTCGCCTGCTTTTGCCAGCAATTCGAACTCCTTGAGCATCTTTGCCGTCTCCTCCATTCCCAGGACTGTGACTGATCCCTTGGCCTTGTGTGCCAGCAGGCCGAGCTCATAATACTTCTCCTGCCCCAGGAGGCTTTTCATGCCATCAAGGAACTCAGGCACCTGGCTGCCGAAGATGCCGGCGATCTCAGCCATTGTCTCCCTGTCGCCTCCCGTGATGCTCAGGAGATAATCGGGTTTGAATATTGTGTACTCCATTTCTCTGAGTTGGTTTAAGGGTACAAATATATGCATTATGTAACCATCAGAACATGAGAAATGTCTGAACGGCTTTTTCAAAAATGATTTTAAGCATCTTTTTTATCATCTGAAAGCTCTATTTTTGTTTTATAACCAAAAGCTTAATAACATGAAAAGCACTCCCTTTATAAAGTACCATGAGGCTCTGGGAGCCAGGATTGTACCTTTCGCAGGATATAATATGCCAGTTGAGTATGCGGGGATAAACGAGGAGCATCTCGCGGTACGTTCAGGAGTTGGAGTATTTGACGTTTCACATATGGGTGAATTCTGGGTCAATGGCCCGCGCGCACTGGAATTCCTGCAGCATATAACGACCAATGATGTGTCAGCCCTGACTGATGGCAAGGTGCAGTATACCTGCTTCCCGAACGGCAAAGGGGGCATAGTTGATGACCTGCTTGTTTACCGGTTCAGCGCTGAAAAATATCTGCTTGTTGTCAATGCGGCAAACATTGAAAAGGACTGGAATTGGTGTGTCAGGCATGCTGCTGCTTTTGGAATCTCAGCTGGTCCGGGCGAGGAGCTGAACAATGCATCAGAGGGCACTGCACAGCTTGCCGTACAGGGCCCCCTGGCTCTGAAGGCAATGCAGAAGCTGACAGGGGAGAACGTCACTGAGATGGAGTACTATACATTCAAGGTATTGCGGTTTGCCGGCATAGATGATGTCATCTTCTCCACTACAGGCTACACAGGTTCAGGCGGATGTGAGATATATGTCAGAAATGAGGATGGCCCGCGCCTCTGGGAGGAGGTCTTCAGGGCAGGTGAAGAGTATGGGATAAAACCGATAGGCCTGGGCGCCCGGGACACCCTCCGACTGGAAATGGGTTTCTGTCTTTATGGCAATGATATAAATGATTCCACATCACCAATTGAGGCCGGACTGGGATGGATAACCAAATTTGTTCCGGATAAGGAGTTCATAGACAGGGATCTGCTACTGAGGCAGAAGGAAGAGGGAACGGACAGGCGCCTGAAAGGATTTGTCATGATAGACAGGGGTATTCCCAGGCAACACTATGAGGTTGTTGATGCCGCGGGTAACCTGATTGGCGAGGTGACATCAGGAACCATGGCACCCTCACTGAAGCAGGGAATAGGCCTGGCATATCTCAACAAGGGTTTCTGGAAGAGTGACACGGAGATATACATACGTGTCAGGGGAAGGGACCTGAAAGCGAAGGTCACAGCACTTCCTTTCTATAAACCCTGAAAAATTCAGAAATCTCCGGCCGTAATGACACAGAAAAGCCTGGAAATATGCTTTACCCCTGCTGCCTTCGATGCTCATGCTGACAGCGAGGCAATTGTAGTGGTGGTGGACGTGCTTCGTGCAACCAGCTCCATCTGCGCTGCCTTTGCCAACGGTGTCAGGGAGATAATCCCCGTGGCCACGGTTGAGGAGGCCAGGGAGATGAAAGCACAGGGGCGCCTCATTGCAGCCGAACGGGATGGCTTCGTGCTTGATTTTGCCGATTTCGGGAATTCACCCTTTAACTTCTCCGCTGACAAGATTAGGGGAAAAAGCGTGATTTACAGCACTACCAACGGAACCGGCATAATGAAGAAAGCCGCCGGCAGTCATGATGTGGTAATAGGTTCATATCTCAATATGTCTGCTCTCTGCAGGTGGCTTGAAGAACAGGATCGAAAGGTGATTATCGTTTGTGCCGGGTGGAAGCGGCGCTTCAGCCTCGAGGATGCTGTCTGCGCAGGGGCTATGGCACAACGGCTGCTGGATGGCGGCAGGTTTACAACTATCTGTGATTCAGTGCATGCAGCAACCGACCTGTGGATGGCGGCCAGGCAGGATCTGACCGGATATATAGAAAAGGCGGCACAGCGATCAAGATTGCGGGACAAGGGACTTGACGATTGTATTCCTTATTGTCATACATTTGATGTTACTGATGTTATCCCGGTGCTCCGGGAAGAGAAGCTGGTGGCCCTCTGAACTAACCATCACAGGGTGGCAAAGCCTCCGGGCAGCAGGGCATGAAAAAAGAATGATCAACTAAAACAAACTTATAAGAGATGAAAAAACACAATTTCTACGCAGGGCCTTCAATAATGCCTCAATACACCAATGAGAAGGTAATTGAAGCTATCAGGGATTTTGCAGGAACAGGACTTTCAATCATGGAGGTCTCTCACCGGAGCAAGGAGTTTGTGGCTGTTATGGAGAGTGCGGTCACTCATGTAAAGGAGTTGCTTGACATACCGGAAGGTTATTCGGTAATCTTCCTCGGTGGCGGAGCCAGCCTTCAGTTTGCGATGCTCCCTATGAACATGCTGGAAAAGAAGGCAGCATATATAAACACGGGAGAGTGGGCCGGCAAGGCACTCAAGGAGGCAAAAAACTTCGGCGAGGTGGTTGAGGTGGCCTCATCAAAAGACAGGAATTTCAACTATATCCCGAAAGGATACGTGGTTCCGTCAGATGTTGATTACTTCCACATCACAACCAACAATACCATCTACGGGACACAACTGAAGAAGGACCCGGATGTGGGTGTGCCACTGGTAGCCGACATGTCTTCTGATATTTTCAGCCGCCCGGTTGATGTGTCAAAATATTCAATAATCTATGGCGGGGCACAGAAGAACCTGGCGCCTGCTGGTGTAACCTTCGTGATCATTAAGGACTCGGCTCTTGGAAAGGTTACACGGACCATACCGACGATGCTGAACTACAAGACTCACATTGACAAGGAATCGATGTTCAATACTCCGCCCGTGCTTCCGGTCTTTGCCGCTCTCAAGACCCTCGAATGGCTGAAGCAGAAAGGCGGGCTTAGTGCTATGCAGAAGATCAACCAGGAGAAGGCTGGTCTGCTCTACGACGAGATTGACCGCAATAAGCTGTTCATTCCCACCATTCCTGATCCCGAGGACAGATCGCTGATGAACGTCTGCTTCGTAATGTCTGAGAATTACAGGGAGCTTGAGAAGGAGTTCGGTGATTTCGCCAAGTCAAAAGGAATGGTTGGTATTGCAGGTCACCGCTCAGTGGGAGGTTTCCGCGCATCGCTGTACAATGCTCTCCCCATAGAGAGTGTCAGGGCACTTGTTGAGTGCATGAAGGAATTTGCCAACAAATACTAAAGGGAGGGAAGTCATGAAGATACTTGTAGCAACTGAGAAACCCTTCGCTCCCGTAGCTGTCACACAGATACGCGATGTGGTGGAGAATGCAGGGCATAGCCTTGTACTGCTTGAGAAATACAAGAGTCCACAGGAGCTGCACGCTGCCGTGGCTGATGCTGACGCCATGATAGTACGTTCAGATATCGTCGATGCTGCTGTGATTGCGGCAGCCCCGAAGCTGAAGATAGTGGTAAGGGCGGGCGCCGGTTATGACAATCTTGACCTGAACGCCTGTACCGCTGGCAACGTTGTTGCCATGAACACTCCCGGGCAAAACTCCAATGCTGTTGCCGAGCTTGCTTTTGGCATGATGATCTATGCTGCACGCGGCGGCTTTGACGGTAAGTCGGGCTCAGAACTGATGGGCAAGACCCTGGGGTTGCATGCCTTCGGCAATGTGGGCAGGTGCATGGCCCGCATCGCTGCCGGCTTCGGGATGAAGGTATATGCCTTTGATCCTTTCGTGGAAAAAACTGCAATAGCTGATGCCGGTGTTATCCCGGTGGATTCAATTGAGGAGCTCTACTCCGTAAGCCAGTATGTTTCACTCCATATCCCTGCCAATGAGAAGACAAAAGGATCAATAGGAGAGAGACTGCTTTCTCTCATGCCACAGGGTGCAGTGCTTGTCAACACAGCCCGCAAGGAGGTCATAAATGAGCCTGAACTGGTTGCTCTGATGGAAAAGAGAGGTGACCTGAAGTACCTGTCGGATATTTCTCCTGACAATGCTGAATTGTTTGGACAGAAGTTTCCGGGACGTTACTTTTTCACTCCCAAGAAGATGGGGGCCCAGACTGAAGAGGCCAACATCAACGCAGGGGTGGCTGCCGGCCGTCAGATTGTATCCTTCTTTGCCACAGGTGATGAGACATTCAGAGTGAACAAACCCAAATAGAAATCAGAATAATTCAATATGGCTGTTGTTAAACCTTTCCGGGGGCTGAGGCCCCCGGCAGATATGGCATCTGAGATAGCCTGCCTTCCCTATGACGTGATGAATTCAGAAGAGGCCGCCGCCATGGCCAGGGGCAGAGAGAAATCGCTCCTGCACATTACGAAAGCGGAGATAGACCTGCCGGAGGGTACTGACGTGCATTCGGAAGAGGTCTACCAGAAGGCTTTTGAGAACTTTAAAGCATGGCAGGAGAGAGGGTGGCTGCTGGAGGATCGCCAGGAACATTTTTACATCTATGCCCAGACTATGAAGGGCCGCACACAGTACGGCATTGTAGGCGCTGCAGCAGTGAATGACTACCTTGAGGGGGTGATAAAGAAACATGAGCTTACCCGCCCCGATAAAGAGGAGGACCGCATGGTGCATGTCAGGGCCAATAATGCAAACATCGAACCTGTCTTCTTTGCCTATCCTGCCGTGAAGGAGCTCGACAGGATTGTGGGAAAAATAGTCAGGAAAGAACAGCCTGTGTACGATTTCGTTGCCGAAGACGGCATAGGCCATCACTTCTGGGTGGTATGGGATAAAAAGACCAATACAGCCATTGAAAAGCTATTTGCAGATAAAGTGCCGTACATGTATGTTGCGGATGGCCATCACCGTACTGCTGCAGCGGCCCTGGTCGGCAAGGAGAAAAAGGACAAAAACCCGAATCACAGGGGCGATGAGGAGTACAACTTCTTTATGGCAGTGATCTTTCCCGATGACCAGTTAAAGATATTTGACTACAACCGTGTTGTCAGGGATCTGAACGGCATGACACCTTCACAGTTGCTTGAAAAATTGCAGGAGTCTTTTGACATCAGGGAGAAGGGTACTCGCACATACAGGCCACGGCGACTTCATAATTTCGGCATGTATCTCAATGGCAGATGGTACAGCCTTACTGCCAGGAAGGGTACTTACAATGACGATGATCCCATAGGTGTGCTGGATGTAACCATCCTCACAGAGAAAGTACTGGTGCCTCTGCTGGACATCCAGGACCTGAGGAGATCCAAGCGCATCGATTTTGTGGGGGGAATAAGGGGGCTGGGAGAACTGAAGAGACGGGTTGACAGCGGAGAGATGAAGGTTGCATTTGCACTCTATCCGGTATCGATGCAGCAACTGATCACCATCGCTGACACCGGCAATATCATGCCGCCAAAGACAACATGGTTTGAGCCCAAGCTCAGGAGCGGCCTGGTCATTCACAGGCTTGACTGATAATTGCATAATTCCGGCATGGGAACCATTGCTGAAAATATAATGAGACTGCGTGAGGGCCTCAACCCGGATGTTACCGTGGTAGCAGTTACAAAGACTCGTAGTGCCGGAGAGGCCATGGAGGCATACAATGCAGGTCTTCGCATATTCGGCGAGAACAGGGTACAGGAGCTGGCTGCAAAGAGAGAACAGCTTCCGGGTGATATATCCTGGCACCTGATCGGTCATCTGCAGTCTAACAAGGTTAAACCTGCAGTGGCGTCAGCCGCAATGATTGAGTCAGTTGATACTGTCAGACTGCTGCGGCTGATTGATGCGGAAGCCCTGACACAGGAAAGGAACATTGACTGTCTGCTGCAGGTGCATATTGCTTCGGAGGAGTCAAAGTCAGGGTTCTCCCTTACCGAGATGAAGGCAACCAACTGGGGCGAGGTGGCATCATCACTCAGGGCTGCACGGATATGCGGAGTGATGGGGATGGCAACATTTACTGATGACAGGGAGAAGGTAAGGTCTGAGTTCAGGACCCTGGCAGACCTCTTCAGGCAACTCCGCGAGGGATACTTTTCTCATGACAGCCATTTCAGGGAGATATCCATGGGCATGACAGGCGACTGGCAGGTGGCGGTAGAGGAGGGAAGTACAATGATTCGGGTAGGAACACTTATATTTGGAGAAAGAATAAAAAAATAGGATGAGCACAATCAACACGCGTTACCTGGGACTTGAACTGAGCAGTCCGATAATTGCCGGAAGTTCCAATTTCACTTCAAAGGTTGAATCAATCATTGAGGCTGAGGCTGCCGGAGCCGGCGCCGTGGTACTGAAGTCCCTGTTTGAGGAACAGATAGTGTCACAGGCCCACTCAATGTCAACCAGGGAGTCATACCCGGAAGCAGATGATTATCTTCAGTATTATACCCGCACCAACAGTGTTGATGCTTATCTTGACCTGGTTGCCGGGGCACGCCGGAGCGTAAAAATACCTGTCATAGCAAGCATCAACTGCTTTTCGCCCAGGGGGTGGATGGATTTTGCCGCTGAGATTGAAAAGGCGGGCGCAAGCGCACTTGAGGTGAACATCTTCTTCATACCGACAGACAAGCACCTTAGCAGCAACGATTCCGAGAAGGTATACTTCAGGATCATTGATGATCTCAGGAAGAAACTTAAGATTCCTGTCAGCGTGAAGATCGGCCTTCGCTTCTCAAACCTGCTCAACTTCGTATGGCAGATGAAGAACCATGGCGCTGACGGAATAGTCATGTTCAACAGGTTCTATGAGCCTGACTTTGATATAAACAATCTTACAATTCACCCTGCCTCGGTTCTTTCTGCTACTGTTGAGCAGAGGTATGTGCTCCGCTGGATAGGTATGGTGAGCGGACAGGATATTAAGATGGATATCTCCGCTTCAACAGGCGTATACTCGGGTGAGGATGCCATAAAATACCTGCTGGCCGGTGCCACAACGGTTCAGGTATGCTCGGCACTCTACAAGAGGGGTTTCACTGTGATCACCGAGATCAATGAGGCTCTGCATAAATGGATGACGGCCAAGGAATTCAAGTCGATAAGCGATTTCAGGGGCAGGCTGAACTACAGGAATGTGGAGAATCCTTCCCTCTTTGAAAGATCGCAGTTTATGAAGCATTACAGCTCATACATATAGTGTTGTTGAATATTGTGGGGTCGTGCCGGTTGCAGGGTAATGACCATCAGCCCTCAAGAAGTGAAATCAGTTCTTCTCCGAGTTTCTGCCTGGGTGTGTCCCATGAGCCAATCTCCTGCCTCAGCCTGGCAATGATGGAGGTGCGGTCTGTCTCACTTACTGATGAGAGGCAGGTCTCAAAGACAGTAAAGCATTCAAGTGATGTCATGTAATCGCCTGTCATGAAGAAGCCTGCCATTGAGTGCGCATGTTCAGAATAATCCATTCCCGACTGCCAGCATGAAGAGAGCAGCATGGCCTTTGTGCCCTGGTTGATAACGGCATTTATGGCATCAATTATTTCAGCTTTTGCACCCTGTTCTTTCAAATCATTGAACAGACCCGAAATAGTCAGCCTTATTCCTTCATCCTCCGTCCTGTCATAGTAGAGTGCAAGCATCTTCAGAGCCCCTGTAAATGGCCTTTCAGTGCGCAACAGCCTGATCCTTTCATTTATCTCTCCGCTTTTGCCCCCGTTAAGCACTTTCTCCAGCTCTGCAAGCTTCTTTTCCGATCTTTCCATCACATTTGATTTGGAACAAATTTATCGCTAAATAATAACTTCACGGCTAATGCGTTTATTAAAAAAGTGTAAATTGGTCGTATCAAGGCCTGTGAAATTTAAAATTAGAATCGACATGAACAGTAAGCTTAAAATTTTGCCACTGATTCTGGGCGTGACTGCTCTGGCTCTCTGCCTGGTTGCCTCATCATGCAAGGGAAAAACCAGGGGCGAAGTTACCAGGGATAGCGGTGAGACAGTCAGTCCTGACGAGCAGACAATGGAGCAGATAAAAAGTGCCGAAAAGGTATTCAATGCTCTTCCAACTCCTCTGGAGGTGGCTCATCTGATAAAGGAAGCAGGTGCGAAGTTTGACGCCACACTGCTCAACCCTGTTGAGAACAAGACCAATTACACCACCAGCAAAAGCATGGCGCTGAACCTGGGAACATATGTGTGTGATCTCAGTTTTGCCAGCATGTATGATGAAACATCTCTGCTGGTCAATTATATGGAGGCAGCTGAGGATATGGCCACCGGACTGGGCATACTTGATGCCGTGGACGAGACCACCATTGAACGGCTGGAACAGAATATCAATAACCGTGATGTTATCATGGAGATTGTCTCTGAAACATTTCTCAACTCTCAGGCATACCTGGAGGATGATGAACAGCATGCTGTGGCTGCAACGATCATTGCAGGAGGATTTGTTGAAGGGTTGTATATATCAACCCAGCTGGTTGACCTGAAGAAATTCAGGGGTAACAGGCTGGTGGAAACCATAGCAGACCAGAAGATGTCAGTAGATGACATGATACGCTTGCTTGAAACCTATACTGACAATGCGGCCATCCGTGAGCTTCTTGGGCCCATCCATGAGCTGAAGTCTCTGTTTGATAAAATAGAACGTTCCACGGAACCTTCAACAGCATCATACAATGAAAAGTTGCAGATGACTGAAATTTCCGGTGCGGCCAGATCGGAAATGAAACAGGAGACCTTTGTGGCCATCAGAGACAAGGTGGCAGAGATCAGAAATACTTACGTAAAATAATCCCATACCGATGAGACAGCTTATACAGACATTACTTATCACGGCACTTCTCTCAGTTATTTTCCCGGTTGAAGCTGCCGCACAATGCAAGGGCTTTGCCAAAAACATCTGCAAGAAAGAGCTGGGCGCCTATCTTCATGATGGCAACTATCACGCTGCCGTACTGGTTGAGGGTGAAGAGGCTGAACTCTACAAGACATTTTATTCTGACCTCGAATACCGGCTTGCCATCTGCACAGCTGATGGTATGCCGCCAGTGGAATTCTCGGTAATGGACGCTACCGGCAAAGTGCTTTACTCCAACAAGGATGAAGGACTTGCCAAGACGTGGGACTTCAAGCTGGAGTCAAGCCAGCAGCTTAAGGTTGTGGTGAAGGTGACCACCTTCGACATAAGTGACCAGTTGCCTGTCAGCGGTTGCGTGGCTATCATGTTTGGATTTAAGGCAAAATAAACTGCCTGGTTGCTATTGCAGGTTCTCAGGGGCCTGACAGGATATGAAATTTCAGGGTGCTCAGCGGAAATGAGCACCCTGAATTATTTTATGGTATTGTTTACGGTGTTTCCTTTTTTTTATATTTGTCATCATCGTTTGCCGGTATAGTGACAGGTTAACAACAGGTCCATGACAAAACCAGATGATCAGATAATAGTCATCTTCGGGGGCAGGGGAGACCTGGCCACCAGGAAGATCATTCCGGCACTGTATGCACTGCATAGACAGGGACTCATGCCCAGCCGTTACAGTATACTGGCTACCGGAAGGAGCCGGGTGACAGATGAGGAGTATCGGAAAGAAGTCGTAACGGCAGCAGGGATAGACAAAGCTGATGAGGAAAAAGAGTCGGTCAGGAAATATATCTCTGCATTTCACTATGCGGCAATTGATCCTTCCGCACCTGGTGATTACCCGGTACTGGCAGGGATACTTGAGAAAATGAGGAAAGAAAATGACATCCCGGGAAACACCCTGTTTTACCTTTCCCTGCCGCCTGAACTTTATGCTCCCATTACAAGAAACCTGGCAGCACAAAAGATGAACCTGGAGGATGAGGGATGGAAGAGGATGATCATCGAAAAACCTTTCGGGTATGACTATGATAGCGCGGTTAGTCTCAACAACATACTTCTTGATCACTGGGATGAGAGCCAACTTTATCGTATTGACCATTACCTGGGCAAGGAGACTGTACAGAATATTCTTGTGACAAGATTTTCCAACGGTATCTTTGAGCCCCTCTGGAACAGGAACTATGTCCATCATGTAGAAATAACCTCATGTGAAAGCCTGGGAGTGGAGAAGAGGGGAGCCTATTATGAGGGAACGGGCGCTATGCGTGACATGATTCAGAATCACCTGCTCCACCTTGCGGGCTTCATAGCAATGGAACCTCCCTCTTCAATAGATGCAACATCAATAAGGAACGAGCTGGCAAAGGTCTTTGAATCACTTCGCCCCGTCAGACAGGAAGAGGCGGCAAAAGTTGCAATCAGGGGTCAGTATACAGGCGCACATGTCAGAGGCGAGTGGATGAAGGGGTACCGTGAAGAGGAGGGAGTCAACCCGGATTCCCTTACGGAGACCTATGCGGCAATAAAATTCTATATTGACAACTGGCGGTGGGGAGGGGTTCCCTTCTACGTCAGGACCGGTAAGCGGTTGCCAACGAGGGTGACCGAGGCGGTGATACATTTCAAGCCGACGCCACACTACCTGTTTTCCGGCAAGTCGCCCTGCGAAGGCTGCAATCAGCTGATTATAAGAATTCAGCCAGATGAGGGGATACTTCTTAAATTTGGCATGAAGATACCTGGATCCGGATTCAATGTCAGGAACGTAAATATGGATTTTCACTATTCTGACCTTGCCGAAGGTCACATTCCGGAGGCTTATGAACGGCTGATCTATGACTGCATGAACGGTGATTCAACTCTTTACACCAGGTCTGATGCTGTTCTGGCAGCATGGAGATTCCTTGATCCGGTGCTTCAGGCATGGAAGAATGACCATTCGATACCTGTTTATGGGTACCCTGCAGGTACATGGGGCCCTGAGACAGCAGATTCCCTTATTGAAGAACCTGAGCTCACATGGCGTTATCCCTGTAAAAATCTTGCAGAAGATGGTATTTTTTGCGAATTATAATTAGTTTTATATTCAGATTATCATCAACATGTCACATTCAGTCAGAGTGTTCCCCGACCGTGAAGCCCTGGCTCAAAGCTTTGCGGCAATCCTGATTAAAGACCTGGACCGCATAGAGCCTGATCATTACTACACAGTTGCCCTTTCCGGGGGCTCCACTCCCGAATATATTTTCCGGTTTATTTCTGATAATTATGCAGAAAGGATCAGCTGGGAGAAAATGCTGATTTTCTGGGGTGATGAGCGCTGTGTGCCTCCTGATGACAAAGAGAGCAACTACAGGATGGCTTATGAAAGCCTGCTGCAGAATGTGCCTCTTCCTGATGCGAATATCTTCAGGATACGAGGTGAGGATGATCCGGCAACAGAGGCCAGGCAATATTCGGAACTGGTTACTGATATGGTTCCGCTCTACAGGGGTATCCCGCAGTTTGATCTCATGCTACTGGGCCTTGGTGATGACGGTCATATTGCCTCAATCTTCCCTGACAGACCTGACCTCTTTACAAGCAATCAGCTGTTTGAGGTGGCACACAGGCCGGATAAAAAACAAAAAAGAATCACAGCCACGGGAAGGCTTATCAATAACTCCTCGAAAATCTACTATATTGTAACCGGGAAGGGGAAGGCCGCCATTGTGTCGGATATCATCGAAGGGAAGAGTGGATCGGAACTTTATCCGGCCTCTCATGTAATGCCGGGCTCAGGGCATCTGGTATGGATGCTGGATACCGGGGCTGCATCACTTCTCAAAACCTGAATGACTCAATAATCTGTTATATTCAGCATATGATTGCAGGAATTTTAAGAGAATCTGGTGATGAGAAGAGGGTTGCCCTCCTTCCCGGTGAAACAGCAGCAGCAATAAAAATGGGGCTGAAGGTCATGGTTGAAGAAGGCGCCGGCACAGGTGCCCTTGCCCCTGATGATGATTACCGTGCTGCAGGCGCCACAACAGCCTCAAGAAAAGAGGTCATCTCAGGTGCAGACCTGCTCCTGACTGTCAATCCTCCATTGGATGACATCTCGCTGTTCAAAGAGGGCCAGATGCTCTTCACTGTCCTTGACCCCGTTGCAAACAGGGAGTGGCTTGAAAAAGCACGACAGGGAGGGCTGAGCGTCATGGCACTTGATCTGGTACCCCGCATAACCCGTGCACAGTCTATGGACATCCTCAGTTCTATGGCAACGGTCGCCGGCTATAAGGCTGTGCTTGAAGCAGCCTCGATGCTGCCCCGGTTCTTTCCGATGTTCATGTCGGCAGCCGGCACCATCAAACCGGCCAGAGTGCTTGTTCTTGGGGCAGGTGTGGCCGGGCTCCAGGCAATAGCCGTAGCCCGTAAACTGGGAGCAGTGGTGGAGGTGTTCGATGTCAGGTCAGCAGTAAAGGAAGAGGTAAAAAGCCTCGGGGGCAAATTCATAGAGGTTGAAGGAGCCAGGGAAGATGCAGCAGCCGGAGGATATGCCGTTGAACAGAGTGAGGAATTTAAAAAGAAACAGCAGGAACTGATTCAGCAAAGAGCTGCTGCTGCTGATGTGATAATTGCCACTGCACAGATACCCGGCAGGAGAGCACCCGTACTGATCCTGAAGGAGACAGTGTCAAGAATGAAATCCGGTTCGGTCATTATTGATCTTGCGGCCTCAACAGGCGGCAACTGTGAACTGACCGACAAAGAAAGGGATATGGTAGTCAATGGAGTGACCATTGCAGGAAGATCATACTATCCGTCAGCCATGTCAGTTGATGCCAGCAGGATGTTTGGCAACAACCTGATTAACCTGCTCAGGATAATGACCGACGGTGAAGGAAATGTAAAACCTGACCTCACCGATGAGATAGTGGCAGGGACCATGGCAGTAAGCGGCGGAGAATACCGCAGTCCCAGGGTAAAACAGTTCCTTGACATTAAACAGATCTGAAAATGGAAGGAGTACTCGATTTTTTTATGGCTAACAGGGGTATGATCTACATGGTTATACTATCTGTTTTTCTGGGCATTGAGGTGATAAGCCATGTGCCTGCAATACTTCACACGCCCCTCATGTCAGGCGCAAACGCCATCCATGGCGTGGTCATCATCGGGGCCATCATAGTGATGGGACATGCTGAAACTACCGGCGCAATGATTCTCGGATTCCTTGCGGTGATACTGGGCACCCTGAATGTAGTAGGCGGCTTTGTGGTAACCGACAGAATGCTTGAGATGTTCAAGAAAAAGAAATAAGGAATAACATACCCTGACAGTTACAAACAACGGCCTCATGAACGACGTTATGCATTTTTCAGCAGGTATTTCCGTAATGGAAATATCATATATACTGGCATCGGTATTATTCATACTCGGACTCAAGATGCTCAGTCATCCTCTCACAGCACGGAGGGGTAATATTCTGGCAGCCATAGGCATGATTCTGGCCATTGCTGCCACCATACTCTTTCATGAGAAGGAGGGCAAGCCTATCGGGAACATCGGATGGATACTGGGAGCGATGGTCATCGGAACAATCATCGGCTGGGTGATAGCCAAGAGGGTCAGGATGACTGCCATGCCGCAGCTTGTCTCTTTCTTCAACGGTATGGGCGGCGCTGCCGCGGCGCTTATCTCAATGATGGAATTCCCGCATGTAAGCCAGGAACTGATGATGAGATCAGGCATGGCCAACGGCCATGTGCTGGCCATTCTTCTCGGGCTGGTTATCGGATCAGTCTCGTGGGCCGGCAGCATGATAGCCTTTGGCAAACTCGACGGGAAGATAGGTGACCTGAGGATAAAGGCACTCAGGTATGTGAACATGACTATACTTGCCGGGATTATTGGCTTCATTGTCTATATTATGACCCGCGACGTGGCAGCCTCGGCGGAGCTGACACATCTAATTATTATCCTCTTTGTTGTTTCTGTACTTTACGGGGTACTATTCGTAATGCCCATTGGCGGTGCTGACATGCCTGTGGTGATCTCGCTCCTGAACAGCTTCACCGGCGTGGCTGCCGCCATGGGAGGCTTTCTCTACAATAACCAGGCTATGCTTACCGGAGGAATCCTTGTGGGCTCGGCCGGCACAATACTTACCATCCTTATGTGCAGGGCCATGAACAGGTCACTGCTGAACGTGATTATAGGAGTGTTCGGAGGAGGAGGAAGCGCCGCGGAAGGCGCTGCCGGAACAATAAAGGAAATAACAGTGGCTGATGCGGCCGTGCTTTTAAGCTACTCAAAGAAGGTGGTGGTGGTACCGGGTTACGGACTTGCCGTCGCACAGGCGCAGCATATATGCCATGAACTCGATAAGATGCTGGAGGAGAAAGGAGTGGAAGTGAAATATGCCATCCACCCGGTGGCAGGACGAATGCCTGGCCATATGAATGTGCTGCTGGCCGAGGCTGATGTGCCCTATGAACAGCTGGTTGAGAGTGATGAGATAAACCCGGACCTGCCCAACACGGATGTGATAGTTGTAATAGGCGCCAATGATGTTGTCAACCCGGCAGCAGAGGACGATCCCTCGAGTCCGATCTACGGTATGCCGATTGTCAGGGCCCGTGAGGCAAAGAACATCATAGTAATGAAGCGGGGTATGGGGAAGGGTTACGCCGCCATAGAGAACCTTCTCTTCTACAATGACAAGACCCGCATGCTCTTCGGCGATGCCAAATCAACCCTCCAGGCCCTGGTGAGTGAGGTAAAGGCACTGTAGATCAGGAAATAAGTGAGACGTTACTGCGAACTGCCGACTTTCTTACCGGGCTTGTTCCGCAATAATATCGGAGATATGCCTCCAGTACCTGTGGTGGAACTTCAGGCTCTTCCTGTCAAGCATAGAATGGAGGGTGGCAGGTGTGTCATCAGGTGCGAATCTGACCAGGGCACGATCCTCATATAAGGCTGCCACCTCCGGGTGGAACTGCACAGAGAAAACATTCCGGTACCTGGTATGGACAATTCCTTCAACTATCTTTCCGTCGTCAGAGAGCGCCGTCACCTCAAAAACCGGGGCTACATCCATAATTGCCTGGTGATGATGGCTGTAAACAACCGGCTGCCATCTGCGAGGTACTTTTACCGTCTTTCCGAAGAATCTGTTTGAAGTGAATCTGACAGGATGCAAACTGTTCCCAATCAATTCCTTGTCACCACTCACCTTCTCCCAGTAGTTGCGGTGCAGGTTTTTGCGGTCAATCAGGACTGTTTTTTCGGGACTGTGACTGTCGTACACCTGTGCAGGTATATCCTGAATGAGCGTTCCGCCGGCAGCAACATTCATGGTCTGCAGGCCCAGGCAGAAGCCGGTAACCATGTATTTGGGGTTCTCCTCAAGAAGAGGCCTGAAGGAGGCATTGCGGGAACCCCCAAGAAGGTGAAAGAGGAAGCTGACCTCAAAATAATGCCTGCCCGGGTCACCGGTGACGGAATACCAGTTCTCCTGACCGTAAACCGCAGGCGGGATATCCTCACCGCCGAAAAAGATAATGCCAACGGAGTTTATAAAAATCTTCCTGAAGTCATCACTGCATGGATTCTGTTTGTAGATCATCTCCTCAGCCAGAGGACCTTTCACTTCATACAGGTGAAACCGGGTAAGGCCGTTATCAGCAATGTAACCTGCCGATTTGTTAAAATCGTATTTCTGGCTGGAATGATATACACCCACAAATTCAATATCATCAGGATCAGTGGTAAGGACAGACCTGCCAAGCAGGAAGTTAACCGTGGCTATATTACCTTCGGTTGGATTTACGATTATCACATACTTTTTGTCCTTGCGGAATTCTTCCCTGAAGAAGTCCTGGGCCAATAATGATACTGACAGGCAGGCAACCGTTATGAACAGTAAGAGTCTTTTCATGGCATGCTTCATTTAGGCACAAATATAGTTTATTCACCAGTGATTTTTTCAGCAGGGGAGAGGTAGCCGGTTTTTGGGTTAGCGGTATTGAATTCCGTGATCAGATCCCACACACCGGGTATCTGCTTCTCAAGTCGGTGCAATATATCTTCCGGAATTGAAATCCGGCTGAAAGGCACCACTTTCACATATTCCTGAATGTCGCCTGCGTTGCGGCCGTATTTGTACCCGTAGGTAAAGGAGCCGTCATTTCTCAATATTATCTTACTGTTGCGAAGATTTGGAATGCTGATATAGAACTCACTGCCTTCGCCGGTTCCCTCATTTAAGAGTTGACGGGAAGCCAGGTGTTCATACAGCTGATCCGCAACCTCCACGGCGGGATTGACAATTATCAGGTCTTCAGCAATGAATGGTCTGTAAAGAAATTGCCCGTTTTCACTGTAGTCTCTCAGTCTGTTGAATTCACTTCTGAAGGTATCGGTGAAGAAAGGATAGTGGGTACAGGCCAGTACTACTGAATTAAGAGGCAGTGCCCCTTCAGTTCTCCTGATCTTTTCCATCAGTGATACTACATGGAAAGCGATATAGTTTTCAACGGAGTTGATCTGTATATTGTATGGTGATGAGGCATCTCCTTCGAACAGGAGGCCATTGTTTTCAGGATTGAAGTTATAGCGGTTCCATAGTGCCATATCAATCTTGAGTTCCCCTTCAGCGTTGTCAGACGGACCTTTGTAATCAGCACGGGGTGATATGGCTTTCCTGTCAATTGCATCAGGACTTTCGTCAATGGCTTCGGCTATGCCTACCCCTGCCTGCTGGAACACCTTAATCTCTTCTTCCTGGCCATCCTCCCTGTTTACAATCATTATTGCCTCCGGATATGCGCCGGACTTCACTGTTCCGTCAGTAGCAATCACCGCTATGCTGCCGGCTTCACCAGGGGTGAAGTTGCCAAAGGCTCCCCTGGCCCCGGCATCAATCACTCCGATAACACCAAGATCAGATCCGGCCTCTTCAAGAAATCTCTTCACCGTGTCCAGACCATAGGCAGTTGCCGTGTTACAGGCTATGACTATTGCTTTCACCGGTTTCTTGTCAGTCTGCGGAGAGGCAGACTTGCCGGATTGGTAATATTTATTGCCCAGGAGGAACTGCACATCCTTCATTACATGCTCAAGGAGGAGGTCAGTGTTGTTCTCCAGCGAGTAACTGCCATATGGCATGTTGGCCATGTCACCCATATAGATATAGGATTCATGTGCCAGACCCTCGTGATTGACAATGTCTGCCAGCACGGATAGTCCTCCTGTTCCTGAATCAAAAACTCCCACTGGCAGAGAGGCGTCGTTTGACGGGTAGTTTTTGAAATCGATGTAAAAGAAGCTTTTTTTGTGGTTCAGCATTGCATCGCTGATATTATCAGGCCTGCCGCATGAGATGCAGAGCATGATAAGGAGAGATGCAAGAATTGCAGTGCTGTTCAATAGCGGACATTTCATGGTGAGATGGATCACGGATTTGCCAGCGTGAATTTAGCACCAAAAGGGGATAATCGCAATCACTTCTGCTGTAGAAGCATAAAAAGTAAAAAAATCCTGCAATCGTGTCACTTGTTAAAAAAAACATATATTTTTGTTTCGTCATTTCCCGAAATGAAATGGAGGCTAAACAGACCAGGAAAAAATATTATTCGGATGACCAGGAGAAGCTGGCGAGATATGCCAAGGCACTCTCTCACCCGGTCAGGGTATTTGTGATGGATTTCCTGGCGAATAATCTTGACAAATGTTGTTACAGCGGTGACATGGCAGAGGAGCTCCCGATTGCTCGCTCAACCCTCTCGGAGCATCTGAAGGAACTGAAGAAGGCCGGGCTGATACAGGGCGAGATCAATCCACCATATATAAAATACTGTATCAATCCCGAAAACTGGGATGAGGCAAAGATTTTACTTAACAAATTTTTCAAGAGGTAAAAAAATTTATAATAGTATTTCGATGTTTTACGAAATGAAAGGAGGATAATAGATATGGAGATTAAAATTCTGGGTACCGGGTGTCCCAAATGCAAAACCCTGGAAAAGCTTACCCGCGAGGTTGTTGAACAGAACGGTATAGATGCCACTGTCATCAAGGTGGAAGATATCGTTGACATTATGAATTACGGGGTAATGATGACACCGGCGCTTGTGGTTGACGGTAAAGTGGTTGTGAAGGGCCGGGTGCCATCTGCGACTGAGATTCTGAAATTAATAACCAGATAATACTTAACCATGATGAAGAAAATTCTGCCAGTACTGGCTGTTGTAGCTGTGGCTGCGGCAGTAGTTGTGATCCTGGCTTTCCGTGGTGGCGATACCCTTGAGGAAACGATATCCACCAGCCTGTCAGAGGGCAAAGTAGAGGTAATCTATTTTCACCTGACCCGTCGGTGTGTTACCTGCCAGGCGGTAGAGAACGTGTCGGGCGAGGCGGTCCATGAGCTTTATCCTTCAGAGATTGAAAGAGGCCTGATAGTTTTCAGGTCTCTGAATATTGAGGATAAGTCCAGTGAAGCTGATGCCAAAAGGGTAAAAGCCACCGGGCAATGCCTTCTGGTTGTAAGTGGCGAAAAGCGAGTCGATCTGACGAGTGAAGCGTTCATGCATGCCCGTAACAATCCGGAAAAATTGAAGGAAGAGATCAAAAAGGCGGTTGATCCGTTATTGAAGGCCTTAAAGGAAGATTAATGGAGCTTCTGCAGGGGATACTGGAAAACTCCCAGTATGCTTTTCTTACGGCGGCGATTCTGGGATTGATGACGGCAATCAGCCCCTGTCCGCTGGCCACAAATATATCTGCCATTGGTTTTATAAGCCGTGACCTTACCGACAGTAGAAGGGTTTTCATGAATGGACTGGTTTATACTCTCGGAAGGGCAATAACATATGTGGGCATTGCGCTGATAATATTTTTCGGTGCCAGCCAGATGGACATATCGGGATGGTTTCAGAGATGGGGAGAGAAGGTTTTAGGTCCTGCGCTGATTGTCATTGGGCTTTTCATGCTCGATTTCATTAAGCTCAGGCTGCCGGGAGGCATTGCTTCAATCACGGAGAAGATAGGGGAGAAGGGCAGAAGGAGCTACCTCAATACACTTCTGCTCGGTATATTGTTTGCAATGGCCTTTTGCCCCTACAGCGGCGTTCTCTATTTCGTCATGCTTATACCTATGACAGTTGCAAGTGCCGATGGGCTATATCTCCCGTTGATTTTTGCCATTGCAACCGGTATACCTGTGATCATATTTGCATGGCTGCTGGCTTATGCCGTTGGCAATGTGGGAAAAATGTACAGCAGGATCAGGACTTTTGAGCTCTGGTTCCGCAGGGTGGTGGCAGTGCTGTTCATCGGTGTCGGCATATGGTATGTATTTTCAGTCTGGTTATAGAGTTTTTTTATCTGCATATTGCGTGTTTGTGCGAAATGACAACATTACTATAGTATGGAATTGAAGAAAGAGATAAAGATTCTTTTGTGGATCATTGTGGTATTTGTGTTTGCGTTTTTCATGCCGATTGAAAGCGCCCGGTTTAACACTGCTGTTGCAGCAACTTTTGATCTTGTGAAGTGGTATGCAAGGGAGCATGTTATCTTATGTCTTCTTCCTGCTTTTTTTATTGCCGGTGTTATCTCCGTTTTTGTCAGCCAGGGATCGGTAATAAAGTATTTTGGTGCAAATGCAAAGAAATGGCTTGCATACTCTGTTGCTGCCGTCTCGGGTACGATACTCGCTGTCTGCTCATGCACCATATTGCCCCTGTTCTCAAGCATTCACAAGCGAGGTGCAGGCCTCGGACCTGCCATTGCCTTCCTTTATTCCGGTCCGGCGATCAATATACTGGCAATCATACTTACAGCCCGCATACTGGGTTTTGAGATGGGTGTAGCCCGGATAATTGGCGCGGTGGTTTTCAGTGTTGTGATAGGGCTGTTAATGTCACTTATATATCGCAAGGAAGAGCAGAAGAAGAGAGAAGACCAGATGAACATTATGGTTGAGCCTGAAAAGAGACCTGTATGGCAGACAGTGACACATTTCTTTACACTGGTGCTGATACTTGTATTTGCCAACTGGGGCAGCCCCACGGCAAATGATACGTCAGGTGCCTGGTATTATATCTTTTCCTACAAATGGTACATAACGGGATTTTTCAGTCTGGTGCTCGCATGGTCACTTGTAAAGATACTTAAGATAAAATGGCAGTGGGTGTTGGTAGCGGCAGTTGTTACTGTTATATCCGTGCTGTTGTCGAACTCTCTAATTGAAAGTGCGAAGCTGAGACCACTGGTGCCGATGGTTGTGGGCATAGCCGCGCTCAGCGTAATTACACTTCTTGATAAGCAGGATGATGAGAATCGGGAATGGACACTTTCTGCCTGGGGATTTGCCAAACAGATTATTCCGCTTCTTGGAATAGGGGTGGTGATTGCAGGGTTCCTCCTTGGTTCAACGCATGACGGACAGACCATAGCCGGCATCATCCCCAATGAATGGATCGCGAAACTGGTGGGAGGCAATTCAGTATTCTCCAACTTTTTCGCCTCCATAGTAGGAGCCTTCATGTACTTTGCCACTCTTACCGAGGTTCCAATTCTGCAGGGACTGATAGCATCAGGAATGGGGAAGGGCCCTGCCCTGGCACTACTTCTTGCAGGTCCTTCTCTCTCTCTGCCCAATATGCTGGTTATAAGAGGTATAATAGGCACACAGAAGACTATTGTATATGTGTGCCTTGTGGTTGTGATGGCAATGCTATCCGGATTGATCTATGGGAGATTGTTTTAGCTAATATCACATCACGACTGCATGACCGCATAACCGTACGACGGACTGAAGTAACAGACCTTCAGACCTGAGACCTTCAGACAACGAAGTTAAAAATGAGGCACACAATGAAAATACTGATTCTTTGCACAGGCAACAGTTGCCGGAGCCAGATGGCTCACGGCTTCCTGCAGTCGTTTGATGAAAATCTTTATGTCAGGTCCGGCGGAACGGAGCCGGCAGCCATGATCAATCCAAAGGCGGTGGAGGTTATGGCTGACCTGGGTATTGACATAAGCCACCACACCCCGCACCTTGTTGATGAATACCTGGATGAGGAGTGGGAGTATGTTATCACTGTCTGTGATCATGTCAATGAAACCTGTCCTGCATTTTTCGGCAAGGTGATGCACCGACTCCATCTCGGGTTCGAGGATCCCTCACATGCCACCGGCACACCAGAGTTCATTCACAGTGAATATGTCAGGATACGCGATCAGATCCATAACGTTTTCCTTCGTTTTTTCAACGAAGTGATTCAGGATCGCGGATAACATTTAAGGCAGTGTAATTTTCAATCCCTGTTTCGAAAGATCCGTGGAATGAATTTTGGTACCTCCTTCTGATAGGTTGAGTATTCAGGGTATTTGCTGCTGCTGATCTGTTCTGTCATGATTGAGCTGCCGATGAAAAGGATCACAAGCAGCACCGGTCCCAGCAGGGTGAAGTTGATCCATCTGCCCGAGACGGCTACGCTGAAGAGATAGAAACTGATCCAGACAGCCTGTTCGGAGGCAAAGTTGGGGTGCCGCACAAATTTCCAGAGACCTTCCCGGAGGAATCCCCTTTTCAACGAATCCCTGAACATTTCAGCATCACTCTGCTCAGAGCGCTTCATTGTCTGGAATCTGAACTGCTGGTTATCGGCCACGGTCTCAGTTATTATGAATGCAAGCATTAGAATGGCTGCTGCAATATCCGTAATGGTAAAAGGCTTGCCCGGGTGCAGCGCTGTCATCAGTATAGGTGTTGTAAACAGCAGTATGATTATGTTTTGATATAAAGAAATAAAGAGCAGGTTGAACAGTCCGAACCTGAGCCTGCCCCTGAGGGCATTGCTCTCCCTCAGAATCTTCCACCTGTAATCCTCTTCACCCTGCCACGGGATAATGCTGTAACCTCCCTTGCGGTAGAAGTTGTAGCTGAGCCTCAGACCCCACAGAGTAACCAGCAGAGCCATGATGACCGTCCTTGCCGTCGGAAAGGCGGCCACAGTCATCCAGCTGTATGCAGGAGGCAGCAGGCTCCATAGTTTGTCGACCTGGCTGTAGTTGCGTGTCAACTCGCTAACAATGAAGCATATGATCACTACAATAAACATCAGGCTGATCCAGGAAGAGACAAGAGTCTGAAAACCGGGATCATAACCAGAAAGAAATCTTCGGGAAACATCAAGAAAAGCAATGGTACTCATAACGGCAGAAAATTATTCCTTCAAATATGCAACAAATGATCAGATCACGGAGTTTCATCTGAAAAAAAGTATCTTTTTGCCATGAGTGAGAGTCAGCACTTCAGTATTAAAGTATTTCCCTGCCGGCCTGGTGAATAAAAATTTTCAGCCTGTCAATATTTAATCGAATAGTTTTGATAATTTTAAGCAGTCTACTTACAAACCATGTTGAAAATGACTTCATGTAATCGTCCTTGCGGCGTGGCTTTCAGGTTATTGCTTGGCCTGACTGTCGTTTTTGCAGTACATCCGTCTCTGAATGGCCAGGAAGCCATCAGGGGTAAAGGGATTTACATGCCAGGCCAATCACTTTCTCCCTCGCTTGAGGGGAAGACCTTACAGGTGCTCTTCGATGGCGTGGTTGACATGTACTTTTTAGCGGACAGAAATGCTGGCATCTATTATATATCGGACATTGACGGCAGGTTGTTTACTTTGAGTGTTCCATACAGTCAGAAGGACAGAGAGGAGAGTGAGGCAGGAAGCTGGCGACAGGGCGTCATAACAATCCTTGAGCAGATCTTGCATGATGCTCCGCAGCTTTTTGAGCGCATTGAGACAATCAGGCCGGTAAGACATGAGCTGACAGCGCTGTTGCATGATTATCATCTTTTAGTAACTGGATCTGATGAAGGGATTATATATGAGTATCCACCGCCGGCATTTATACCCCAGGCAGGTTTCATTGCCAGTTATAATGTTGATTTTATGAAGGCTGGCAGCTCTTCTGATCTGGATGGTTTCAGGCTGGATCCTGCAATTTATCCTTTAGCAGGGATCTCAGTAAGGGCATCTCTTCCCAGGATAAGCAGGGCGTTGTGGGTCTCTCTGGATCTTTCAGCCGGTAAAAGGTATGTTTACGGGTATTACAAGGGAGCCAATCTCCAACCCCCGTCAGTTGAGATTTACCATGAACTCCATCAGCATAGTTATCTGCTCATAGGCAACCTGCTTGCAGGGTACAGTTTCGGCAGGGGAAATCTTAAACCATTTATCTCGGGTGGTATCTGCATGAGATTGGTACTGAAAGACGACTCCAGGATGGAGACCGATATCAGTTATGAAGGGTTGGTTATCTCAGATACAGACGATTTCATAAGTGAAGAAAAGAACAGCGTTGGGCTGGCATTGGCAACAGGACTTACATATGAAGTATCCCGGGATTTTTCCATTACAGTTGCCATTAATTATTCAGAGCTGATCATGCCCGTGGTGTACGGGAGTTACAGGTCAGCAGGATTGAAAATAGGGGTTAACTTTTAGTCTTATGAAACCGATATTCAGAGCAGAATTAGTCACGATCCTTATCCTCGGTTTGTTGTATTCATGCCAGAGTGAGAAGTTCGCCGACAAGGGGATAATGGAAGTGGAAACAATGGGAGTTGAGATCCTGGACGACGGGGTGATTTTATACGGAGAGATACTTTCTGACGGTGGAGAGACAGTAACAGAACACGGCTTCACATGGTCAGATGACAATAAAGCCTTCCCCGGAAATGCCGAATACATAAATCTTGGAACTCTTAACGGTAAGACTCAATTTTCAGTTACAGTCAACAGTGCCATTGAGAAGGATGTAACCTATTCCGTAAGGGCATTTATAGCATCGCGGGAGATCACATCATACGGTAATGAGATCACTTTTGTCGGGAAAGGCAGCAAGCCCGCCGAGCTTGATAACGTTTCGCCGGCATCCGCACAGGTTGGTGATACGGTTGTTATCAACGGCAATTATTTTTCCAATAATCCTTCAAGCTGTTCGGTTTTTTTCAATACTGCAAAAGCCAATGTCGTATCATCAGCCATTGACAGTATACATGTAGTTGTTCCGTACGTGCCGGATGAAATGGTTAAGATACGTGTTTCAATTTCCGGCCTTCTCTCTTCCAATGCTCTTGATTTCAATATACTGAAGCCGGTAATTGACGAAATCACCCCAGGGGCGGCTCCATCGGGTGACACGGTTGTAATAAAAGGTGACTACTTTTCGGAATACCCTGCAGACTGTAATGTATTCTTCGGGAATCAGGAAGCGTTGGTATTATCCTCAACCATTAATGAAATAAGGGTGATAGTGCCCTTTACGCCGCAAGTTTCTGCGAATATTCGAGTTATTATCAACGGAATTCCCTCGTTAAATAATATTAGCTTCGAGATTCTGAGACCTGTATTGCTTGGTATTGAGCCCCTTACCGGAACATTCGGGGACACTGTTAACCTGTATGGCAATAACTTTCCTACAGATCCGTCACTGATCGAGGTATTTTTCAATGATGTGAGGGCTGTGGTCACTGAAGCCTCGCGTTTACGTCTGAAGGTCAGGGTGCCTACCGGCAACAACATCTCGCCTGTCACAATAACTGTCAGGTATTATGATGTTTATACGTGGGTCGACAAGTTCGTCCTGAATCCGGCAGTGGTGAATGATGTATCACCAAAAACACTGGAGCAGTGGGAACCGATTGTAATATCAGGCAGCAACTTCAATCCTGATCCGGGTATGAACATTGTGGATATTGGAGGATTTAGGGCTCCGGTCATCAGCAGTACGCCAAATGAAATACGTGTCAACGTTCCACCCAGACTTGATAACGGCAGTCACCAGGTGGTTGTCACTACAATAGTCGGATCGCCCGTTACCTGGAATGGTTATCTGGAATTAAAAACCAGCTGGGTGAGATTGGCCGATTTCCCTTCAACAGGCAGAACCGGAGCAGCAGGATTCTCACCTGGAGGCAAAATATACTTTGGAACCGGACTGGAGTATGACAGGGTTCTAAAACAAGACTTCTGGGAATATAATCCGGATACGGATCAATGGACTACAAAATCCACATATCCGGTAACCATTGCGTATGCATCGGGTCTGTCATTGAATGGAATGGGCTATTTCGCTATCGGTAAAAACTGGAGTTACTACTACACAGATTTGATGAGGTATGACCCTGTAAATGATCAATGGCAGGCAATGGCTCCCATACCGGGAGAGGGTTCAAGCATGGATTCTCCAGGTTTTGTTATTGACGGTAAGGCATATGTTCCAGCTGCCGGCCACATGTATATGTATGATCCGGGCACCAATTCCTGGACTGAAAAATCTTTCCCCCCGGAATTGGGCTATTTTGGAGGAGGCGTGGCTTTCTCAATTAACGGGAAAGGTTATCTGGGGATTGGATGGGTTCATCAGTTGGGCGGGGATGTCAATAATTTTTACGAGTATGATCCGCTGTCGGACAAATGGACCAGGAAAGCAGATTTCCCGGGATATCTGAGAGATGCTGCCACTTCGTTTTCGCTTCCGAATGGCAAAGGATACGTTGGTATGGGACTGGCAAAGCCACAGATGGAATATCAGAAGGATATGTGGGAGTATGATCCGGTTACTGATACATGGACAAGAGTTATGGATTTTCCTGGCACTGCGCGATGCGGAGCCAGGGCTTACGTTGTCGGGGCTGCTGCCTATATTGTTGCAGGTTACGGTGGCAATTATGAAAAAGACATGTGGAGGTTCACCCCGATAGAATAACAGAGTGACAGCATCAGGGACCAAGCTTATGCTTCAGGTAGGCGGCTGTATATGATTTCCGGCACTGAACAAGCTGCTCGGGGGTACCCTCAAATACAAGATAACCTCCGTTCTCTCCGCCTTCAGGACCCAGGTCAATTATCCAGTCTGAGCATTTGATCACCTCTACGTTGTGTTCAATAAGCAGCACTGAATGCCCGTGATCCACGAGTGCGTTGAGTGATTTCATGAGCTTGTTTATATCGTGAAAATGAAGGCCTGTAGTAGGCTCGTCAAAAATGAAAAGCATCCTGGCGTCGCTCTTTTCCTGGCTGAGATAATATGCCAGCTTCACTCGCTGACTTTCGCCACCGGAGAGGGTTGATGATGATTGTCCCAGCCGTACATATCCCAGGCCCACGTCGGCAAGCGGTTTCAGCCTGGCTGTAATCCTCTTGCAGGTTTTGTCCCTGCTCTCTCCGAAAAATTCTATAGCCTCATCAATAGTAAGCTCAAGCACCTCATAAATATTCTTCCCGTTGAATCTCACATCAAGGATATCTCTTTTGTAGCGCATGCCCTTGCAAGCCTCGCATGTGAGCTCCACATCGGCCATGAACTGCATCTCCACCCTGATCACACCTTCACCCTGGCACTCTTCGCATCGTCCGCCATCAACATTGAAGGAGAAATGTGCCGGTTTAAATCCGGCCTGTATTGCTGCTTGCTGCTCTGCAAAGAGTTTTCTTATATCATCAAATGCCTTGAGATAGGTTACCGGATTAGAACGGGTTGACTTGCCAATAGGATTTTGGTCAATCAGCTCCACGGCAGTGATACTGTTTATGTCTCCCTTCATTGCTGTATGCTTCCCCGGCCTTGCCTCATTGCTGCCCAGCCTGGCAGCGAGGGCATTAAAGAGAATCTCATGGACAAGGGTACTCTTGCCTGATCCGCTGACACCTGTTACGGTTGTTATGGTATGGAGAGGAAACTTCACGTCAATTTCCTTGAGGTTATTGGCTCTTGCCCCTAATACCTCTATGTAGCTGTGCCATTTGCGGCGCATGGCCGGTTTCTCTATCCGCATTGCCCCGGTCATGTAGTCGGCAGTAAGAGATTTGTTCCTGACGGAGAAGTCTACTCCTCCCTGGTAAATTACTTCACCACCGTGGCTGCCGGCTTCAGGCCCCATATCAATTATCATGTCAGCAGCCCTGATTATCTCCTCCTCATGTTCAACCACAATGACTGTATTTCCCAGGTCACGAAGCTCCTTCAGCACGTTGACAAGAAGGTTTGTGTCGCGCGGGTGAAGGCCTATGCTTGGCTCGTCGAGGATATAGAGTGAGCCCACCAGGCTGCTTCCCAGTGAAGTGGCCAGGTTGATACGCTGAGATTCTCCGCCGGAAAGAGTATTTGAAAGCCTGTCGAGTGTGAGGTAGGAGAGGCCCACGTTTACAAGAAAACTCAATCGTTGCTGTATCTCCTTCAGGAGTCGGCCGGCAATCTCTCTCTCTTCGCCGTTAAGGACCAGCTTCTCAAAAAAAATGTGTGCTTCACTGACAGGCATGCCGGTGATCTCTGTTATTGACCTCCCGCCAACCCTGACCCAGGATGCCTCCTTGCGCAGCCGCTCACCGTTGCATTCGGGGCAGATCCGCTTTCCTCTGTAGCGGCTCAGCATCACCCGGTACTGTATCTTGTATTTTTTCTCTTCCAGGTATTCAAAGAATCTGTTGAGGCCAAAGAAGTATCTGTTGCCGCTCCAGACAAGTGCTTTCTGTTCAGAGGTGAGCCTGTACCAGGGTTTATGTATGGGAAAGTCGAATTTGTCAGCGCTGTAGATCAGCCTCTCCTTCCATTGCTTCATTGTCTCTCCCCGCCAGCATGCAATGGCATCATCATACACTGACAGGTTCTCGTCTGGGATTACCAGGTTCTCATCAATGCCGATGATCTTGCCATAACCCTCACATACCGGGCAGGCTCCCAACGGAGAGTTGAAACTGAAAAGATGCTCCGTCGGTTCTTCAAAAGTGATGCCGTCCTCTTCAAATTTGTCCGAGAAAAGCACTGTCTGGGTAGTCTCCTCATCAGTCACGGTAAGGGTTATATGGCCCCTGCCGGTCATGAAGGCCGTCTGCACTGAGTCGGCTGCCCGGCTCAGGTCATCTGCCTCGGTGCCAGCCGCGAACCTGTCAATAATCAGTTCCAGTCTCTTTGCGGATCCCAGCAATTCGGCTGTTCCCTCATCATCAAGACGGAGAATGCCCTTTTCGGTGCTGATACGGTTGAATCCCTGCTTGACAAGGAACCGGATGAATTCAGAGATACTGACCTTCTCCGGCACATCTACAGGGGCAGTCAGAACCACCCGGCTGCCTGAGGTAAGCGCAGCCAGATATTTGACCACATCATCAACGCTATGCTTTCGCACCTCCCGCCCGGAAACGGGTGAGATAGTACGCCCCACACGCGCCCAGAGAAGCCTGAGGTAGTCATGGATCTCCGTAGAGGTGCCCACGGTTGACCTGGGATTGCGGGAGTTGACCTTTTGTTCAATAGCTATGGCAGGCGGTATTCCGTTGATAAAATCCACATCGGGTTTATTCATCCTGCCAAGAAACTGCCTGGCATAGGAAGAGAGGCTTTCCACATAACGTCGCTGCCCTTCGGCATATATAGTATCAAAAGCCAGTGAAGACTTGCCTGAGCCGGATACTCCCGTTATGACTATCAGGTTGTTACGCGGTATCGTAAGGGTAATGTTCCTGAGGTTGTGAACACGTGCACCTTTTATCTCAATGTTACCCTTCATCCTGCCATCGTTGATAAGTTGGCAAAATTAAACATTTTGAAATTACTATTTTTTGTTTTCTTTGTCCGTATCAGAAATGAAACAAACCGGGACCCGGTCCCGTATAAGTCAACAGTTAAAAGAAACAATGTAACAAAGGAGGACCGCCTATCGTATAACTCTACCCGAACCAAAACAAGAGTTAGTTATGAAGAGCAAAATGACCGATTATGAGCTTATTAAGAGTTTCATAAACGGTAATGAGAGAAGCATAGAGCTGCTCATCCTGCGTCACAAAAGTAAGGTCTACTCCTATATCAGCCTTTACATCCGGAACCGCGATCTCGCTGACGATATTTTTCAGGACACTTTCCTGAAGGTGGTTCAGTCTATCAGGGCAGGACGTTACCAGGATGACGGAAAATTTATATCCTGGGTGATGAGGATTGCTCATAATCTCATAATTGACCACTTCAGGCATGAGAAGCAGATGGGAATTGTACTCAATGATGATTATGAAACTGACCTGTTCAATTCAAAGAGGCTGACGGATGATAACGTGGAGGATGTGATGGTACGTCGGCAGGTGATGCGTGATGTGAGGCGCCTTATCAACGGATTGCCTGAGGATCAGAGGGAAGTGGTTATCATGCGCCATTATGCAGGCATGAGTTTCAAGGAGATAGCTGACATGACTGGCGTGAGTATCAATACAGCTCTTGGTCGCATGAGATATGCTCTGATAAACATGCGCAAGATAATGACCGAAAAAAATATTACCCTCTCAATAAGCTGATACAATTTTTTGAGTCAAGAGGCGTTTTTCTGATATGAGAAGAGAGACGCCTATGGACAAGAATTCTACCCTCTTACTTTCTTATTTTGAAGTCACCAATACCCCGTCAGACCTCATAGCAGATGCCTTCGGCATAGATACGGCTCTCGGTATTCTGCTTCCTGACATGGATGATGCACCATCTGACGAGGTTATTGAGCGTCTCTTCAAAAAGATTAAGAAAGACCAGGTGCACTGATTGACTTTCCTCAAATACTTAATACATTGGTCGGGGAACCGGCAGGCTGATCCTGTCCGGTTCCATTTTTTTTATACCTTAGCGTCTCCCGGATTGCCGGCCTTTTCAGAACTGAAGTAAATAAAGTGGCAGGAATGGGCGGGAAACCGGCCGGTAATGACTTTCCCCGGGTCATGTTACACCATCTTTATAGCTGAAAAAGGACTAAAAATGATTATACAAATGAGAAAATTTTTGTTGGTTATGACCGTGATTGTGACTGCCTGCTCAACACCAGTTGACAGGAAGGGTGATGTATCTGCAGGCTTCATTGGTGAAGCCATTGTTAATGATGGCATTGAGCGGGTAATCGCCAGTCAGCCCGCATCTGACCGTGACCTCCTTGCCAGAGGTGTAAAGCATGCTGCATCACTGTGGCGGGGGTCAGACGGAACAACTGATGATTTTCTGGATTTCGTTGATGCCAGCTATGTTGCTGACCCTGAAAAGAGAAGATCAATATTTCTGAAACTCAGTAACTACTTCGAGTCAATCTCTGGAAACATGAACGAGATCACCCTCGATCTGAGGAAGGTGCTGGATGAGGCAGCCGGCGAGATAGACGAGATAGACCGCATGTTCGGCAACTATTCTGTGGGATCTCACCTCCAGTCCGACCTGTATGAGAATAAGATTGCCTTCCTGGTAGCACTCAATTTTCCGTACTTCACGCTTGAGGAGAAGGAGGAAGCGGGTGCCGCATGGAGCCGTGAGCAGTGGGCCATGGCCCGCCTGGGTGACCAGTTTGTCTCACGTGTGCCTGCGGAGCTTGGCCAGGCTGCAACAACTGCGGTGGGCAACGCTGAGATGTATATTGCGGAATACAATATTTGCATGGGCCAATTGAGGACAGACGACGGACGGCAGCTATTCCCGGATGATATGGTATTGCTTTCACACTGGAATCTTCGTGACGAGATCAAGTCAAATTATGCCGACAGGGAAAACGGCACTGCAAAGCAGGAGATGGTCTATAAGGTGATGGAACGGATCATCCGCCAGGAGATACCCGGGAAGGTTATAAACAATCCTGAATATGAATGGGCCCCGTTCTCCAATAAGGTTATGAAGGATGGTGCGGAGACAGACCTTGAAGCTGAGCCTGATACACGCTACTCTCATGTTATCAATATCTTCAATACTGAAAGAGCCATTGATCCGTATTATCCTGGCATGAACACTGCCATCGCACGCAGTTTCTCGGGCGGAATGGAGATTTCGAGGGAGGATGCCGCGGCCATGTTCAGCGAATATCTGAGCTCACCGCAGCTTAAGCAGCTTGCAGGAATAATCAGGGATAGGCTTGGCCGTGACCTGAGACCGTATGACATATGGTATGATGGTTTCAAATCGAGAAGCTCAATGCCTGAGGCAACGCTTACCACGAAGACATCAGCCCTCTATCCGGACCCTGCTGCTTTCAGGGCTGCCATGCCTGGCATGCTTGTCAAACTGGGCTGGTCGCCGGAGAGAGCAAAATACCTTGGTGAAAAAATTGTAGTTGATCCTGCCCGTGGTTCTGGCCATGCATGGGGCGCCGCCATGAGAGGCTCAGTCTCACACCTGCGCACCCGTATACCGGAAAATGGGATGGACTACAAGGGTTACAACATTGCAGTCCATGAGTTCGGTCATAATGTGGAACAGACAATATCACTCTATGATGTTGATTACTATATGCTTTCAGGCGTTCCCAACACCGCCTTCACTGAAGCAACAGCCTTCCTCTTCCAGGATCGCGACCTGATGCTCCTGGGTATCAATGATGACAATCCGGAGAAGGGAAAGCTGCAGACACTGGATGCTGCCTGGTCACTGATGGAGATTATGGGTGTTAGCATGGTTGAGATGGAGGTCTGGAAGTGGCTCTATGAGAATCCTTCAGCCAGCCCGGCACAGCTTAAGGAGAAGACAATAGCCATAGCCACAGAGATCTGGAACAGATATTTCGCACCGGTGCTTGAAGTGAGTGATTCGCCACTGCTGGCAATCTACTCCCATATGATCAATACCCCTCTTTACCTGCAGAATTATGCCTACGGTCAGATAATTCAGTTTCAGATAGATGAGCATCTGAAGGGGAAGGACTTTTCGGATGAGATTGACCGCATGTACAGCCTGGGGCGCCTTACTCCGCAGCACTGGATGAACCAGGCAGTCGGCGCAAAGATCTCGCCGCAGCCCATTCTCAGGGCACTGGATGAGGCACTGAAATGAAAAGGTCACAGCTGTTTATTGATGCCAGACCGCGGTTAGCCTGACATGCACCTGTCAAATGTATTTTTTTCTTCTTTTTCTTGACTTGTTTGAAAATGTGTGATATCTTTGTGATATCATAATAATATCATAAACAATGAAAGAAGAAAAGAATTTCAAAGCATCGTCGGGATATCTTTTCCTGGTGCTTGCCCTGCTGGCAATTGCCACAACTGTATTTGCCTTTATAAAGGGTGTATTCTGGTTGGGGAGCATACTGATTCTGGTTGACATCCTGCTTCTTGCGGGTCTCATGGTTGTCAACCCTAACGAATCGATGGTCATGGTGCTTTTTGGGGCTTATCGGGGTACGGTAAAGAAGAACGGTTTCTGGTGGAACATACCTTTCTATTCACGTAAAAAAATCTCGTTGCGTGCCCGTAATTTTGACAGTGAGCCCATCAAGGTGAATGACAAGAACGGCAATCCCATCAAGATTGGTCTTGTGCTTGTCTGGAAGGTTGAGGACACCTACAAGGCAGCATTTGATGTTGACAACTATGAACATTTCGTGCTTGTTCAGAGTGATGCTGCATTACGGAAGCTGGCAGGGCTGTATCCGTATGACAACTGGGAGGCTCATGAGGAGGAGATAACGCTTCGCAGCGGAGGTGAGGAGGTCAATGACGAGCTTGAGAAAGAGATCAGTGACAGGCTGAAGATTGCTGGCATACATGTAATTGAGGCCAGGATAAATTATATTGCCTATGCCGAGGAGATAGCCGGGGCAATGTTGCGTCGTCAGCAGGCTACCGCCGTTGTTGCTGCAAGGTTCAAGATTGTTGAGGGGGCTGTTTCGATGGTTGAGATGGCTCTCGAACAGCTTTCTGAGAAGCAGATTATTGAGCTGGATGAAGAGAAGAAGGCCGCGATGGTCAGTAATCTGATGGTGGTGCTGTGCGGCGACAAGGATCCGAATCCGATCATTAACGCCGGAACGCTTCATCAGTAATCATGCAGAAGAAATCGTTCGTCATACGCATTGATCCGAATAAGCTGAGTGCCATTGAGAAATGGGCCTCTGACGAGTTTCGCAGCACCAACGGTCAGATTGAATGGATCCTTGACCAGGCACTGCGCAAGTCCGGCAGGCATCGTGACGACAGGGAAAGATCAAATCAGAAGAAAAATGAAAAGTGAAATGCCGATGATTAAGTATACCTGCCCGAAATGCGGCGGCAGGAAGTACAGGCTAAGTGAGATAAGGGTTGCTCACAACTTCTTTACACAGCTTTTTGACATTCAGGCCAGGAAATACTCTGCCATGATCTGCGAAAAATGCAGCTATACCGAGTTCTATAACGTGCCGGTAAAGAAGATAACCAGTGTATTTGATTTCTTTACCAGCACCTGATTTCAGATGTTTGCCAGATACACGGAGCAGCAGGCGAGAACGCCTGCTGTTTCTGTTCTCAGGCGGCTTGGACCGAGATGGACCGGGATAACATCCTGTTGCATTGCAAGAGAGATCTCCTCATGTGTAAAATCGCCCTCAGGACCGATCAGTATTGTTACCTCTTCACCCGGGTTGAAGGCAGAATTTATAAACACACGTTCAATCCCCGGCTCACAACAGGCAATAAGTCTCTTCCCCGGCTGGCTGGCATTAATAAGCTCGGTGAAGGAGACAGGATCATTCAGCCGGGGCAGGTAGCTTTTTACCGATTGTTTCATTGCTGATAGAATAAGTCCTTCCAATCTTTCGCGTCTTATTCTCTTCTTTTCCGTGCGGCTGCAGATCAGTGGTGTGATCTCATCAATTCCTGTCTCCACGGCTTTTTCTATTAACCATTCAAAACGGTCATCGTTCTTCACGGGAGAGACTGCCAAATGGAGCCTGTATCGTCTGTGTCCGGTATGTGTCACTGATCTTATTGCTGCGACCATGGAGAGCGGATTGTCATCTGTTATCACTCCCTCATAGATATTTCCCAGGCCGTCCGTGAAGCTCAGGGTATCACCTTTCCTCATGCGCAGGACCCTCAGACAGTGACCTGACTCTTCCCGGCTGAAGAGAGCGGTGTTGCCATCTATGTTTCCAGAATAAAAAATCTGCATTTATGCTCTTCTTTGTACAAATTTATTGATTTTAGCGGTGGAAAAGAGAATAGACGGAAAAATGAGGATAGGAGTGATGTCTGATACTCACGGATGGATTGATCCGGCAGTCTATGAGCATTTTGCTGTTGTGGATGAGATATGGCATGCGGGAGATGCCGGTAGTGCAGATGTAATAGCCGAGCTGGAGTCTTTCAGGCCGCTGCGTGCGGTGTGGGGTAATATTGACGGGTTTGAAGTCAGGAAAGCTACCAGCGAATATCTTTTCTTCACTGCAGGTGAAAAAAAAGTCCTGCTGATTCACATAGGAGGATATCCGGGCCGGTATGCCCCGCGTGCCCTTGATCTGATAAGGTGTTTAAAACCCGACATATTTGTTTGCGGACACTCACATATCCTGAAAGTTGTCTATGATAAGGTTCATGGTATGCTCTGCATAAATCCGGGTGCCGCAGGCCGTACAGGCATACATAAAGTTATGACTCTGCTGCGGTTCAGCATTGAGGGTGAAGATATAAGGGATATGGAGGTTATTGAATTCGGAAGCAAAGGACAGAGACCGGATTTCGGGCAATGATCAATATTCATTGTAGCCGGTTACGCCTCTCTCCATCCTCCTGATGAAGCTCCTGAGTCGGTCCTGCAGACCAAGCATGTACTCGTAGTCGTCCCTCGAGGCTGCTTTGGGATCTCTCCTGTCACGGTCTTTTGTTTTACTGATTACCTCATTGTAGGTAAGATTTGACGAATAGCTCATCAGTATTCCCCGGAAATAGGAGAACCAATACCATGAGTTGTCATTTACCTTGAGGTAGATATCCAGCAGATCACCTGATCTTCTGCGCTGGAGTTCAACCCAGCCGTCAACATAGACGTTCATTGGCTGATTCCCAATGAACCCGATCCCGATCTTTCCCTTTGAGACAAAGGACATGGTGCCAGGATTCCATTCAAGCCTCACCTCATTGAGGAGGAGCTGGGCCGAGTATTCCTTCGGCAGTGAACGGGCGACGCCAAAAAGCTGCAGTTCTTCGGTCAGTGTTCTTGCCGCTTCGGCGCCGAGGAGATCATTCATTGCCTTAAGGTTGAACTCGGATGAGAGATTGACTGCTCTGAGTGTGGGATTGCTCTTTATGTCCTCAGCCATTAACCGGAGGGCCTCAGAGTTAAAATGAAATGAGAAGCCCATGATTGTCTGCAGCTCCAGTTTTGATGAGTCAGTTTTATGCACAATATTTCCGGCACTGTTCAGCGTGAGCATACCGAAATCAGTACCGAAATTGATCTTGCCCTCGCTGAGGAGAAGGCACATGTTGCGGTCAAAGGAGATCATGTTGCCGTGGCTTCTCAGATCAGCCAGCTTCTCCATTGCGGCTATCCGGTACCTGCCGGAACCCCTGTCATAGAAAAGATAGCCCTCAGCATTAAGCATCGGATTATCGCTCCATGATTTCCTCTCCGACAGGAAGGTGCCATAAACGCCTGCTGAATCAAGGGTGACGAAGGTGCCTGAGAACAGCAGGTTGTCATTATGGTCACGGGGCTTATCAGTAATGGGTATCATAACGTTATCCGGATCAATCAGGGCATTGAACTTAACCGGGGCACTGTTTATATTGCCACAGTCGGTGACAATACCTGCTGCCCCGGTAAAGCGGAGGTGCTCCGTGGCAGACCGAAGTGACACGTCACCGGCAAAGGTGAAGGCAGGGCTGAGTTTGAACTGTGCGCCGACAGGTATATTCCCTGTTGCCTTTGTTGCCAATGTATCTACCCTTATCTCCCTGAATTCTATAGGCTGAATGCTGCCATCCTCACTTATGTAATCATACTTTCCTGATCCGTAATAATTTGCGCTGCTTTCTATATTCAGCTTCGCAGAGTGAATGAGATGCCGGTTATTAATGGCCACAACAGCGCTGTCTGTCTGCCTGATCCTCGCTCCCCTGTCAATATATAGTACACCTCCTCCCGGCTGTATAAGGGCATCGGCAACAGGTATGTAATTGATTTCTTTTGCCATCAGATATTCATCCTGGAGGAAGTATGATGCAGAACCTGACTGGAACTTGATTGTATCCTTCATGTTGTTGGTAGACAGGAAGGTGGGTTTTTCCTCCATGCCGGGAGGTATCTTCAGGAGCTCCCCGGGTGACATGACCTTCACTGACTCCCGCCCTTTCTGCGTCATGTTCATTACCTTCCTGTTCATATCATACTCAAAGTTGGTCATCCTGGAGATGTACTCAACCTCAGGCAATACAACAAATGAAGAATCAGTGTTAAGGCTGAAGATGGCCTTTTGCCTGGCGAAGTCCACATGCGTCCGGGCATTGCTTGCAACGAACCCGTAACCGCTGCCCCTGAGAGCCCTTAGATAGTAGTCCGAAGTGTCAGCATCAAATGCCATCGGGTGGAAACTGAATGTTTCTGACGTGATGCGTGCATCAGCTGTATTGACCTCACCTTCGCCTTTCATTTTGTCCGGCGAAAGGACGAGGGTCCCCTGCATGGTGGTACCATTGCCGAACATGTTGAACTCCTTCCCTTCACTGTTAACTGCATACAATTCGTCTTTGTCGGTAAGCCATTGCAGGTCAACATCTTCGGATTTGATTACAGGAAATCTGCCTAGTGTGTCAGGCTTCAGATTAAAGGTTTTGGCCCTGGCATACATGAATTCCGGGAAGAAACGGAAGGTATCAGCTACGGCAGTAGCGGTCAAATGTTCTATCCTTCCGCTTCCGATAAGGCCCGAATTGCTCATGCTCAGGTGGTTGTACAGCCTTCCTCTGCCGTTGTATATTGGGATGCCCTCCGGTGGAATTGTCATGGTAAATCCTAGTGAAGTGTCCGGCTGGATGGTGAGAGTCTGGCGCATAGGTTCGATTATACCGCCACCGACAAACTCGCCGGAAAGTGCAAGATCTTCGTTGGTATAATGATCTATATTCGTATATGTGAATGGATCAAGCCGGAAATAGAATTTCTCCTTCTCGTACATCCCGTCGAGATCGGTTATCTCATCGTAATGAATGAACAGATCAGAGGTCGAGTTGATTATCGGGTATTGTTTCAGGCTCCTGATTCCCGACTTATTCCTCGGGTCATCAATGAGAAGGTTGGCAGAGCCGAGCTCGAGCATATTATCTATTTTTCTTATAATGGGTCTGCCATAACCGTCTTTTTCGCCTGTTTCAATGGCAATCTTTATTGAATCTATCTTTTCCAGCCTTATGTAAAACGTGTCATAATTGAATGAAAACTTTTTGCCATAGATGGTGAAGAGGCCGGCGTTAACGATTCCGTCGAACTGCATTGATCTGTTTTCTCCCAGGGTCAGGTGGCTCCCGTAGGGTCTTATGGCAACCTGCTGCGAGTCGCTCAGCGAGACTCCCCTGACTCCCCAAAGATCCAGGGAGTAGTCGTTCAGGTTCAGAACGGCATTTTCCTGTTCGTCTCTTGTCTCGCTGTAGATTGTTATTGCATCATAATCCTTCTTCTTAGCGAAGGATGCAATGTAGTCGTCTATTTTAGGCTTGATGGCAACCTCATTGAAGTTCCGGTCATAAAAGATAAATCCGTTGTTTGCCATTTCAATAAACATGGCAGTTGCCTGTTCTACCGGCATGCGGGCCCATTTCGCAAATCCCTCCACCGGGAAAACGTCATAGCCGTAGACTTTTGCGTAGTCTCTGATCCGGTAGAGGGGATGAACATCATCCATGCGCATCAGCCTGAAGAAGTTGGCTTCATTGTAAAAAGAGACTGATTCGAATTTTGCAGCTCCGATTGATGATCCCCTGGTCCTTGACATGGTAATGGTGGGCTCATCCATGTCCCATGAGAGATGCTCAAAGTAGAGGTCCATGTTGTGGTATGAGTCAAAATAGGGGCTGCGTGACAGCGGGCTGGTGGTGCGGAACATGCTCACTTCCCTGCTGTCTGTGTTATAAGAGAATCCCAGGTTGGAGTGGTAAATGGAATCATTCCCAAGATATAGTGTGGGCGATGACTCATAGCTGGTGATTGAAGCCTGTGAGAGGATAAAGTTCCTGGAGATGATTTTTATTGCGAGGGTATCCTCGCGGTAGAGCTTAACGCTGGCCGGAAGCCAGTTGGAGCCTGTACCTCTGACGATTGCTCCCTCCAGGGCAAGCCCTCCCTCATAGTCTACATCCTTGTAGATATCCTCAATGAAAAACCGTGTTTCATAAGTCTCAAAGCGTGGCATTGTAGCCTTGTCAGGGGAAACGATCTCCACTGCCCGGTCAAACAGCCTTCCAGGCACCGGTTCCCTGAAATAGGTCGGGTGGGTCAGAAGAGCGGAGTCACAGGTAAATTCACTTTTGGTGACATCGATGACAAAATCAGAGATCTTTGCATAGACTGCTGACGGCTCATAACCTGCTTTCTCCCAGGTTACTGTGCCTTCTTTGCACCAGAGCTGGAATATGTCAGGGTAATATGTTCCGGTGAAATTCAGGATGGTGGTACTGTCTTTGCCCAGGAAGCCAGTCAATGTAACAGCCTCTATGTTAATTTTCAAAACCGTGTCTCTGGCAAATTCAACCTTACCGTCCCTGGTTTTCCATCGCACTGTTCCCGCCCTGTAAATAGTATTGTCAACCAGCATCAGCCCTGTTACCTCAATAAATTTTTCCACGGATGCGTTTGTAAAGCGCGGATCAAATGCCATTTCGCTCAGACCTGTTAGCCAGGCATCAATCTCTTCCTGGTCCTGTTCTGTCTCTATGAAGTCTGTGAGTGTTCTCACGTAGAATATAAACCCGGGTATCTGGCTGATCCTTCTGCCCCTGAGCTGGCTGGCTACGTTTATTATCCTGTCTTTTACCTGTCTTGAGAAGATGGTGCTGTCATATATTGATGCAAAAAGATCAATCTCAGCCATTTCCGGCTTGCTCACCAGTGTTCCAAGGTAAGCACGGAGTTCCGTTGTGAACTGCGCTGTATCTCCCGAGAACTGCGTCTGTGTCTGTGCCAAAAGCCCTGTATTGAGGGCCATGGCGGCCAGCAGGGTGAGGATGATCTTCTTCATTGTCGCTTCAGAGCGCTTTGACAATATTGCAGAACTCCTCCTTGACGAGGGAAGCTCCTCCTATAAGTCCGCCATCAACGTCCGGATTGGCAAACAGCTCAGCCGCATTTGATGCCTTGCAGCTTCCGCCATACAGTATTGTTGTCTCTTCAGCGGCGGCCTTTCCGTACCTTTTCTCCACCAGATCACGTATGAACCGGTGCATTTCCTGTGCCTGTGCAGGGGAGGCAGTCACACCGGTACCAATGGCCCAGACAGGCTCATAGGCGATGATACATTTTTTAAATTCCCCTTCTGCAAGCATGAAGAGGCCTTTTTCCAGCTGGCGCCCTACCACTTCAAAATGAATGCCTGACTCTCGTTCAGCAAGTACTTCTCCGCAACAGAAGATGACTCTCAGGCCGTTATGAAGGGCTTCAGTGGTTTTTGCTGCCAGCAGTTCATCACTCTCTCCGTAGTAGCTCCGTCTTTCCGAATGGCCAATGATGACGTTGGCTGCTCCGGTGCTCTTTATCATTGCTGCCGACACCTCCCCCGTGTAAGCCCCTGATCTGTGATCATTGCAGTTCTGGGCCCCTGCCGACAACCCTGGAGCATCCAACAGCTTGCTGACCATGCTCAGGTGAATGAACGGAGTGCAAAGGATAACCTCCTTAGCATTCAGAGGGGTGGTGCTGAAGTGTTGATTTATCTCTGTTGCCAGGGCTATTCCCTCATTTAATTCCAGGTTCATTTTCCAGTTACCGGCAACTATTTTCTTTCTCATATTTCTGTTATATTAAAGTTGTTTATTGTTATGTTTATCTGTTGTTTTCTTCCATAGGGGAAAGGCCAGGGCCATTGCAAGCAGTACGGCGAGCACTGTTCCGGCAACAACAAGCCTGTTGCCTTCCATTTCCTGTGTAGTGAGAGCCAGTGCATTTATGTCACCATTGAACTCCTCCGGATCAGGAAGGTTGTGGTATGACCATTTAGCAGCGATGGTTCCATTATGGAGCAGTATGAAGCCCGGATCTGATCGTATCACTGTCTTAAGTGTTATCTCATCGGCAAAGAGGGCATTGTAACCTGTGAGCAGTGATCCTGCCTCAGATGGAGTTGTGGCGGTAATAATATAGAAATCAATGCCTCTCTTCATCAGTTCCATACCTAGGTTATAGCCTTTCATCAGTCCGTCCCTGTCTGACTTATCAAGCTTCCGGGCAATCATCAGCACTATGTCTCCATCAGATCTCACTATGTGGTCAGTCATGTCAACGCCATCGGCCGTTATGAGGGTGAAGTCGTGTATGGGAGGCACATAGCCCCTGGAAATCAATACTGATTTCTGATCAATGAACTTCCAGGTAGTATCATTGGCAGGGTAATCATTAAGGGTAAACTCCTGTTGCACTCCATTCTTTTCATAGATGAACCTGATGTCATATTTGTCCGGCTCCGCATCCGGAGGCGGAGTCATTGCTGCCTCAATATTGGTGCCCACCTTGTAAGGCCTGAAATCAATCATTGGAAGGTACGCGAGGTTCATCCTCATGAAGAGAAGAAAGAGGAATACAAATGCTATTGTAAAGTTCAGCCCGGCTTTTACTGACATGACACCGGTCTCGTCATTCCGGCGTAAAAAGACGAAGACCACTAGTAATGTAATTATCACATTCTTAAAGAAGGTCTGCCAGTTGGTCATTATGATGGCGTCGCCGAAGCAGCCGCAGTCAGAAACCGGATTCCACAATGCAAGGATCAATGTGAGCGGTGTGAAGAGAGCCATAAAGATTGCAGCCATCCAGGATGCCTGTTTCACCAGGGCACCTGTCACAAGCATCATGCCGGCAACAAACTCGACAAGACACAGCAGGAGCGAAAGGGGTAGTGCCAGGTCATCAAGGAAGCCCATCCTGAAAGCTGCGAGATAATCGCCCAGCTTGAAGGCGGTGCCCATCGGGTCAATCCCTTTAACAAACCCGGAAAATACAAACAGTGCCCCTGTAACTATTCTTGCTATCTGGATCAGACTTTTCATCTGAGAATATTTTTTTCTTTAAGCTTATTCATGATCATATTGAATATTTCATCAGGCGGTGGCATGAGGTCATTTTCACCGCGGCAGCTTATTACCTGCAGGCTATCATCTTCGGATGCCACGGCTGCATAGATGTCCCTTACCCGTCTCTGGAATTCGAGGCTGCTTTCATGTATATCACTGCTTCCCATAAGATATGTTCTGTCATTTCCAAGCCGCCTGTTTTTAAGTTTTTCTTCAGTAAACCTGAAGGGGACGTCAAGAAAGATATTGATATCCGGTTTTGGGATACCAAAATGATTGAATTCAAGATTCAATATCCACTCCCTGAGTCTCCCCGCCTCAGTTTCAGTGGGCATTTTGGCACACTGATAGGCTATGTTGGAATAAGTATAACGGTCAAGAACAACAAAGTATTTCTCTTCAAGCCATGTTTCTATCATTATGGCGGCATCTTTCCTGTCGCCTGCGTAAAGCATTGCCACCAGGTAAGGATCAACGGTGTCTATATTCCCGAACTCTCCGCGCAGGAAACGGGCTATCAGTTCGCCGAAGTAAGGAGCATCAGTGCGTGGGAAATGGATATATCTGCACTGCAGGTTTCTCTCTGCAAACCACTCCTTGAGAAGGGAGATCTGGGTTGATTTACCTGCTCCATCCAGTCCTTCTATTACGATTAGTTTCATTGCTGCCTGTTTATTATTGTCAGCATGCTCCGCCGGAACCTGCAAATAATTGCACTGATCCGGCATTTGCAGCCTGGCCGGAAGCAAATATACTTATTTTGGCAGCAATGGAAAGCGTATAATCTGGCCCTGAACCCGGCCAATGATTATCTTTATGCAAATTTTATTAAATGCATATGAACATCAATGCAGGGGGGAGGTTGATAGATCTCTCGAGGCCAAAGGTTATGGGCATCATCAACATCACGGATGATTCCTTTTATGCCGGGAGCAGACATACTGGTGACAGGGATGTGGTTATGGCTGCATCACAGATGCTGGAGGATGGCGCGGACATACTGGATGTAGGAGGATGTTCAACCCGTCCGGGGTCCGTGGAAGTGCCGGAGTCGCTTGAGAGGGAGCGGGTCTGTCGGGCAACAGAACTGATAATAAATCATTTTTCTGATGCTGTGGTTTCAGTAGACACATACAGGGCTTCAGTGGCTGAGGCTGCCGTGGTAAATTCGGGGGCATCAATCATCAATGATATATCCGGAGGCGGGATGGATGCAGGAATGTTTCCTCTTGTTATCAGGCTCAATGTGCCGTACATAATGATGCATATGCAGGGAACTCCGGGCACAATGCAGATTGATCCCAGGTATGACGATGTGGTGGCGGATATCCTGACCTGGTTCGGGAAGAGGCTTTCACCCCTGAAAGAGGGAGGAGTGAAGGACATTATCCTTGACCCTGGCTTTGGATTCGGAAAGACTGTTGACCACAATTATGAGATGCTGAGAAGATTTTCAGAGTTTAAGATTGCGGGACTTCCTCTTCTTGCAGGACTCTCCCGCAAATCAATGATCTGGAAAACGCTTGGATTAACACCGGATGAAGCGCTCAATGGCACCGCAGCTCTCAATATGGCAGCCCTGATAAACGGGGCATCAATACTGAGAGTGCATGATGTCCGCGAGGCGAGAGAGGTAGTTACTCTTTTCGAAAAGATTTATCCTGCCGGTCCCCTATTTGATCATTATTCTTAAATTTGTCGGGCACTGCACGCACGGATATGTTTGAATTCACAATCCTTGATATCATTGATATTTTCCTGGTAGCCATTATCTTTTACCAGTTGTATCGGCTTATCAGGGGAACAGCTGCATTCAGCATCTTCCTGGGCATCTTTTTTGTCTACCTCTTCTGGCTTGTGGTCAAGGCTTTGAATATGGAGCTGATAAGCGCCATAATCGGACAGGTGATAGGAGTGGGAGTGATTGCGCTTATTATTGTGTTTCAACAGGAGATACGAAGGTTTCTTCTGGCCATTGGCAACAGGTACATCAGCCGAAACAGGTTCTCATTTGACAGGTATTTCCCTTCAGGAGGTGTAGACCAGTCTACAAGCCAGATAGTTGAGGAGGTTGTCCATGCAGTGGAGTCTATGGCACAGTCGCGTACCGGCGCCCTCATAGCCATTGGCAGGACTAGCCTGCTGGATATCTACTCTGATGGTGGTGAACTGCTCAATGCGCTGGTAACCGATGAGCTGCTAAAGACAATCTTTTATAAAGGATCGCCCCTGCATGACGGGGCCGTACTGATACAGAACGGAAAGATCTTTGCCGCCCGGTGCCCCCTTCCGTCGACGGACCAGACAGGTCTGCCGGCACGTTTCGGTATGCGCCACCGGGCAGGGATAGGGCTTACCGAACAGACAGATGCTGTTGTCATCATTGTGTCAGAGGAGAGGGGGCGGATATCAGTTGCTGATGCAGGTAAGATACAGGAAGATGTTACTCCCAACGAACTGCGCCAGCTGCTGCTGACACTCCGGCTATAAGCACTTTGTGACGGGAAAGGATGACTGCCGGCCCGGATAGCTAATCATACCGCAGCCTCAGATCAAGGATATTATCATAGACATACCAGCATGGCTCTTCGCAGGTGGTTTCGTCATAACGCACTTTCGGACAGGCACCGGCTGTGGTAACGTAGTTTTTTCCGTCATACCTGACTTCCAGGGTGGCCGAATAATCCTTGTAGAGGATTGCATCATAGTAGATTGTCGCATTGGGATCAATGATACTATACCTTTCGATTACTATCCCGTCACTGACCGGGCCCTCATAAAGTGTGACCACCGGGTTCTCAGAAATGCGTTCCGGGTTCCGGATACTGATTTTGAGTCTCACGGCATAGTCCTCCGAGGTATAGCATTGACTGCAATTGGTAAGGTATCCCTCTTCACAGGAGAATAGCAGCAATAACAGGATAGAAAGTATTAGGCTAGTTCTGCTCATAGCTGTAGAGTCTTACCTTTTTTATTGAGTAATTGTCAGCCGGGCGGGTGAAGGTAAATGTAGCCCTCAGAGTCATCCATAATGGTCCGGCTCTGTGAAATGGCATTCTGAGATATGAGACACCAGCATTCACTCCCAGGTTGCGTATGCTTATCCCGATATCTGCAGAGGGGCTGAGAAGAAGGCTGTTGTCAGGCCGCTCTTCTGTTCCTTCATAGAGGGAGTGGAACCTGTAACCCACTGAAAGCGCTGCGGAAGATTTGATTTTGACCCTGCTGTACGGGGAACTTAGCTGGAACTCCCTGTAGAGGCCGGTATAGATTACTGTAGATTTTACCCTGTACTGGTAATAGGTGTCATTATCTTCAACAAGCAATCGCTGATTGACGGGATTGGCCCAGGCCCCCATGGTTATTCCTGTATGAATGCCCGGACTCGCGACAGAGACGCCCCCCCCCGGCCATGCTGTAGATGGATGTGATCATTGTGCCGGCTGAGAAGGAAAGCTCATTGAATGCAAATGTTCTTTTCCCTTCAATCCCGTGGTCAAGCATCATCCTGAGTATTCCGCTGCGACCGTAAGTATTGGCAAGGGTCACCGGATCGGCATTGGTGGCATCTGCTCTGTTCCAGCGGTTCCCCCTTTCAAGCAGATATCTTACAGATGCTTCCTGAGATGCAATGACTGCGCACCCCAGGGCATCTAACCCCTGATTGTCGACGCTGTAAAGACTGGCTCCGGCATTTATCAGTATGCTCATCATCAGGGTATCTCCCTTTTGTGATGCCGCCATCAGCGGTGTGTATCCCTTACGATCTGCAGCATTAGGGTCAGCTCCGGACTGCAAAAGGAGGTCCGCAATTTCGTGATAGCCAAAACAAACGCCTGCCATAAGCGGTGTGTTGCCTTCACTGTCATGCAGTTCCGTTGGAGAATCATAATAAAGCAGCATGTCTGCCATAAGAAAATTACCTATTGCTGCAGCATGGTGAAGAGGGGTTGAGTTGAACCTGTCACCATCTTCCATATTTGCACCGTAACGAATCAGTTTTTCTGCTATGTCTGGTGTGTTCGCCCTCACGGCGTTAACCAGCGGGGTGTTCCCGAACATATCGTGGCTGTCTGGATCGGCTCCCAGTAACAACAGTATCTCCACTGCCTCCCATTTACCCGAATTGACTGCATGATGCAGCGGCCTGGCAGTCTCCCCCACAAACGTGTTGACATCAGCTCCCCTTACAAAAAACCTGATGATCTCATTGCATGCTCCCAAGGATGAGGCGATCTGAAGATTGAAGTTGTTTGCCTCTTCATGGAAATGAATGTAATCAGAGGTGTCAACAAAGACGGAGTAGGAGTTGTACACCTCCAGTATTTCCTTTATTCTGTTTGTGATTGAATCAATTGCCAGCGAGTCGGTTTGCGCCCTGAGGTTAACCCCTGGGATAATTAGTATTACCAGAACAATTAATTTTCTTACTGCAGATATCATGCATACAAATTTAATTTCTGTTTAGCAGCTTGCCTATTTTGTTGATATTTTTTTTTGCCGGTTGACAAAAATGATGCTGAAATTGGGTTTGAGAGGCATAATATCCTATTTTTACCGCCGTTTTCAGTGTTGAAGTACCTTATGAACCTTTCTCCGAAATCAATGCGAAATCTGGTTATCATACTGCTGATTCTTCTTCTTTTTGTGCCAGAGGTGGGAACAGAACAGTATGCTGTTATTGGTCGAAATACAATTCCTGCCCGGCTGCGCATAGACAACTCCCTGAGTGAAAATGAGGCCTTTAACAGCGCAGAAAAGGGGGTAGACTGGTTTATGAAACATTGGGACATCAAGGGTGCATCCGTGGCTGTGGCCAGGGATGGCAAGCTGCTTTACGCCCGTGGGTTTGGCTACGCTTCCCTTCCTGACTCACTGCCTGTGGAGCCTTATCACCGTTTCCGCGTTGCAAGTGTCTCCAAACTGGTCACTGCTGTTGCTGTGATGAAACTGCAGGAAGAGGGACTGCTCTCCATAAATGACAAGGTATTCGGCCCAGGCGCCATACTGGATGATACACTTTTTGCGCATCCCAAAGACCGGCGTGTGTTTGACATAACAGTTGGTCACCTGCTGGCACATGAAGGTGGATGGTCACAACGTTACGGAGACCAGATGTTCATGCCCGAGGTGGTTGCTCGTACCCTCGAAGTTTCACTGCCTGTTGATCTTAAGACAATAATCCGTTTTGCACTGAGCAAAAACCTGCACTTCACTCCCGGCACAGGTCAGTCATACAGCAATCTGGGGTACAGTATCCTTGGATTGGTGGTGGAGAAGGCTTCGGGTATGGATTATGAGACCTATTGCAGAATCAAAATTCTTGAGCCGCTGGGTATATATGACATGGCTCTGGGCAACAACCTGCCAGAGGATGCACTTCCTCTTGAGGTATCTTATTATGAGGTTGATAATGCACCCCTTAAACCTTCAGTCTACGGTACCGGGGAGATGGTTCCGGCGAGCAGGGGAGGAAATGATATAGAGACCCTTGGTGCAGCAGGAGGATGGGTGGCTACCGCCCCCGATCTCATGAGACTGCTAATGGCTGTTGACGGATTTGACTATCCGAAAGATATCCTTGCGCCTGAGAGCATTGAGTTCATGACAGATGTATACAACGGGTATGCTCCGGTAGGATGGAGGGCTACACTACCGAACGGCACCTGGTGGCGCACCGGGTCTTTCTCCGGCACAACAGCCATGATGAAGAGATTGCCTGACGGCACCGCATGGGTTGTACTGATGAACAGCAGTGCATGGAACGGTCCTGAACTGTCATCAGACATTGATCAGATGATGAGCAAATTCCTGCACAGGGTGAATAACTGGCCGGAGACGGACCTGTTCGCCTATTCGGCACCCGTGGCTATCGGATTCTGAACTTAACCTGGTAAAATCTGGATAAAAGAGCGCTCAGGTGTGTTTTACAGTTAATGTAAATATTGTGAGGGAAGAGCTCGAGGAGCGCTACGGCAGCGAGTTAATTGATCATGACAGTTACCGGCCGAGTTACTATTACCATGCATACAGTCTTCCCTTAATGCCAGTTGTTTGTTCCGACCGTAGTGCCGGCATCAGGCTGTTCAGGTGGGGGCTTGTACCCTCATGGGCGGCGGATGAACAGGAGGCTAAAGAGATAATGCTCAAGACTTTCAACGCCCGCTCGGAGACAATCTCTTCCAAACCGGCCTTCAGGGAATCATTCGCCTCCCGGCGATGCCTGGTGCCTGTAAGAGGTTTCTTCGAGTGGCAACACCTGGGAGGGCGCAAGATCCCATGGTATGTCACCCTCAGGGATGAAGACATCTTCTCGCTGGCAGGGATATGGGATTCATGGGTCATGCAGGGAGGGATTGTGCTGAATACCTTCTCAGTGGTCACCACCCGGGCCAATGAACTGATGGAAGAGATACACAACACAAAGAAGCGGATGCCGGTGATCATTCCTGCCGGGGCTGATGAAGCATGGCTCAGTGAAGGCGCCAATGCCAATGACCTCTCATTGCTCATGGAACCGGCAGGTTCGGATATGCTGGCAGCCCATACAGTCAGTCCGCTGATAACCAACATACGTGCTGACCGCAACCGGCCGGAGCTCATAATGCCCTATGCCTACCCGGTACAGGGGACTCTGTTCTAGGACCGTCAGTTCTGTGATACAAATACAAATGTGAGAAATCCCCCCTGTTTTTCCGGGGCACTCTGATCTCTGTTGAAGCGGGTCTTGAAGGCATGTTCCACTGCCGTTTCAATGAGGCACTGATCCTTTGTGGATGATAGCCTGGAGGCGGGGTCTGCCTTAATTACTGTTCCGTTACGGTCAACCACAATGGCAAGAGTGATCTGGCCTGCTCCCTCACATTTATAGATCGGTATTGGAAGGTATATATGATGCCGCCCGGCAAGATCATAGAAGATACGGGTTGGCCCCCTGAAGGTACCCTGCTCTTCCGGCTTCTCGTTCTTTTCAGTCACCTGTGGCGTTAACTCTTCCTCCGGTATTGGTATCTCCTCTGCTCCCTCTTCTTCCGCCATCTTCCTGTCATCAATGAAGTTCTTTTCATTCAACAGGCCACTCTTTATCATCTCCTCCTTGACCATGTTCTCGTACTCTTCAGGGTCAATATCCAAAGGCTTGTCGGCGATGTTCTTGATGATGTTCACCAGTTCGTCAGCAGAGGCTCCCGCAAACAGATCACTTCTGGCAAGTTCAACGGCTTTCTCCAAATCCGGATCAGCAGGCTCCTCATCAAATGAGAGAATGATCTCAGCTGCGATCTCACGCTTCAGGGCTGATATCTTCACAGACACAAAGATCACAGCCACAGTCAGATGTATTATGATTGTGGCCATGATGGCTGTAAATGTGATCTCAAACCTGTTCATCAGGATACGAAATTAAGAATAAATGTTGCTCTGACATCCTTATACGTCAGAATTGTGCTGTCAGTTTCAGGTTGAGGCTTCTTCTGGTGAGATAGTTGGGCACGGCATATTCTCTGCTCTCTCCCTGGCTGTTTCTGACGGTGCGGATCCAGGTGTATGAAATGGTGTTTCGCATATCAGCCAGATTGAAAATCTCAATGCCGGCGATCAGTTCTTTCATGAACGGCACTTTTGTTTTAGCAGAGCTTCCAATCATTACCTTTGAGAATCCGATATCTATTCGCCTGTAGGGAGGCATCCTGAACCAGATATCCCATTGTTCCATCCCCGGTGGCGAGGTCGGCAGGCCCGTGCCGAAAGCAATATTTATATGGGCCCGGAAATCGGGATGATCAGGCAGGTAATCCTGGAAGAAGATGCTGAAGTGCACCCTCTGATCAAAGGGAGCGGGATACCAATCCGTTGAGAGTGAGGGAATCATCATCTCCGATTTCATGAATGAGAGGCTGAACCATGACTCTACTCCGGGGACGAATTCACCGTTGACCCTGAGGTCAACTCCGGCTGAATAACCTCTGGCAATATTGCCGCCGTAATAGACCAGCCTTACATTGTCTATCAGGTAAGGCACCTGTCGGCTGAACTTCTTTCCCCATGCTTCGGCTGTGAACCTGAAAGGTCTCTCCCAGGCAATGAAATCGTACCGGGTACCGGCCGTTAGGTGCCATGATCGCTGTGCCCTGAGTTGCTGCCCGTCAGGATCGGTGCCTGTCAGCAGTTCACGTCCTGCGGGGGGCTGATGATAGGCGCCGGCCGCAAGATATAGTGAAAGCCGCTCTGAGAGAGCAGTCCTCAGAGATACGCGCGGTGAGACAAGAAGCTCGGAACCATATGTATCATATGATGCTCTTAAGCCGGCATTGAGGTCGCTTTTCCTTCCTGCAATCAGGAAACCGGTCCGGCTGATGAACCATCCCTCAGCTGTCAGGCTCCCGGTGGTGACGGCAAGGTCAGTAACTGTTGTCAGAGCCAGCCCCTCACCCGTGCCTCCAAGGGTGAACCCTGCAGAGTCAACCCGCAGCCATTCGTTCCTGTTGGAATCGTAGTTCCGGTATCTGGCCGTGACACCCCATTCCAGGCCATTACTGCCTGCCAGGGCGTTGCCCCTGTATGACAGTGCCGTTACACTGCTCCTGTATGAGTTTCGGGCGTGTGACAGCCAGCTGCCTATCCCTGCATTAAGGGTTGTGTCCGGCCTGTTCTCCATTCCTTCATTCTTGTCAAGAGCCATCAGACTGTAAGCGCCCCTTATGTCATAGTTCTCGTATTCACCGGCAATCCATGACGAGAGGATGAACTTTGAGGCATGCCTGTCACTGTGTTTGATATCCAGGGTCAGGGCACCGCCTCCGGTGTGGTACCTGTCCCTTTCACCTCCCTCAAAATAGGCATACAGACGATAGGCATTTTCAAATGTGCCGAAGGTGGTAGTCCGGCTCCTGGGAACGAAAGTGTATATGTTTGATGAACCCCAAAGCGAGAGTGTCAGCCTGGTCCGGCTGTCAGGCTCAAAACCACCTAAGGCCTGCAAATCAGCAAAATGAGGACTGTAGGCGCCTCTGTCATCAAGACTTCCCAGCAGGATGGCATTGGAACGATATCGTGCCCCGGCAATGAACCATAAACGATCATCATTGCTTCTTACTCCGGCATGAGCCGACGATGTAAGAAGGCTGAGAGAAACCGATCCCTCCCTTTTCTCAGGTTCACGGTAGGTGATGTCAAGTACCGATGACATACGGTCACCGTAAGCAGCACTGAACCCTCCGGGTGAAAAGTTCACTGAACTGGTAAGGTCCGGATTGATCCTGCTCAGCCCCTCCTGCTGGCCTGTCCTGATAAGATAAGGCCGGTAGACCTCTACATCATTGATATAGACAAGGTTCTCATCATAGCTTCCGCCCCTGACCGAGTATCCTGAGCTGAGTTCACTGAATGAAGAGACACCGGGAAGAGTGACAATTGCAGATTCCACTCCCCCTGCTATGGATGGGATGACGGCGCCGGCCACTACAGGTATGTTAATCACTGTGATATTATCCTGCCGGGTGGCTGTAACACGCACATCATCCATCACAATAACCTGGTTAAGGAGCTTGACTGTGACATGATTGTCAGGCTGATTCGGGCCGAGTGCAATGGTCAGTTTTCTGTACCCGATGCAGGTGAAAACAACCATGACACTGTCATTGCCGTCATAGTCAAAGGTCAGGCTGAAGGTTCCATTCTCTGAGGTTACGGTTCCTATGTTCAATGCCGGCAGATAGACGGTAGCAGCAGGGATGGCAACTCCGGCAGTGTCAGTCACAGTTCCTGAGACTATCCTCTCCTGCCCCGTCAGGCGGATGTTGGGGAACATATAAAGAAAAATAAAAACCGGAAGGAGTATTTTCCATGATGACCGTGCCATCAGTCACTCTTTTTTTTCTTGCGCTTCTTTGCCTTTTTTACCCTGGTGGTTTTGGATGGCTCATTCTTCAGCATCCCATCCTTTACACCCTTGACAAATTTCTGCCAGGCAAAGGGATTGAGCAGGTTATTGGCAGGCAACTGTCCCCTGGTATAGAGGTCGTTTGACATCTGTTGCATGGTAAAACGGTAAGCCTCGCCGGGGGTGGGAGACAAGTCACTCCATATCTGTTGCTGTACCATGGCAAGATTGTATTCCATGTTCTCCATCAAAGGATCCACGGGTTTGTTCTCAAGCACTGCCCTCTTGAATTCCGAATAGGTCTTCCATGGCAAAACAAGTACTTCACCTATCTGGATAGTGTCAGTAACCATTATAACATCAGTTGTATAGTGGTCACCCAAGGCATTGACAGGTATTGTCAGCAGGGTTGATTTGAAGCCTATGGCGCTGAAGAAAACGGTATCACCCGGAGTGCTTATTATGGAAAAGATCCCACGGTGGTCACTTGCTGCCCCACGGCGCAGATGCTTTGAATATATACTGACATCCGGAACAATATACCCATTTTCGTTAGCAGTTAGTCCGTCAATCTGGATATACCTTTTTCCGCCACTCTGAGCGTTCACTGACAGGAACGCAAAGAGCAGCATGACACAAATCACCAAAAACTTCTTCAACGACAGATAATTTTGTGACGTAAAGTAAACAATAATGACATTTCCTTCTTGATTTTAACTTAACTTTAATCATCTTTACTGTCATCGTAACAGAAAATATAAAAAGCTAAAAATATATGCAGAAGCTCTTATTACTTGGAGATGAGGCCATTGCACAGGCGGCCCTGGATGCCGGTCTGAGCGGGATGTATGCCTATCCGGGGACGCCGTCAACGGAGATAATGGAGTACATCCAGGTTTCCCGGCAGGCTGCTGCCGACGGGGTGCACAGGGAATGGTCATCCAATGAGAAGACTGCCATGGAGGCAGCCCTGGGTATGTCCTATGCCGGCAAGAGAGCCATGGTAGCCATGAAGCACGTTGGATTGAATGTGGCAGCTGATGCCTTTATTAATTCGGCAGTGACGGGAGTGAACGGAGGTCTTGTGGTGGTTGCCGCCGATGACCCGTCTATGCATTCCTCCCAGAATGAACAGGACTCCCGGTTCTATGGCAGGTTCGCCATGGTGCCGGTGTTCGAACCCCGGAACCAGCAGGAAGCCTATGACATGATTTTTGATGCGTTTGCATTATCTGAGAAGTACAGGCTTCCGGTGCTCTTCAGGATCACTACCCGCCTGGCTCATTCAAGGTCAGCCGTCAGAACCAGGGAGAAGGCAGGGCAGAACAGCCTCACACTCCCTTCCGATCCCAGGCAGTTCGTCCTGTTGCCGGCTATAGCCAGAAAACAGTACAGGAGGCTCACCGGTGTGTATGAGAAGCTGCATGATGATCCAGTGATTGAAGGAAACAACAGGCTCACTGAGGGAAGAGGAAGGGAGATGGGCATCATTGCCTGTGGCATCGCCTATAACTATCTGATGGAGAATATAGGTGACAGATCAGGAGAGTACAGTATTCTATCTGTCGGATCTTATCCGCTTAACAGGGATAAGGTTGAGGCCCTTGTGGCAAGGAGTGACAGGGTGCTGGTACTTGAGGAAGGCTATCCCGTAATCGAGGAGCACCTGAGAGGGCTTCTGGACAGGGATGTGACTGTTCTTGGCCGTATGGATGGCACCGTTCCACGTGACGGGGAGCTTAATCCCTCCATTGTTGCCTCGGCACTGGGCCTGGAGGCTTCGACAGGCAAGGATGTTCCTTCAGTGGTTCGTCAGCGCCCTCCATCATTCTGTAAGGGGTGCGGGCATGCTGACCTCTACTCGGCCCTGGCGGAGGTGATGACAGAGGCAGGACCGGGGAGGGTTTTTTCCGACATCGGATGCTATACACTGGGAGCTTTGCCTCCATACAGCATGGTCAACTCATGCGTAGACATGGGAGCATCAGTTACCATGGCTGTCGGCGCTGCCGATGCCGGACTCTTTCCGGCCGTGGCAGTAATTGGTGACTCCACCTTTACTCATTCCGGGATGACAGGCCTGCTTGACGCAGTGATCAAAGACTCGCCCATTACACTGATCATCTCAGACAATTCAACTACCGGGATGACCGGCGGGCAAAAGTCACAGGCCACTGACAGGCTTGAGAGTATCTGCCTGGGGCTGGGGGTTGATCCGCATCATCTTAAGGTAATTGTACCCCTGCGTAAAAATCATGAGGAAAACAAAGCCATTATCCGGACCGAGCTGTACCATAAGGGTCTTTCGGTAATCCTGGCCAGGCGTGAGTGTATTCAGACAGCATCACGAAGAAAGAAGGCCGAAGCGGCTGATAAAAACAAATCAGGAAAATAGTATGAAGTGTGATATTATACTGGCAGGTGTGGGAGGACAGGGTATCCTCTCCATTGCTGCCACCATAGGGCTTGCTGCCGTGGAACAGAATCTATTTCTCAAACAGGCTGAGGTGCATGGAATGAGTCAGAGAGGAGGTGATGTGCAATCACATCTGAGACTCTCTGACAGGGAGATTTGGTCAGACCTGATTCCGCATGGCGGTGCGGATCTGATCATCAGTGTTGAACCGATGGAAGCCCTTCGTTATCTTCCCTGGCTTGCCTCCGGCGGCTGGCTGGTGACCAACTCGGTCCCGTTTGTGAATATTCCTGATTATCCTGATAATGAACAGGTTATGACTGAATTGGGGAAAGCCGGTAACACCATTGTTATTGATGCTGACAATATAGCCAGGGATCTCGGTTCATCAAGATCAGGCAACATGGTGATCCTCGGAGCAGCATCCTCATTTATCTCCATGCCATTTACAGCGCTTGAGGGTGCAGTCAGAAAGATTTTTGGCCGCAAGGGCGACGAGGTTGTTGAGGTCAATCTCAAGGCATTGCGTGCCGGCAGGGATGCCGCAGGCAGGTAGGGTGGTACCCTGTGCCTTGTTCTGCCGGGAATAAACAGATTGACATGCTGGGAGCAAACAGGTCCCGGCACTCTGCCGGGACCTGCCAGCGAAACACTCATTCCCCTCTGTCCGCCCCCTCGGTCACACATTACTGCCGTTGACGATCACCTGCCCGGTACTATTTGCCCCGGTTCTTGCCGATGCGTCCCACTGGGTCACTGTCGGCTGCCGGTTCAACAACACTGGTTACATCCGTCTCGTCAGATATCAACTCACGAGACCTGTTCCCTGAACTGAGCATGACCAGGTCAGTGGCCACTATCTCGGTGACATTCCTCTGAATACCGGTCTTGTCGGTATAGCTTCTGTAGGCTATCCGACCCTCAATGCATACCTCGCGGCCCTTGGAGAGAAACCTGGAGGAGAGTTCTGCCAGGCCGTTCCATGCAACTATACTGTGCCAGGTAGTCTCATCAATTTTTGTACCCTCGGCATTTTTGTAACTCTCTTTGGTTGCCACATTGAAGTGAGCAACCTTCTTCCCGCTTTCAAGCGTTTTGACCTCCGGATCCTGACCCAGACGACCGATCAGTTGTACCTTGTTTCTTAATCCATTCATGACCTTTTGTTTTTAATTAGTAATGCTGTTAACGATACAAATTTGCACTATGACCGGCGGTTGATCCGGTTAATAAACATTTCTATCCGTTTAGGAATCGTTTATATCCGTTTGTAAACGCTTTTCAGAATAATAATCAGACTGATAAGGTCTGTTTGAACTTAAAGTTTTTATATCTTTATGAAAACATTCTGTTGTGGAAAGAGTATGTCTTGACTGCGGAGCCAGGCTCCTTGGACGGTCTGACAAGAAATTCTGTTCTGACCAGTGCCGTAATAATTACAATAACCGCATTAACAGAGATCAGAACAATTATGTTCGTAATGTCCATTCACAGCTGAGGCGCAACCGGAAGGTGCTGGCTGACCTGTATGAAGACGGTCATCACCATATTCACAGAGATGCCCTTATAGCCCAGGGTTACAACTTTACATTCTTTACACATCTTGTTGAAACGAGGGAGGGGGCCAGATGGTCTTACTGCTTTGAGTATGGGTTCATGGAGACAGAAGAGGGTTACCTTGACCTGCAGAAATCCAGAAGCTACCTTGAGATGGTTGAGGAGGAAGAGTGACCATCATCCGGAGTGCCGGAAGAATGACACCACTAAATATGCACTTCAGCGACATTGAATCAGTATGATATATCGCATATCAGTATTATGCTCCGCTTTTTGTAAGTTTGGGGGCTTAAATAGAGTGGCCATGAAGAGATACCGGCTTATCGCAGGCTTGACAATGTTATTTTTGACTACTCTGCTGAACGGGCAGCAGGTTTATGAACACAACTACCTGGTAAAGGTTGGAGATCCGGCGCCTGACTTCACCATCAATGAAGCGGGAGGACGGAGTTACAGGCTCTCCGAGCTGCGTGGCAGGGTTGTGATGCTGCAGTTCACAGCCAGCTGGTGCAGTGTCTGCCGCAGGGAGATGCCATTCATCGAGGAGGAGATATGGCTTCCCGGTAAGCAAAAGGGGCTGGCTGTCATTGGCATTGACCGTGATGAGCCACTGTCAACGGTCAGTAAGTTTGCTTCTGACATGAAAATAACATATCCTCTGGCCCTTGATCCCGGAGCGGAGATATTCGGTTTATATGCCGAAAAGCAGTCAGGCGTGACACGCAATGTAATCATTGACCGCAATGGCAAGATAATCTTTCTGACCCGCCTCTTCGAGCGCGGGGAGTTTGATAAAATGAAAGAAATTATCTTCTCCGAGCTCGGGAAAAAGCATTAAAAGAACATCTTTTAACCTGTTCTCTGCAACCTTTGGCCCACTTATTGCGTTAATCAGAACAACAACTACTGTTCTATTAACTAAAACTGAAAGAAATGAAAAAGTTCATTGTCATCATTCTTGCGCTGGTTCTGGCGGCTCCGCTATATTCCCAGGTTAAATTCGGGATCAAGGCAGGGGCAAGTACAGACTTCACTTTTACCGACCAGACCTTCCAGGGTACAAACTTTAATGTTATTCTCCAGAATGCCAAGGATGCTGAGTGGGGATTCCAGGGAGGTGTCTTCATGAGAGCTTCCTTTTCAGGATTTTATATCCAGCCGGAACTTCTTCTTGCCACAGCCACCAACTCCGTAACCTATGAGGATGTGGAGGCCGGAGGTGCAGCTGAAATTTACAGTCAGAAGTTCAACAAGCTCAATATTCCGGTCCTCCTGGGAGTAAAGGTAGGACCGCTGAGACTCAATGCCGGTCCGGCTGCATCAGTCATGATCACTGATCCGAAAGAGATTATTGAGGGAGCCACCTACAAGAGGGCTACCTTTGGTTACCAGGCAGGCGTAGGTTTTGATCTGCTCAAAAGGCTCAGCTTTGACCTGAGATATGAGGGTAACCTGAACCAGTTCGGGGATGAGATTGAGATTGGCGACCAGACATTTAATCTTGACGACAGAACGGGAGCAATCCTTGTACATGTTGGCTTGATGTTCTGATCTCTCAGACATCACAGAGAACTCTTCCGCGTTTTCCGGAAGAGTTTTTTTTTATATTTACGGAAGCAAGTGAACGGAGCCCCTATGATTCTGGCAGGTAATACTATAATCGTTCTGAAGAACATACTGACGGTAGTTTACCTTGTCTCCGTCTTTGCCATCTGTCTTATGATTGTCTTTGAGAACAGGAATCCCGTAAAAACCCTGTCATGGCTTCTGGTGATTCTTTTTGTTCCCGTTGTTGGTGTGATAATCTACTTTTTTTTCGGCAGGAACTACCGCAAACAGCGTATCTACAGTCGCAAGAGCATGGCTGACAGGGCCAGGCTGGCTGATAATGCTGATCGTCAGCTTGCACTGCTCTCCGATATTCTTTCCAATGAGAGTGCTGCGGTCAGGTCCAAGGAGCATCTTATACGCCTCATGCTCAGGAACAACAGGTCGATCTTAACCCTTGACAACAGGATTGACCTGCTTGTCAATGGACGGCAGACGTTCCCTGCCATGCTTGATGCTATTGCATCAGCCAACAGGTTTATCCACCTTGAGTTTTACCGGTTTGAGCCTGATACCCTGGGGATGGAATTCAGTGAACTGATGATGCGCAAGGCGAAGGAAGGAGTCAGGGTCAGGGTTATCTATGATGATGTGGGAAGCTGGAACATACGGAAGCCATACATAAAAAGGATGCGTGAATCAGGTGTGGAGATATACACCTTCCATCCTGTCCGCTTCCCGAGCTTCTCCAGCAAGATCAACTACCGTAACCACCGCAAGATACTGGTGGTTGACGGAAAGGTCGGATTTGTCGGCGGACTGAATATTGCGGACAAGTATCTGCATGGTCTGCCAGACCTCGGGCCCTGGATTGATACCCACCTCAGGCTTGAGGGTGAGGCTGTGGCAGCCCTTGACAGGGTGTTCATTGCCGACTGGGATTTTGTCAGTGGCGAGGAGTTGCCTCCGGATGGTTCACCGGAGCATGTCTCACTCACCGGCCACCGTTGCCTGGTGCAGGTTGCCTCCAGCGGCCCGGACACTGACTGGGCAACAATAATGCAGGTATATTTTTCAGCTATTGCCACTGCAAAAACCTCAATCTATCTCACCTCACCCTATTTCAGCCCTGACGAGAGCCTGCTGGCAGCCCTGAAAACTGCCGCCCTCAGTGGAGTTGATGTAAGGATGATCTTCCCGGAGTATACTGATTCAATCATTGCAAACTGGAATACTCGGTCATACATATATGAACTGCTTGAAGCCGGAGTCAGGATATTCCTTTACCGAAACGGATTCATCCATTCAAAATATCTTCTGGTAGACAATATTTTTTCTTCTGTGGGATCACCCAATGTGGATGTACGAAGTTTTGACCTTGATTTTGAGGTGACGGCACTCATCTATGATGAGGATTTTGCACTAAGGCTTGGAGTACTCTTTGCCGAGGATCTCAGTAACTGTGAAGAAGTTAAAATTGAGGAGTGGATGCTGAGATCAAGGCGGCAGAGATATAAAGAGTCTGTTGCACGGATATTCGGACCGCTCTATTAGATCAAAACACTATGAAGAGACTTATTCTGACAATATTCTATATAGTTCTTTTTGCTGGATTTGTTCTGACGATTGCTCTCTGGGCAATAGTCCTCAGGCAGAATGTAAAGGCCGGAGAGCCGGTGAGGATCTTTGTTCCTGCAGGATCCGACTTCAGTGCACTTGTTGATACCCTTGAGAACGCAGGTATACTACGGAGCAGGAACAGTTTTGTTATTACTTCACAACTAAAATCGTTCGGGCGCAGTGTGAAGCCGGGGTCATATGTCATTGAGCCGGGGATGAGCAATAACAATATGGTCAACCTGTTGCGCTCCGGAAGGCAGTCGCCTGTCAATGTTACCTTCAATAATATCCGGACACTTGATGAGCTTGCAGGAAGAGTAGGCGGCCAGATTGAGGCTGATTCGGCATCATTGTCAGCGTTCTTCGCAGACGAATCCAACTACGCCGATGACGGGTTTGATGTCAGAACACTGATCTCTGTCTTTATTCCCGATACCTATCAGCTCTACTGGTCTGAAGATGCGCGGGGTTTCTACCGGCGCATGTTGCGTGAGTACCGTGATTACTGGACCGATGAGCGGAAGGCTTTGGCAGAGGAGCAGGGTCTCAGCCCCATGGAAGTATCCATTCTCGCATCAATCGTAGATGAGGAGGCTTCAAGGGAGGATGAGAAACCGCGTATTGCCGGCGTCTACATCAACAGGCTCCGCCAGGGAATGCCCCTGCAGGCTGACCCTACTGTCAAGTATGCAATGAGTGATTTCTCCTTGCGCAGGATTCTCAACAAACACCTGGAGATTGATTCACCCTACAATACGTACATGTATCCGGGGCTGCCACCGGGACCGATACGCTGCCCGTCACGCAGCGGAATTGAGGCGGTACTCAAGGCTGAACGACATGAATATCTTTTCTTCGTTGCCAGGTTTGACGGTACAGGTTATCATCACTTCTCGCGCACTCTCGCTGAGCATAACAGGTATGCTGCTTCATACCGGAGGGAACTGAACAGGAGAAGAATATACCAGTAGGTTATGTTTTTGCATTGCCTTTACTGTAGTTGCCAGAATGTGTAAGCGAAATTCCGGCTCAGCCTGAGGCGTCTGAATTGTTCATTGTATCGATGATCCTCTTTGCGTTGACTGCGTTATCGGCCACCATATGAAGATGTCGGTCGCGTTCCTGCCTCATCTCTTCAGTGAACTCCTCCTTCATCAGTTTTCTTGTGAGACTGATCCACTCTTCAGGCGATTCTGCAATATTGCACAGACTCTCTAGACTGGTTCCTGAAACGACCTCCCGGGAGGCAATCACATGACGACCGGCAGAGAGGGCATTGATTAGCTTCAGCTTCATCCCTGTAGGCTGCGATGCATTGAGCAGACATACCTGCGCGTTTGCTATCAGCTCATTCATCTGATTCATTGACGGATTCGGAACAAGCCTGACATGTCTCATGGATGACGCTGCCCTGATAAGCTCAGCCGAAGGTCTCTTACCGGCCAGTATGGTTTTATATTTCCATTGAGGAGCAACCTCCCTGAGAATCAGCATTGCCGCTGAGTTATTCTCTGCTGTGGATAAATCACCATGCATCAGGACATATTCGCCCCTGCCGGGGATGGAACGGCACCCGTTACCCTGATGAAACGGCCCCACAAATACAGCATTGCCGTACCTGTTGCTGAAATATTCTGTGTCACCGGGAGAGATGGACAACAGTTTTGTGGCGCCTGCCAGCTTTGATTCATATCGCTCAAGCTTCCTGGCTTCTGAATTGAAATAATACTTCCTGAAAAAATTGGTCTCACTTAATGCCAGGTTCCTGTAGTAGACATGCTCAATGTTATGGGTCCTGACCATCTTTACCCGGTCAGCCAATCCCGGGTCGTCAAGAAAGTGAGTTGTGTGAAGTCCTTCAAAAATGATAGGGTGACTGTCCTCTGTCAGGTTTTTCAGGAGCAGATCGTTCTTTCTCGACAATACTATGAAAGGTTCCTTTCGGAAGAGATGGAACAGGTTGAGTTCACGCCGGTAATAATGTACCCTGAGACACTCTCTTTCAAGGGTTCGTGATCGGCCCCTGCCGTAACCGAAGCAGTGCAGAATCACTCCGATCCCCTCTTTCTTCAGGGTTGTGATCTTGTAAAAAACATCCATTATGCCACCGTAATCAGGCGGGTAGGGTATGTTGAAACTGACGAGATGTACCTTGTGTTTGATTGGAGATTTGTCCATGAAACGTAATAAGAATATGCAAACATAGCTAAAATAATTCTTTCGTATCTTTCAACCGCCATGGTAAACTGAGTACTTCTTCAGGGTGCCTCACAATATAGGAATGAAAGCAGTAATTGCTGTAATAAGTGATTTGTCAACTGACATGAGAGTAAGGAAACTGGCATTGCTCATGGATGAAGAAGGACTTGATACAACGGTTGTAGGCCGCTACTCGGGCACCACCATTCCGGTCAGCATCCCACGGGTAAAGACAACCACTCTGAGAATCCCGTTCAGGAAGGGACCTTTAATGTATCTCTCTTTTAATATCCTGCTATTTTTCAGGCTTTTGTTCAGGGGTTATGAAATTATTGTGGCATCAGACCTTGACACGCTGGTTCCCTGTTATCTTGTTTCCAGGTTATCTGGAGCTGTTCTGATCTACGATTCGCATGAGTATTTTACCGGGCAGTATGGACTGGAAGAGAGGCGTTTCAAACACTTTCTCTGGAAGAGTGCCGAACGGATTATCGTGCCCCGGGCAGATCACATGATCACGGTGAGCGCCTCCATTGCTGATCTCTACAGGCGAGAGTATGACGTTGATCCGCTTGTAGTCAGGAATGTGTCACCTGATGTCACTCACCTGATACCACATGAGAGAAGTGAACTGGGTGCGTTGAATGAAGAGATGCTGGTGATCATACAGGGTTCGGGTCTGAATGAGGGCAGGGGAGCCGGACAATTGCTAGCCGCGATGAGTTTGACTGAGCGGGTGCGATTGCTTGTGGTGGGTACAGGTGATATTATTGAAAGGTTGCGCAGGGATGCCTGCTCATCCCCGGCTGGCAGCAGGATCATATTCCTCCCGAGGATGCCATGGGCAGAGATGATGCGATATACGATGTGCTGTGATGCGGGCCTGTCTCTTGATACAGATACATGCGTCAACCAGCGCTATAGCCTTCCCAATAAGTTTTTTGACTACATTGCCGCCGGGATACCGGCACTGGTCTCGCCATTACCCGAAGTGGCTGCATTGGTTGAAAAGTACGGCTGCGGAAAAGTGCTGGAGGCGGTGACACCGGAATCCATAGCCTGTGAACTTCAACTGCTGGCTGATGATCCGCGTCTGCTCTCATCGCTGAAGGAGAATGCCGTGGAAGCACGCAGGGAGCTTAACTGGGAGAGAGAGAAAGAAGGGGAACGGGAGCTTATCAGAAGTGTTGTAAAGTCAAAATCAAATAGATGAACAAAGCCTTTATTAAAAAATTCCTTCCTGAGATCGTTGGCACGCTCGTTGGCGCTGCAGGAGGATTCATATACTGGAAATATGTGGGCTGCCTTTCAGGTACGTGTGCCATTAAGTCTAACTGGTACCTGATGGTGCCATGGGGTGCTGTTCTGGGCTATCTGGCAGGATCGGTGGCAGGAGATATCATTCGGAAAAGGGGAAAGACTCAGGAGAATGAAGACAAATGACTTTGCCGGTGCCTGATGAATAATCAGATCTGTTTACCTGCAGCCACCGGTGATCCGGTGCTAGCAGTATAGGGGTGCAGGCGGTTCAGCAGTGAATAAATGACCACTGAACAATCAGTAGATTGAAACGGGGAAGTTTGTATATTGCATACATAATACCATAGTTAATTAACCCGCACCCATGAAAACTAATCGCAGGAATTTCCTCCGCACTGCTGCAGTTGCCGGGGCAGGAACCATTACTGCCTCAGCGGTTACTGCGTGTTCCCGGAGTGCAAAGAAAGAAGAAGCAATGGCCGTCGTAAGGGAGGCTGCAGAAACAGTTCATACCCAGAGATTCAATATGTCAGGTTATGCCGCACCCCCGCTTGATAAGGTGCGGGTAGGTCTCATCGGCCTTGGGATGAGAGGACCGGGTGCGGTTGAAAGAATGGCACATATTGAGGGTGTGGAGATAGCCGGCCTGTGTGACAAGTACCATGACAGGGTTGATAAAATCCAGGTTCTTCTCTCCAGGTTCGGACTGCCTCAGGCAAGAAGCTTCAGTGGCAGCGGGGAGGCATGGAAGGGTCTGTGTGATGATCCGGACATTGACCTGGTCTATATATGCACTCCCTGGGAGTGGCACACGCCTATGGCAACCTATGCCATGGAGGCCGGAAAGCATGTGGCACTGGAAGTCCCGGCTGCAAAGACAGTAGATGAATGCTGGCAGCTTGTTGAGGTCTCTGAGCGAACCCGGAAGCATTGCATGCAGCTTGAAAACTGCTGCTATGACTTCTTTGAACTTCTTACGCTCAACATGGCTCGCCAGGGGCTTTTTGGAGATATTGTGCACGGTGAGGGAGCCTACATACATGACCTGCGATGGGACTGGACTTATGACAAGAACGGTTATGCCGACATGTGGAGGCTGAAGGAGAATGTTCGCAACGGAAATCTCTATCCTACTCACGGGCTGGGGCCCATCTGCCAGATCATGAATATAAACAGGGGAGACAGAATGGATTACCTTACCTCACTCTCGTCCAATGATTTTGTAATGGGAAAGGATCTGAAGCAACTGGCCGGGGAGGATCCGTTCTATGCTCCATATGCTGGGAAAGCATACCGGG
>Ga0209605_1000064_pt1 | contig 145481 bp, 119 predicted proteins | sample AD_UKC035_MetaG_FD_184408 | JGI IMG/M metagenome (GOLD analysis project Ga0209605, IMG submission 184408) | Active sludge microbial communities of municipal wastewater-treating anaerobic digesters from USA - AD_UKC035_MetaG (SPAdes) (version 2) | ecosystem: Engineered > Bioreactor > Anaerobic...
GTGGTCGCAAACGAAAGCTCATTGGCTTGACAAGTCGAACGCCTACCAAACACTTATCGAGCCGGAATCAGAAACGTGGCGCAATCTCAGGCAGCGCCGCGTCGCTCCTGCGCGCTCCTCGGGGCTTGCCGGACTTGACAAAGCGTGTCCTGACCGGCCCGCCGGCGTGGTCCGGAGACCACGCCGGAACAAGATTCCTGGCACAGCGGCACAGCTCGGCAGGCCAGCCAGGTTCCGGGCTGTCCCAAGACTGTCATTCCGAGGGAGCGCAGCGACCGAGGCACGCCCTGAGGTACGAAGGGAATCTCTGATTCCGCTTGAAACGCAGTGAAATCAGATGCATCGCCGCGCTCAACATGGCAGGCCGCGTGCTTTTTGGACAGCCCCCCGCTCCCGGCAACCGATGGTCGGTAATTGTTTCTGGGAATTCGGGCATTTCGGGATAGTACCCTCAGATTCTTGGCACAGTGGCACAGCTCGGCAGGCCCATGCCGGAACAGGCCGCGAACGGGAGCTCGCGCGCCTCCAGGTTCCGGGCCGGTCTCCCGACCGGCCCCCGTCCTCCCGGTGCGGTGCACCTGCCGTCGGTGCGCTGCACCTCGTCTCTCCGTCTTGTAGGCCGGGTTTCCATACCCGGCAACAATCGGCGGGAATGGAATCCCGCCCTACAATCTCGTTGGCGCCGGTCTCCCAACCGGCCCCCGCCCTCCCGGTGCGGTGCCCCTGCCGTCGGTGCGCTGCACCTCGTCTCTCTTGCTCCGGCGTGGTCTCCGGACCACGCCGGCGGGCCGGTCGGGAGACCGGCCCCAACAGGAGGCTGGACGGGCCTGGCAGGTCGATAGTGGCTATAGGGTGCCGGCGGCGTTGGCTAGGCGGGAGAGGACGCGGGCGCGCCCTAGGATGGTGATGGTGTCGAAGAGGGGCGGGGCGACGGCTTTGCCGGTTAGGGCTACGCGCAGGACGCCGAAGAGGGGACCGTCCCCTAGCCCCAGCTCCGCGGCCAACGCGCGCAGGGCCGGCTCGGTGGTCTCGGGGCGCAGGTCAGGCAGGGCGGAGAGCACCTCGCCCGCACGCAGGAGCACGGCCTTGGCGGCCGCGGCGTCTAGCTTTTTACCGGCGAGGAGCCCGGGGTCGGGGCTGGGCTCGACGAAGAAGAAATCGGCCCAGGGCACGACGTCGCCCAGGGTCTTGAGGCGCTCGCGGATGAGGGGGACGATGGGCAGGAGCTGCTCGGCAGTCGCGGCGATGCCGGCCTCGGCGAGGTAGGGCACGAGGCGGGCGGCCAGGTCGGCGGGGTCGAGCTGGCGGATGTAGTAGCCGTTCATCCACTCGAGGCGGTCGTAGGAGAAGCGCGCAGGGGAGTGGTTGATGCCGGGCAGGTCGAAGGCGCGCACGAGCTCGTCGCGGCTGAGGATCTCGGTCTTGTCGTCGTAGCTCCAGCCGACGCGGGCGAGGTAGTTGATCATGGCCTCGGGGAGGTAGCCCTGCCGCCGGAACTCGCGGATCTCGACGCCGCCGTGGCGCTTGCTGAGCTTGCCCTGGCCGGTGGGGGCGAGGATGAGCGGTAGGTGGGCGTAGACGGGGATCTCCCAGCCGAAGGCGTTGTAGAGCAGGACGTGCTTGGGAACGGAGGAGAGCCACTCGTCGCCGCGCATGATGTGGCTGATCTCCATGAGGTGGTCGTCGACGACGTTGGCCAGGTGGTAGGTTGGGAAGCCGTCGCTCTTGAGGAGGACGAGGTCGTCGAGGGTGCGGTTGTCGACGGAGATGGTGCCGTAGAGGACGTCGTGGAAGGTGGTCTGGCCCTCGAGCGGGGCTGCCAGGCGGATGACGGGCACGATGCCCTGGGCCTCCTGCTCGGCGCGCTGGGCCGCCGTGAGCCGGCGGCAGTGGCGATCGTAGCCGACGTCCTGCTTGTTGAGCCGCTGCTGCTCGCGCAGGGCGTCGACGCGCTCCTGGGAGCAGTAGCAGGGGTAGGCCTGGCCCTGGGCGACGAGCTGGAGAGCGTAGGTGCGGTAGAGGTCGAGGCGGTCTGACTGGTGGTAGGGGCCATAGTCGCCGCCGGCCTCGGGCCCCTCATCCCATTCGAGCCCGAGCCAGCGCAGGCTGTCGATGCAGTCCTGGACGGCGTCGGGGTTGTAGCGGTTGCGGTCGGTGTCTTCGATGCGGACGATGAAGTGGCCGCCGTGGTGATGGGCAAAGAGCCAGTTGAAGAGGGCGGTGCGCGCCGAGCCGACGTGAAAGTAGCCGGTGGGGCTCGGGGCGATGCGGACACGGACAGGTTTCTCGGTCATGGCTGCCTCCGGGGCTGAAGGGTCGTGGTGTCGGGCACGATGCGGCGCCCGAGGGTGACAATGCGGGGCGTGAAGCCGGCGGCTGCCCAGAAGGCGGCCGCCTCGGCGTTAAGGTGCATGGTGCGCAACGAGACGTCGGCCACGCCCTGGTCGGCGAAGAAGCGCAGGAGCTCGGCGAGCAGTTGGGACCCAACGCCGGAGCGGCGGTGGGCCGGCCGGACGTAGAGCTGGTCGATGAAGCCCGTAAGGGGCGGCAGGTAGCGGGTGTTGGCGACGAGGCGGCCAAAGGCCATGCCGGCGACGGCGCCGGGTTCGTGCTCGGCGACGAGGGCGAGGCTGCCGGGTGCTCCCAGGCGCGCGGCGAGCTGGCCGCCCAGGGTCTGGCGCGCCCCGGGTGTCATGCGCCAGCAGTCGGAGCCGGCGGCCTCGAGGTGGTCCTGGAGGGCGAGGCTCATGTCGAGCAGGGCCGGCAGGTCGTTGGCCTCGGCGGGGCGGATGCTAAAGGTTAGGTGCATGGTAGACTCTCAACGATGGAGGCGAGATTCCTCGGTCGCTGCGCTCCCTCCGAATGACAGGTGCAAGAGATGCGCTCCATCGGAATGATATCTTTGCGGCAAGATCTTGATAGCAGCCTGGACATGGCCTAGTCGAACTCTAGCTTCTTGTGGCGGATGGCGACGGACTCTACCAGGCCGGCGCCGAACATCAGGGTGACGAGGGAGCTGCCGCCGTAGCTGACGAAGGGGAGCGGCAGGCCGGTGACGGGCAGGATGCCTAGGTTCATGCCGATGTTGATAACCGTCTGGAAGAGGACGATGGCGGCGATGCCTGAGGCGAGGAGGCGGCCGAAGGTGTCACGGGAGCGGGCGGCGACGCTGAGCATGCGCCAGATCAGCAGCCCGAGGAGGGCGATGAGGGCGGCGGCGCCGGCAAAGCCCAGCTCCTCGGCCGTCACGGCGAAGATAAAGTCGGTGTGGCGCACGCGGAGGAAGTGGAGCTGGCTCTGGCTGCCCTTGGTCAGGCCTTTGCCGAACAGGCCGCCCGAGCCAATGCTCACCAGGGACTGGTGCACGTTGAAGTAAGAGTCGGGGTCGGACTCGGGGTCGATGAAGAGCATGAGGCGGTCGCGCATATAGTCCTGGAGGCCGAACCAGGCAATAGGTAGGGCGCCGAGGCCGGCGAGGACCATGAAGAAGAGGTGTCGCAGGCGCAGCCCGGCCATCCAGGCGATCGCGGCCCAGAGCGGGACCAGGGTGAGGGCGGTGCCGAGGTCGGGCTGGGAGTAGATCAGGAGGGCGGGGACGGCCACGACGAGCAGCGAGGTGAGGACCGTGCCGATGCGATCCATCTGCTGCTCGTGCTCGGCGAAGTAGTGCGCGAGGACGACGACGAGCAGGATCTTGGAGAGCTCGGACGGCTGGACGGCACCGGCACCGAGCCAGCTCTGCGCGCCGCCGGCGACCTGACCGACCTCGAGGGTGAGGCCGAGCAGCGCGAGGATCAAGACGTAGAGCGGGTTGCGCAGGACGTCGGTGAAGCGCAGGGTGAGGCAGTCGACCGCGTAGAGGGCGGCGAGCGCGACGGGGGCGAGGTAGGTGCGCAGCGCCAGAATCCGGCCGGGCTCGAAGCGGGTGAAGAGGTAGGTGACCAGGAGTGCTGCGGCGAGGGCGCCGGCGAGGGCGAGGGCCTTGGTGAGCGGGAGGTCGAGCGCGCGCAGCCAGGCACGATCGGCCAGGAAGACGACGGCGACGAGAAGGGCGCCCAGGAGAAGGGGCAGGATGTCGGGGCGCAGGTCGGCCGCGGCCAGGGTGAGGCCTGACTCCTTGAGGGCGGATGCGCGCCAGTTGACCAGGATGGCGGCCTGTGCGAAGAGCAGCACCAGCGGCGTGAGGAGGGCGATCGGGTGCTGGGGGATGGACAGGAGGGTGTAGTCGAAGGTCGCCGCGAGCAGGAAGAGGGCCAGGCCGACGAGGAAGTAGATGGACTGGCGCTGAACAGGGTTGCCGACGCCGGCCGTGTTGACGGTGGCGCTGTAGATCATCGTCACGCCAAAGGCGACGAGCGCCAGGAGCGTGAGGAAGAGGACAAGGTCGAAGCTGCGCCAGGCGCGCCTATCGATCACCCTCAACTCCGGCCGGGCTGGCGTGTGTCCCACCGGCGCGGCGGGCCGGGCCGATGAGGGGGATGTCGGCGACGAGCCGGCTCTGGCGCTTGCTCTGGGTGAAGGTCACCTCCACGCTGCCGGCGTCGATCTCGACGTAGCGCGAGATCACGGTGATCAGCTCGTCCTTGAGCCTGTCGAGCGCGCCGGGTGCGATCTTGATCCGGTCGTGCACGAGCACGAGCTGGAGCCGCTCCTTGGCGACCTGCCGGCTGGAAGGCTGCCTTTCCCCAAAGATTCGATTCAGGACACTCATGTTGCCTCCGTGGTAGCTCTGATCGATGGCGGGCGCGGGCTCAGCGTCCAAGGGCGCGGGCCAGGCGCCCAAAGAGCCCGTCCGGCTCGAGGCGCATCAAGGGGATCTCCTGGCCCATGAGGCGCCCGGCGATGTTGCGCAGGGCCTGGCCGGCAGGGTGCTTGCCGTCCAGGACGACGGGCGCTCCCTGGTTGGTGGAGACGGTTACCTGCTTGTCCTCGGGGATGATGCCGAGCAGGTCAATGGCGAGGATCTCGAGGACATCCTGCATGCTGAGCATCTGGCCGCGGCGGACCATCTGGGGGTTGAGGCGGTTGATGATCAGGAGGGGGCTGCCCTTGTCCTCGGCTTCGATCAGGCCGACGATCCGGTCGGCGTCGCGGACGGCCGAGACCTCGGGCGTCGTGACGATCAGGACCTGGTCGGCGGGGGCGACGGCGTTCCGGAAGCCCTGCTCGATGCCGGCCGGGGAATCGACGAGGACAAAGTCGGCCGTTGGGCGGAGCTGGTCGCAGATCTCGATCATCTGCGCCGGGGTGACGGCGCTCTTGTCGCGCGTCTGGGCGGCGGGCAGCAGGTGGAGATCGGGCAGCCGCTTGTCGCGGATCAGGGCCTGGCGCAGCCGGCAGCGGCCCTCCACGACGTCGACGAGGTCGTAGACGATGCGGTTCTCGAGGCCGAGGACCATGTCGAGGTTGCGCAGGCCGATATCGGCATCGATGGTGACGACCTGCTTGCCGAGCATGGCGAGAGCGGCGCCAAGGTTGGCCGTGACGGTCGTCTTGCCGACGCCGCCCTTGCCGGAGGTCACAGTCACAACGGTAGCGGTCATGTTCCCCTATCCCAGCGGTCGACCACGATGGTGCCGCCCTGCACGCTGGCCTGTTCGGGCGCCTTGGGCGGCCGGGCGCGATCGGGGGGAGTCGCGATGAAGGACCCGATGCGGATCTGACCGGGGGCGAGCTGGAGTGCGCAGACGACGGCCGAGTCGTCTCCCAGCGCCCCGGCGTAGACGACGCCGCGCAGCTTGCCCCAGACGACGACGTCGCCGCCGGCGATCACTTCGGCGCCGGGATTGACGTCGCCGATCAGGGTGACGTGCCCGGCATACTCGATCTCCTGGCCGGCGCGGAGGGTGCGGCGCACGACAATGCCGGGCAGCTCGCGGTGGCTCATCGGCTCCTGGGCAGGGCCCTCCCGGGAGACGGGCGCAGCCAGGGAGGTCTCGAGGCCAAGCTCGCCGGCCGACTCTACGGTGGCCGGATGGCTGCCGTCGACCGCCCAGATGCTCATGCCGACCCTCTGAAAGACGGCCCCGATCGCGTGCAGGTCCTCGGGCGACAGAGGGCGGTCGAGGACCTTGACGGCTGCGCGGCCCCCCAGGAAGAAGGCAGGCCGGGCCGCCAGGCGCTCTTCGAGGGCAGCGAGGACGGCATCGAGCGGGCCGTCGCCAAGGGTGACGATCAGGCCGTCGCGGGTGCCTTTGATCAGGATCGACTCGTCCACAGGCATTGACCTCCGGCGTCAGGGCAGGGTGACTTCGAGGGCCATGTCACCGAAGTAGCCCATCGCGCGCTCAAAGTCGGCGTTGAGGTAATAGGCCTCCTGACCGGTCCAGGGATCGTTGGCCGAGACGCCACCGGCGTCGTAGCCGGTGACGACGACGACGTGCTGGTTGGGCACGAGGGTTACCTGCGCGCCGCCGATCGTCTCTACCACCGGGGTCGCGGCGGCCAGCTGGTAGGTCACCCAGGCGATGACCGGGTTGCCGCGGGCGATGGCCGCGCGAATGCCGTCCAGCCCGCCGGAGACGGGGAGGGCGGAGAGGCCCCGCGCGTCGAGCACGGCCTTGACCGGCCCGGCATAGACGCCATAGTCGACAATGCCGCCGGTCGGGCCGTCGACGTTGCCGCGAAAGCCGAGGTGCGGGTTGTCGTTCGGCGGAAGGGACGCCAGGATGACGGCTTCGGTCAGGTCGACGCCGTGGTACTGCGCCGCCATGGAGGCGGCGGAGGACTCGCACGAGAGGTTGTGCGCCTGTTTCTGGGGCGCGACCTCGATGCGTGCCGCGGAGGGAAGCAGCACGGCGCTGCCCGGCAGGCCATCGAGGCGGGCCGCCAGGTTGTCCAGGCCAGTCTGGAAGCCGTCGATCTGCTCCTGGACGGAGGCGAGGGCGGCGCGCAGGTCGTCGACCTGCTGCGTGCCGTTGGCGGCGTCGACGGCCTGCTGGAGGGCGGCCAGTTGCTGGGCGGGATCGTTGGCCTCCAGCGCGGCGAGCCTCTGCTCAGCCGCGGTGGCCGAGTCCTGGAGGAGGCCGAGGCGCGACTCGAGCGAGAGGCGCTCGGTCTGCAGGGAGGCGACCTGCGCCTCGAGCGCCTCGACCTGCGTGGCCCTCTCCCAGAGAGAGAGGGCGAGCAGGGCGCAGACGGCGAGGATGGCGATGGCCCCGAGCAGCGGTATCCAGATGATGGCCGGCAAAGGCCGGCGCCTCTTGTTCTCCTTGATCATGGCGACTCCTTGACGCGGTCCCGGCCGAAGTAGTAGGCGAAGATGTCACGTCCCACGGGGACCGCCGCGGCGGAGCCCTGCCCGCCGCCATAGATGAAAACAACCAGCGCTATCTCGGGGTCGTCGAAGGGGGCGAAACCGACGAACCAGGCGTGGGTCGGAAGGTGCCCCTCGCTGTCGCGGTCGGGGAGGCCATCCTTGTTGCGGTCCTCGAAGAACTCGGCCGTGCCGGTCTTGCCGGCGGCGGCTACCTTGACGGAGCGCAGCTCATAGGCGGTTGCGCCGGACCCGACGACGGCGGCGCGCATGCCCTGGCGGACGATGGCCAGGTTGTCGGCCGACACGGGCACGGTGCGGATCACGTCGGGCGCGAAGGCGCGGACGACCTGGCCCTCTGAGTCGAGGACCTCGTTCACGACCTGCGGGCGGTAAAGGGTGCCGCCGTTGGCGACCGTGGCTGCCAGGTTGACCATCTGGAGCGGCGTGGAGAGCACGTAGCCCTGGCCGATCGACATGTTGTAGGTGTCGCCGGTGGTCCAGCTCTCGCGGTAGTTGGCGCGCTTCCACTTGGGACTGGGGACCAGGCCGGTGGTCTCGCCGGGCAGGTCGATGCCGCTGAGTGCGCCCATGCCAAAGAGCTCCGCATATTGGCCGATCCTCTCGACGCCCAGGCCCTCGAAGTAGGTGCGGTAGCCACCTCCCAGCTGGTAGAAAAAGTTGTCGCACGATTGGCCGAGCGCGGAGACGATGCTCAAGGAGCCGTGGCTCCCCCCGTACTCGGTGTGTATCCAGCAGTAGAAAGGCTGGGCCAGGCTGGGATCTTCAGGGTAGTAGCGATTGGGCAGCCAGAGAATCCCACCGCAGTGGAGGACGGTGCCACTATTGACGACGCCCTCTTCGAGCCCGGCGGAGGCTACAACCAGCTTGTAGGTCGAGCCGGGGGGCAGCATGCTGGAGATGGCATGGTTGACGAGGGGGCGAGCCGGATCGCGCTGGAGGGCGCGCAGCTCTTCGGTCGAGATGCCCCCGGTGAAGAGGTTGTTGTCGTAGGCGGGCAGGGAGACCATGGCGAGCACCTGGCCCGTCTGGGGGTCCAGGGCGATGACGACGCCCTGTTTCTTGCCGAGTGCCTTGAGCTGTTGGCTCAGCAATTCCGTGATCTTGGTCTGAAGGTCGAGGTCGAGGGTGAGCCGCAGGTTGTAGCCGGGCAGGGCGGGCTGCGGCTCGCCGACGGTGCGCACCTCGCGGCCGGCGACATCCACCTCGACCAGCTTCTGGCCATTCTGCCCGCGCAGGTCCTTCTCGAAGGCGTACTCGACCCCCGTGAGGCCGACCGAGTCGACGTTGGGGTTGTAGCCCCGTTCCTTATAGGAATCGGCCTGGTCCGCCGGCACGGGGCCGGTGAAGCCCAGCACGTGGGAGGTGACGGCGCCATGGATGTACTCGCGCTCCGAGTCGACCTGGATCAGCACGCCCGGCCAGTCGAGGTGCTGCTCGTCCAGGAGAAGGGCCACCTCGCGGGTCACCTCCGACTTGATCCTGACGGGGCTGTAGGGAGCGAGCGCGGCCTCCTCCAGGACCTCGAGCAAGGGGGCGCCGGAGGAGGCGGCCTCGGCGGCGGAGTCGCGGCCCTCGTGGAGCGGGGGACGCAGCCGGAGGTCGAGCAGGCCGGCCAGCCTGGTCAGCAGGCCCAGACGCTCCTGCGGATCCTCCGGCAGGTAGGCGGGAACGATGGCCACCGAGAGGAGCGGGAGGTTGCGCACCAGCTGGAATCCGCGCCGGTCGTAGATCACTCCTCGAGGGGCGGGATCGGCGGCCAGGCGGAAGCGGTTCACGTCGGCGGCCTGCTGATACTCGGCGCCCTGCACGACCTGGAGGCGGCCGAGCTGGCCAAGCAGGACCAGAAGGGCCAACAGGAGAAGGCCGCGGTAGGCAGTGAGCCGCCAGTCGTGCGGCGCCTTGCGCTGGTTGATCACGCTACCACCCTATCGCCTGAGCCGCGACGCGCCGGTGCAGGGCGCGCAGGGGGAAGTAGAGGGCGATCAGCAAAAGCAGGTTGAGGAGCGCCGAGGGGAGGACGATCCGCCCCAGGGTTTCCAGCCAGAGCACGGTGCGCCCGGAGAGCTGCATCCCGAGGAGCAGGATCAGATCGTATAGGAGCGTGGAGGCGACGACCACGAGCATGGGGAGCAGCAGCTGCGTGCGAATGGCGGTCCGCCTGGCCTGGCCGGCGAGGAAGCCGACCGCCCCAAGGGCGAGCGTGGCGGCGCCGGCCGGGGTGCCGGAGAGGAGGTCGACGAAGAGGCCGGCGATCAGCCCCCAGACGAGCCCTCCGCGGGGCCCCTGGAGCAGGCTCCAGGTCACGACGAGGACCAGCGGGAGGTCGGGGAAGACCCCCCAGACGCGCAGGTGAGGCATGGCGCTTGCCTGCAGCACCACGGCGAGGAAGAGGGCAGGCACGACCAGGTAGAGAGTCACTGCGCAAAGCCCGTCACGACCAGCACGGACTCGAGGTGGGAGAAGTCGACGGTGGGCTCGACGGTCGCCGTCTGGTAGAGGTCCGAGTCCTTGCGCAGCACGCCCGTGACCTGCCCGATCAGGATCTGCCGGGGGAAGCTGCCCCCCAGGCCGGAGGTAAAGACCGTGTCGCCCACGCTCATCGAGTCGGCCTGGGGTATATCGCGCATCAAGAGCGAGCCGTCGGGCTGGCCCTGTACCAGGCCGGAGGCGCGTGTGCTCTGGGTCAGGGCGTTGACGGAGCTGCTCACGTCGATGATCAGGAGAACCCTCGACCAGCGAGGCCCCACCTCGACGATGCGACCCACCAATCCGCGCTCTGTCACCACCGGCATGTTTCGCTGCACTCCCGCATCCTCTCCCGCATCCAGGAGGAGGTAGCGCTCCAGGTTGCTGGGGTCAAGGCCGATGACGCGCGCCGTGACGTGGGCGCCAGACAGGTCAAAGGCCTGCCTCTCCTGGGCAAAAGACAACAGGTCGCGGCAGAGCGTCGCCTCAACCTGCACCTCTCGCAGGCGGACGTTCTCCAGCAGGAGGCGGGCGTTCTCCGCCTCCAGCTCTTCGGTGCGCGCGCGCAGGTCCTGCAGGTCGCGGGCCGTCTGTGTGAGCGCGCCGGCTCGGTCGAGCAGCGCGGTGATGCCCCCCTGGATGGGCGCCGAGACCTGGACGACCAGCTTCTCCACCGGCTCGAGCCAGCCGACGCGGTGCAGGACAAAGCCGGCGAGGGCCAGAAAGAAGAGGAGAAAGGGAAGCAGGCTGCGCAGGCGTTTCCGGGTCATGGGCCAGGCCCGTTAGTGGACGGTGCTCCCTCGCTGGAGGCTCGCCAGCACCTTGTGGAGACGGTCCAGGTCTTCGAGCACCTTGCCGGCACCGCGCGCCACGCAGGTCATCGGCTCGTCGGCCACAAAGACGCGCATCTTGGTCTCCTCGGAGAAGCGCTCGGCGAGCCCCTGCAGCAGCGCACCGCCCCCGGCGACCGCGATACCCTGCTCCATCAGGTCGGCGATTAGCTCAGGGGGCGTGTCGTCCAGGGACTCCCGCACCATGTCGACGATCAGCTGGACGGAGCCGGAGAGCGCCTCGCGGACCTCGACACTGCTCAGCTCAATCGACTCGGGCAGGCCGGTGATCAGGTTGCGGCCCTTGACGGTCATGGTCTGCTCTTTCTGCAGCGGGTAGGCCGAGCCGATCGTGACCTTGGTGCGCTCAGCCATGCGCTCTCCGATGAGCAGGTTGTACTTCTGGCGGCAGTACTGGATGATGTCGTCGTCGAGCTCGTCGCCGGCGATGCGCAGGCTGCGGCTGACGACGATGCCGCCGAGCGAGATCACGGCGACCTCGGTCGTCCCGCCGCCGATGTCGACGATCATGCTCCCGAGCGACTCGGTGACGGGCAGGCCGGCGCCGATGGCGGCCGCCATGGGCTCCTCGATCAGGAAAGCGGCGCGGGCTCCGGCAGAGAGCGAGGCGTCGTGCACAGCCCGCTTCTCGACCTCGGTGACGCCGGAGGGGATGCCGACGACCACCCTGGGGCGCGCAAAGGGCAGCATTGCCTGGTCGTGGACCTTTTTGATGAAGTAGTGCAGCATGCGCTCGGTGACGTCAAAGTCGGAGATGACTCCGTCGCGGAGGGGGCGGATGGCAATGATGTCGCCGGGTGTGCGGCCGATCATTTCCTTGGCGTCGAGGCCGATGGCGAGCACCTTCTTGGTCTTTTTCTCGATGGCGACGACCGAGGGCTCGTTGATGACAATGCCCTTGTGGCGCACATTGACCAGGGTGTTGGCAGTACCCAGGTCGATTCCGACATCCTGTGAGAAGAGCCCCAGGATAAAGTTCGTGAGACTGAACACGGCATTGCCCTTTCTTGACGGCAGTCATGTGCGCCCGGGCGAGCTCCGGACGGGGCCGATTATACACCAGCAGACGGTGCGCGGCAAGAGAGAGCGCGGGGCAGACTCTGGGCCGGCTAGAGGAGCTCGATGGGATCGACGTCCACGCGCCAGCCGGCAGGCAGGATCGCATCGCGCAGCAGGTCGGCCGGAGAGGCAGCGCGGAGGATGATCTGCCAGCGGAAGCGCCCGGCGACCTGGGCATAGAAGCAGGGGGCGGGGCCGATGACGTCCACCGGCTGGGGGCTGCTCCGGATCTCTTGCTTCAGCCAGCGCGCCAGGCGGCTCGCCTCGTCCCGGCAGTGGAGAGGGTCGGCGTCCTGGAAGCCGAGCGCAAGGAGGCGGCCGAAGGGGGGATAGCCCAGACGCGCCCGATCGGAGAGCTCTTTGCGGTAGAAGAGGGCATGGTCGTGCTCGGCGACCGCGCGGAGGGCGTGGTGGTCGGGGTCGTAGGTCTGGAGGATGACCTGCCCGCCAAGGGCGGCGGGGGCCGCCAGAGCCGCCAGGCGGGCGAGCAGCTGGAAGGTGCGCTCGCCGGCATAGAGGTCTGGCAGGTTGAGGGCCGTGTCGGCCGAGATCACGCCTACCAGCCGGACGGGGGGCAGGTCGAGCCCCCTGGCGATGCCCTGCGTGCCGATCAGTAGGTCGGCGGCGTGATCGAGAAAGGGCCGTAGGGACTGCGCGGGATCGGCGCCGGCCGCCGTGTCGCCGTCCCAGCGGAGCAGGCGCGCCGCAGGAAAGAGCCTGCGCAGGTCGGCCTCGACTCGCTCCGTGCCCAGGCCGAAGTGGCGTATGCGCCGCCCCCCGCATTGGGGACAGGTCTCGGGGGCGGGTGCGCGGTGGTTGCAGCGGTGACAGAGGAGTGCCGCGCCGGCGTCCCGCCCGCCCGCCGGTTGGCCGGCGGAAGAGGAGAGGTGGGGGCGATGCAGCGCGAGGGGGATTCCGCACCTGGGGCAGCGGGCCACATAGCCGCAGTCCCGGCAGAGGATGAAGGTCGCGCTGCCGCGGCGGTTGAGGAAGAGGATCGCCTGCTCGCCCGCGGCCAGCGTGTCGGACAGTACCTGCCGGAGGGCGCGGCTGAAGATGGAACGGTTCCCGGCAAAGAGCTCCTGGCGCAGGTCGACGATGCGGACCGGCGCCGGGCCGGGGTCGGGTGTCGCGGCGCCGGAGGCGGGGGCCTGGACGGGGGGCGGCAGGTCGACCAGGCGGAGGGCGCCGTCTACGGCGCGCTGCACCATCTCCACGGAAGGCACCGGCGTGGCGTAGACGGCCGCCGCGCCGGCGACTCGGGCAAGCTCAAGCGCCACGTCGCAGGCGTGATAGGCGGGTGGAGGGAAGGGGTCCTGCTGCTTGTAGGAGGGATCGTGGGCCTCGTCGACGACGACAAGTCCCAGGCGGGAGATCGGGGCGAAGAGAGCCGCGCGCGAGCCGATCACGACGTCCGCCTGCCCGCGGCGCACCGCGTCCCAGGCGTCGTAGCGCTGCCCCAGGGTCTGTTGGCCGTGCAGCAGGGCCACGCGGTGGGGGAAGCGGGCCTCGAAGCGCCGGAGCGCCTGGGCGGTGAGGCTGACTTCGGGGACGAGAACCAGGGCACGCCGGCCCGCGGCGAGGGTCTGCTCGACGGCCCTCAGGAGAAGCTCGCCCTTGCCCGAGCCGGGGGCGCCGCGCAAGAGGACGGAACGGGGCTCGGAGGCACCCGGCTCGGCATCGAGGAGAGCCTGCAGCGCGGCCCAGGCAGCCTCCTGGTCCGCGGAGAGGTCGGGAGCGGGCGCGGGCGCGAGGGCCTGCGGGCGGTCCGAGGCGCCGGTGTGCAGGCTGACGAGTCCGCGGGCGGCGAGGCGCTGCAGGGCCGCGAGGCCGGCGCCGGTCTCGGCATAGAGCCCGCCCACCCAGACGCGGCCGGCCGAGCCGCGCAGCGCGTCGAGCAGGACGCGCTCCTTCTCACCGCCCCGCAGCTCGACGACCCTGTCGAGCACCTGCTCCGGGGGCAGGTCGAGGAGGACCAGGGAAGGCTCTGCTATGCGCCGGACGAGATCCTTCTTCTCCAGCTCGCGAAGGGCGGAGGAAGAGCCCGGGTTCTCGGCAAGAAAGAGGGCCAGGTCGACCGGCCCAGGCTGCCCGCGGAGGGCCGCCAGGAGCGCGACCTGCTTGGGCGCGCGCTCGAGGGCCGGTGGGGCTTGGTCCGAGCCGGGCAGGGCAACCAGGAGCGTGCGGGGCGGGGTGATGCGCACCCAGCCGCGCTCGACGAGGGGCTGCAGGGCCGCCGGCGTGCATCCGGCCTGGGCGCAGACCAGGTCAAGCGTTGGCGGGGTGTCGGCCTGGCGGGCCAGGAGGAGAAGCAGGTCGGCCTGCTTCGAAGCGTGGCCGAGGCGTGGGAGGGCGGCCTCGACCGTGCGCTCGCCGGCGAGCAGGCTGGCGTATTGGAGGCGGGGTGGTGCGGCGCGCGGCAGGACGAGAGCCGAGCGCGACTCGACCAGCCCTCGCTCGGCGAGGCGGTCGAAGGCGGCCTCGCCCTCGTCGCCGGGCAGGCGGCGGAGAAGCGTGCTGAGCTTGAGCTTGCCTCCAGCCCGCTTCAGCAGGTCGAGGAGGCGGGCCTCCTGGGCGGAGAGTGTCTCGGACGGGCCGGGTGTGCTCTGGACCAGGACGAAGGTCCGATCCTCGAGCCCGGGTGGGAGCATCAGCCGGAGGGCCTGGCTGATGGGGGCGAGGTAGGCACCGGCCATCCAGCGGGCCAGGTCAAGCTGCTGCTCCGTCACCACCGGCAGGGGGTCGATGATCTCCAGAAGGTCACGGATGCCCTCGGGCGGCAGGCCGGGAGGGGGCAGCGGGTCGACGGCTGCGATGACGCCCAGGGCAGAGCCGGCCTGGAGAGGCACGCGGACCAAGTGGCCGACCAGGGCCAGCTCCTGGAGCGGGCCCGCCAGGCGGTAGCTGAATGTCTGGGTGCGCCAGCCCGGCTCGCGGACGGGCTCGGAGCCAGGGCGGAGCCGGCGGTGGGTGGGGCGTGTGAGGATGACGGTGGCGTACATGCTGGAGGCTGTGGGCCAGGCTAGGGCAGGTCCGGCGTGCCCTGCAGGGCCGCGGCCGACAGGTAGCCGACGGTGTATTGCCCCGGCCGCCGAATGCCGGTGATGTCGCCGGAGTTGGTGTGGTGCAGAACGTGGGCCACGTCGGCTCCCAACATGCGGCAGGCGTGCAGCACCGCCAGTATCGGAATCCGCCCGCAGACGGTGCAGTCGCGCTGCGTGAGCAGAACGGCGAGGCGGTCGAGGTCAAAGGCTGCGATGGCATCGACCACGCGCCGGTCGCGGCGCACGACCTCGTCGTAGTCGTCGATGTGGTGAAGGTCCGAGCTGGCGACGAACAGGAGGCCACCGGCGGACCAGGGAGGCTCCCGAGCCGCCTCGGAGAGAGCCTGCGCCAGCCGCAGGGGGAGGCCGGGATCGTCCGAGCTGAGGAGCAGGGGCAGCAGCCGGAAGGTGCCGAGGACGGCCTGAAGGAAGGGCACCTGGATCTCCACGGCATGCTCCGAGTCGCGGCGGATGCGCTGCACAGGAACCCGGGCGGCCAGCGCCTCTGCGAGGGCGTGGTCCACTGAGACCCGGCCCAGGGGCGTCTCGTAGGCGTCTTCGGCGCTGATCGCGCACGCGTCAAACCAGGCGCGGTGGCTGGGCGCAAGGACGGCGACGGTGTGAAAGGACCGCCCGCGGAGCTGGTTGTAGGCGTGGGCGGCCGTCGGGCCAGAGTAGGGCCAGCCTGCGTGGGGAGAGATGAGCCCCAGGAGGCGGCCGGGCAGGGCGGGGCCTTTCACTCTTGCGAAGTAGGCATCCAGGTCCTGCCGTACGGCAGGCTCACTGCCCGGATACCAGCTGCCGGCAACGACCGGGCGCCGAATCGAGGGTGCGTCCATTGCTTCTCTCCCGGCTCCGAAGAGCCCGCGCCCTCCTCCCTCCTAGAGAACGATTTCGCGGAGCTCGGAGCGGCAGTGCTCGGCGCGCATGATGGCCACCACGTCGTCCACGGCTGCCTCCAGCGCATCGCGGCGGTTGACCACCACGTAGTCGAACTTGGGGATGCAGGTCAGCTCCTCGCGGGCGGTGGCGATCCGCTTCTGCCGCTGCTCGGCGGATTCGCTGCGGCGACTGTGCAGGCGGTAGGCCAGCTCCTCTTCCGACTCGACCGTCAAAAAGACCGTCACGGCGGCGGGGATAAGGCGCTTGACGGTGAGGGCGCCCTGCACGTCGACGCGGACCACCGCGTCTTTGCCGGAATCGACCGCAGCCTGCACGCTGGCGCGGGGGATGCCTTTGTTCTGCTCATAGACGACGGCGTTCTCGAGGAACTCGCCCCGCGCATTCATGGCCTTGAACTCGTCTGGCGTGACGAAGATATAGTCCCGGCCGTGGAGCTCGCCGGCGCGGGGAGGGCGATCGGCGACGGTGATGATGAAGTGGAAGGGGCAGCCGCGCTGCTGCATCTCTTTGACGACAGAGTCCTTGCCGGCTCCCGACAGGCCGGTGATCACCACCAGCAGGGGATGTTGCGGGAGAGTGTACGGCTTTATCTTGCGCATCGGCTGTCTACCACCTTGATTCGAGCTGAACTTGCCTGCGGCTACCCCATCGGTATACTATGCGCCTATCGAGGAGAGCCATGCCTATCTATGAGTATCGATGCCTGGACTGCCGCCGCCGTGTGAGCCTCTTCTTCCGCTCTTTGAGTGCGGTACCGGAAGAGCCGGCCTGCCCGCGCTGCCGCGGAACCAACCTTACCCGCCTGATGTCCCGGGTAGCCGTCCTGCGCTCCGAAGACAGCCACATGGACGATCTCGCCGACCCGTCAGGGCTTGGGGACCTCGACGAGAACGACCCCAAGAGCATGGCCCGCTGGATGCGCAAGATGAGCGCCGAGGCAGGCGAAGAGATGCCCGAAGAGTTTGACGAAGTCATGGGCCGCCTGGAGTCGGGCCAGAGCCCCGAGGAGATCGAGGAAGCGATGCCGGAGCTGGCGGACGGCATGGACGCCGGCAGCGACATGCTGGACTAGGTCCGGACGGCGCTCTGCAGGGCGCGCGGCCGCACTCGGGCTAGAAGTGCTCAAAGCGGCTTACATCCAGGACGAAGACCGTCGCTCCGCCGAGCTGCACCTCCACCGGCGTGGGCATGTACATCTCCCCAGGCTCCATCACCGGCGGCAGCGGATTGATGAATTGGCGGCGGGTGCGGCAGTTGTCGTGGATGAGCTGGAGGACGTGGTCGATCTTGTCGTCCTCGGTGCCGACAAAGATCGTGGCATTGCCCTGGCGCAGAAAGCCCCCGGTCGTGCTGATCGTGGTTGCCCGATACCCGGCATCGGTCAGCGCCGTCACCAAACGTCCGGCGTCGTCGCTGTGCACGATGCTCATAACAAGCTTCATTCCATGCCCCCTTTCGTAAGCGAACTCTGGCCCAGGCGCGGCAGAAGGGCCTCCCGAATCGCACTCTGAACCTGATCCCTGCTCTGCGAACCGTCCAGGACCACCCAGCGCTGCGGCTCGGCGGCGGCCATGGACAGGTAGCCGGCGCGCACGCGGTCGTGGTAGTCGAGCAGCTTCTGCTCCATGCGATTCCAGGCGTCGCCCGAGCCTCCCTGCTTGCGCTGCAGCCCGACCTCGACCGGCAGGTCGAGAAGCAGTGTCACGTCGGGCAGGAGCCCGTCCGTGGCGTAGCGGCTGATTGCCCTCAGCGCTTCGAGCTCACGACCATAGCCGTAGCCCTGGTAGGCCAGGCTCGAGTCGGCGAACCTATCGCACAGCACCACGCCGCCCCGCTCGAGATGAGGCCGGATGACCTGGCCAACGTGCTGCGCCCGGGCCGCCGAAAAGAGCAGGAACTCGGTCGAGGCCAGCATCTCGGTGTGGGCGGGGTCGAGCAGGATGGCGCGCACGCGGTCTCCGATGCGCGTGCCGCCCGGCTCGCGGGTGGCGACCACGTCGTGGCCCAGCTGTTGGAGAAAGGGCACCAATAGCCGCATCTGCGTGGACTTGCCACACCCTTCGGGACCCTCCAACGTGATGAATAAGCCCAAGCTGCCCTCGCCTCTGGCTCATTATACCGAAGATTCCAGGCGTTGGCAAGATCAGGCCGGCCGGCACGATTTGGGGGTATAGGCGCGCGGCTGCAGCTTGCACTCCTCCGGGCGATGGAGTAGAATGCCCGCATGGCCGTATGGGCCCTATCCGCGATCGAGAGAGGAGTCGAGACATGAGACCATGGCTGAAGGCCGGATTGATCGGGGCGGCCGTCCTGGCGGGGCTGGCCGTACTGACGCTGGTGCCGCTCGCGGCAGCCTGCTGCTGCATCGCCTGGCCGGTGGTGTACCTGGGGGTCGGGCTCCTGGCGGGCTACTTTGTGCCCCCTGTGCGCGACTCGGGCGCCGCCGCGGGCCAGGGAGCGCTGGCCGCCGTGCTGGCGCAGCTGCTCGGCGGAATCGTCTACACCGCCGTGCTCATGTTCCAGAGTGCGACGACCGACATGTCACAGGCGATGGCCGAGATGATCCAGATGCTACAGAGTGCCGGGCTGGACACGACGGCACTGGAGAGTGCACTGGAGGATGTGCCGGCCTGGATGACGGGCACCGGCGGAGGGCTGCTCAGCGGACTGGCCGCGGGCGGAACCTGCCTGGTCGGCGGGCTCGTCGTAGCGGCGGTGTTGGGCGCGCTCGGCGGCCTGATCTTTGCCAGCGCCAAGCGCGAGTAGCCGAGGGAAACGCGGCTGGGACCATGCCCGGCTCGTGGGAGTGGCCCTGAGCCCTGCGCGCGCGGCGCCACAAACTCGACCCATAGGAAGCGACGACAATGACAAACTCAAATGACGAGCCAGACGAGGTCCTGTGCCCCGAATGCGGGGCCGTGATGAACGAGGAAGACACCGCCTGCCCCAAGTGCGGTGCAGAATTCGGCTTCTACTGTCCCTCCTGCGACAAGGAGGTACCGGGGGATGCCACCACCTGCCCACACTGCGGGGCCGCGCTGGAGGATGGCTTCGTCGATGCAGAGGACGGGGAAGAGGAGTACGGGTACTTTTGCCCGGTGTGCGACAAGGAGGTCGAGGCAGAGGCCACCGTCTGCCCGCACTGTGGGGCGGAGCTGGAAGCAGGGTACGTCGAGGAGGCAGGCGTCGTGCGGGCCGAGTTCTGCGGCATCTGCGGAGGGCCGATCGGCCCGGACGACGAAGAGTGCCCCAAGTGCGGGGTGGACTTGTGCCCCGACTGCGGAGGTGCCCTGGGAGCGGAGGACACGGCCTGCCCTACCTGCGGCACGCAGTTCGTCTTTGCCTGCCCGCAGTGCGACGAGGATGTGATGCCGGATGCCGAGGCCTGCCCTCACTGCGGGTACCGGTTTGAGCAGGCGGGCGAGGGGAGTGGGGAAGGATAGGGGCGGCCGTGGAGGACAGCGCGGCGAGTGCCCATGAGTGAGTCGGGAGAGGTGCCGCTGATCTGGGAGCCCCGTGACCCGGTGGTGGAGAATCGGGACACGCTCCGGTGCCCTTCCTGCGGGACGGGCGTCTCGTACCTGGACGGGATCTGCTCGGCTTGCGGGCAGGTCTTCTGTCCTGGGTGCGGCGGGGCCCTGGACGATGCAGACCTGGAGCGCTGCCCGGCCTGCGGCCTGGCGCTGATGTTCGAGTGCCCCGGCTGCGGATTCTCCGTGGCGGCCGGGGCCCGGCTGTGCCCAGAGTGCCACGTGCTCTTTGTGCGGCGCTGCCCGGCGTGCGATACGCGGATTATGGATGCGCCGAGCGCCTGCCCCAGCTGCGGGAAGGCGATTGACCTGCAGCGGCGCAGCCTTTCCACGATCTATCTACAGGGGCCGGGGATCGTGCTGCTGCTCTGCGCGCAGTGCGGGGCCAAGTTCCCCGCCGAGATGGGTGCATGCCCTGACTGCGGGCAGCGGGTATGCCCGGAGTGCTTTCTGCTGCTGACGGGGGACGAGCTCGATTGCCCGCACTGCGGCTACCACGCAGGGCGGCCCTGCCCGGCCTGTGGGCAGCAGGTGAGCATGGGGCTCCCGGAGTGCCCGGCCTGCGGGCAGGCGCTTTGCCCGGCGTGCGGCGCAGCGGTCGGCGAGAGTGACGTCGCCTGCGGATCGTGCGGGACCGAGCTGGCGCTCTGCTGCCCGCGGTGCAATGCCGAAGTGGCGGCGGACAGCCTGCGCTGCCCCGAGTGCGGCCTCGATCTGAGCGGGACATGCCCTGCCTGTGGAGCGCCTGCTGGCTCGAGCCGGGGGCGCTGCGCGTCGTGCGGGCAAGCGCTCTGCCCCGAGTGCGGCGCCGCCATCGGCAGCGAGGACACGACGTGCCCGTCGTGCGGGGCCGATATCGCCTTCTTCTGCCCCGTGTGCGGCCAAGAGGTGAGCGCGTCTGCCCGCATCTGCCCGCGGTGCGGCGAGGCGCTGGAGGAGTGACTAGAGGCTCCCCTTGGCGAACCCCCCGTCGACCAAGATCGTCTGTCCTGTTATGTAACTAGCCCGCTCCGAAGCAAGGAAGGCCACAAGCGCTGCCAACTCCTCCGGCTCGCCCATGCGCCGCATGGGATAGGCAGCCGTCATGGCCGCCATCACTTCCTCGGGGGCCTTGGCTTGGCGAGAGGCGCTTGCCCGGACCAGCGCTTCCACGCGGTCCGTGCGCGTGTAGCCGGGCGCCACGTTGTTGATCGTGATCCCCTCTGCGGCCACCTGGGCAGAGAGCGTCTTGGCCAAGCCGACCACGCCGAGCCGGTAGACGTTCGAGAGCAGGAGATCATCGATCGGCTGCTTGACCGAGACCGAGGTTATGTTCACTATTCGGCCCCGCTGCTGAGCGCGCATGGCGGGAAGCACGCCCCGGATCAGGCGCACCGCGCTCATCAGGGTGCGCTCGTGGGCCTGCGACCAGGCTGCATCGTCGAAGGCGTCAAAGTAGCCGGGGGCCGGGCCGCCGTTGTTGGTGACGAGGACGTCGATGCGCCCAAAGTGGCGCAGGGTCTCGTCCACCAGGTGGCGGACCTGCGGCGCGTCATCGAGGTCCACGGCCAGCGCCAGCACATCGACCCCGGCCTGGTCCCTCACCGCCTGGGCGGTCTCCAGCAGCCTGTCGGCATTCCTCGCACAGAGCGCCAGAGCGGCGCCTTCGCGAGCGAGCTCGAACGCACACGCCCTGCCCAGGCCCCGGCTCGAGGCTGTGACGAGGGCCACTCTGTCCCGCAACCCGAGATCCATCGCCCCTCCTGACACGCTAGAATGGTGAAGCGAGTATAGCACGCCCGGCCGGGCTGGCAAGCCCGCGGGGTGAAGAGCAGCGCGAAAAAAAGCCTCCAGGCTATTGACAACAGCACAAATGTTCTGGTACAATGAGGGCAAGAACAGATGTTCCGTCAAGGCAGGGAGGTGAGCCATGCGAAGTGGACTGCTGTGGTACGACGCCGATGGTCAAACGGGTCTGCCCGAAAAGGTGAAGCGGGCCGCGTGCCGCTACCGGGAGAAGGTGGGACACGCCCCCACTGTGTGTTATGTACACGCCTCTGCGCTCGGTGACGCCCAGGTGGACGTGCAGTGCGAGGTTGAGGAGGGTGTCGCCGTCCTCATCCGGCTGTCGCCGACCTCGCGGATCCCGCCGGGTCACTTCTGGCTCGGCGAGGAGGAGGCAGCGCCGGGCGAGGCCGCGCGGGATGAGGGCGACACGCTGTGTCCGGCCCCGTCGAGCGCCACCCTTCCGGCTGGCGCAGTCACGCAGCGCTCTCGGGCGACGGCAAGCCTGAAGCGAGCGGAAGAAGGGAGACGCCTGCAGGAGGCTTTGGCCGCCCGCCGAGCAGATCGGAGCCGGAGACCGGCCGCCAAGGCCGCCGCGGGCTAGCGGCTCAGGTCCACCACGAGCAGGTCAAGCGCCAAAGGCGGCTCGATCTCGCCCGTCTTGATGGCCCAGTCGGCCGAGACGATCCGGTGGTGCGCGGCTTGGAGCTGCTCCGTCGAGAAGCTGCCTGCCTGGGCGAGTGCTTTGTCCACGGCATAGGGGTGCAGGCCAAGCCGGGCGACGATCTGATCCCGGCTCAGCCGCTCGGAGCGCAGCCCCCCAACCTGTATGAGGATGCGGACCTGCCGGGCCAGCATGGAGATGACGTAGAGGGGTTCGGCCCCGTCATCGAGCAGATGATGGGTGATGCGCAGCGCGCTCGCCGTCTCCCGGCGCGCCAGGCAATCGGTCAGATCGAAGATGACGGCCTCGCGCGCCTGGCTGACCAGCGCCTGCACGTCCTGGGCCGAGATCGGCCTGCCCTCGGCATAGGCCAGGAGCTTGTCAAGCTCGGCATGGAGCAGCCGCATGTCGGGCCCGATGAGGTCGGCAAGGAGCCTGGCGGCCTCAGGGGTGATCTTACCCTGGCGCTCACCTACGAGCTGTGTGATCCTGCGGGGCAGATCGCTCAGCTTGGGCCGCTTGCACTCTATGAGATGGGTCTTCTCCCGCAACCCCAGCTCGCGTGCGAGCTTGAGGACCCGGTGTGATGCGTCGAGAGACTTGCGCTCCACGAAGATGAGGCGCGTCGTGGGCGGGACATGGGGGAGGTAGGCCAGGAGGTCCGCGAGGAAGGCGCTCTTCCAGGCCGGATCCTCCTGTACGGCTGGCTGCTGGTCCCTGGACTTACGCGCGGGCTCCAGGCGCTCGAGCAGGCCGCGGACCATCACAAGCCGGCAGTCAGCGAGGAAGGGTATCGTGTCGCAGGCATGGCGCAGCTCGCTCATGGTGATCTGCGCGGCGGTGAAGAGGTGCGAATTCAGGTCCGCCGCCGCGGCCACGTCGCGCTTGAGCTTGTCCAGCTCCTCCTCTAGGGCCAGATCGTCGTCCCCGTGTAGGATGTAGAAGACGCTGACAGGCGGCGGTGAGGATGGTGCGCCGCGCGGCGATGCCGGGCCAGGCGAGGGGGCGGCAGGCATCGGGCCTACGACCTCTGCACCTGCACGCGGTGGACCGGGAGGCCCGCCTGATCGTCCCTGCGCATGCCGCCGATGGAGACACCGGCCAGGTCGGACGTGGTGGTGACACGTTCCTGGGTGAGGTGGGCCAGGGGTTGGGCGACTATGGCTGCCAGGGTGGAGAGGAGGATGACCAGCGGCAGGCGATCCCAGGCGGCGCGTGACTTGCCCATTCCGGCCAGGAAGGCAGTGCCTCCGACAAGCACGCCGGTCACGACGGCGTTCGTGCCGCAGCTGGGATGGACGGCGAGGTGGGCTTCGCCCCGCTGCAGGCGTGACAGGGCTTCTTCTGCCGCCTGCTGCAGGTCGCCAGAATCGACCTTGCCGATGACGGCAAAGCCGGAGGGCGAGGTGCGGCCCAGGAGCCTGATCCCCGGCCGGCGCCGGGCCAGGAGGTGGAGGGTCGCGTGCTCCAGGGCATGGTTCTGCCGCGTGGCGCGAATCAGGTGTCGAAGCATGGTTGGCGATCCTTTCTGTGGCGGGGGCATTCTACCACAGAGACGGCGCCGGGGCAAGCGGCTGCGATGGGAGCTCGGGGGGAAGGCCGGGTGTGACGGGCGCCAGGGCCTGTGCGGCGACGACGGGGCGTACTTCCGGGAGGGCGTGAGCCGCCTTCTTGACGGAATCGCAACTGAGGGGTATAGTGGGCTGGCATCCGGGAGGGAGCATTGAGGCAGACACCGAAGGCGCGCCGTCCGTGGGCCACAAATCTGTTCGTGTTTGCGTTTCTGCTCGGGTTTGGCTATGTGCTGTGGCTGAGCCTGGGCGCTCCCCGAACAGACACCCCCGCACCTCCGGCAAGCTCAGAGGCTGCCGAGACGCCGCTGCCCACCCGGACGCCCAAGCCGACGCGCACGGCCCGTCCCTCGAAGACGCCACGGCCGAGTGCAACCCCGACGCCTGAGCCGCTGCGCGTGGGAATTGTGGCCGGACACTGGCAGAATGACTCGGGAGCCGTGTGCGCGGATGGGCTTGAGGAAGTCGACATCAACCTGGAGGTGGCGACGGAGGTGGTGCGGATCCTCCGGGCGGAGGGATACAGGGCCGACCTGCTGCCAGAGTTCTCGGAGGAGCTGGCAGGGTACCAGGCCGCGGCCTTTGTATCGATCCACGTCGACTCCTGCGAGTCGGGTGGCCTGTCTGGCTTCAAGGCGGCGCGGGTTGCCAGCAGCGCGATTCCCGACGAAGAGGACCGGCTGGTGGCCTGCCTCGTCGAGGAGTACTCGAGCTCAACCGGGCTCGCGCTGCACGAGGACACCATCACCTTTGACATGACCGACTACCACGCGTTCTGGGAGATCGATCCGGGCACGCCGGGTGCCATCATCGAGCTGGGCTTTATGGACGGCGATCGCGACCTTCTGACTCGTCTCTCAGATCGAGCGGCCGAGGGTGTGGCGCGAGGCATCCTGCGCTTTCTTGCGAGCCGCTAGTCGCGCGCGCCGATACCCCTCACTTCCGAGCGCGCAGCTGCACAAGGGCGCCGGCCAAGGCGAGCAAGCCCCACGCCACGAGGAAGCCCACCGAAGCCGCTCCACCGGACCCCGGTGCCAGCGCGCCGTCGAAGAGGTCCGAGAGCCGCAAGGAGGCTCCTCCCAGCAGTGCTGCCCCCGCCCGCACGGCCACCCAGGAGCCGCTTAGGGCGGTGGCGAGGGCAACGATGGCTCGCTGGGAGACCAGGGCAAGGATGCCACCCAGCAGCGCGGCGCCGATGGGGACGAGGAGAGGCAGGTTCGCCCCCAGGTGAGCGCCAATCATGCTGCCCAACAAGTAGCCGGCCGCCGCCCCGAGCAGGAAGACGCCCAGCTTGTACACAACCGTGGCAAGAAAGCCGCAGATAACGCCGCCGAGCAGGACGACGATCCACACCATGTCCTCGCTCACGCCCAGCAGGCCGGCCAGCAGGTAGCCCAGCAAGGTCCCAACGGCGAAGCCGGCCAGGGCAAGGACGATCCGCAGGAGACGGAAGCCGTAGAAGCAGACAGCCAGGCCGGCCAGCATGATCACCACGGCGACGAGAGGTCCTGTCCCGTCCAGGGCTGCGACGACCGTGTTGCCCATCTACATGTCCTCCTTTCGCGCGCCGGCGGCGGCTGTTCACCTTTCGCCGAGCGCAGCTGATCCTTCGCTACCGTCGCCGCCGCATAGAGCGCGGCTCCGAGGGCGCCGACTGTCTGAGGGTTCTCGGGGACGGAGAGGTGAACCCCCAGGGCCTGCGAGAAGAGGCGTTGAAGGCAGGGGTTGAGGGCCACGCCGCCGGCAAAGACGAAGCGCTCCCGCACACCCACGCGCCGCACCATGCCCGCGACGCGGTCGACGATCGATTCATGCAGCCCCAGCGCGACGCGCCGGCTGTCCTCTCCCCGTGCGATGAGCGAGACCACCTCGGACTCGGCAAAGACGGTGCATGTCGAAGAGATGCGGATAGCCGGTCCGGGCGCGCGCAGCGCAAGGGGCCCGAAGCCGGCTACGTCTATCCCGAGGGCCCCGGCCATGTTCTCCAGGAAGCGACCGGTGCCGGCGGCGCAGCGATCGTTCATCTCAAAGCGCAGCACACGGCCACCAGGGCCGATCTGGATGGCTTTGCTGTCCTGACCCCCGATGTCCAGCACAGTCGCGGCGTCGGGAAAGAGGTGAGCCACCCCCAGCCCGTAGGCTTTGATCTCGGTGATCACCGCGCCGGCCACTTCGCGCTCCGCCGCCAGGTTGCGGCCGTAGCCCGTGGCGACGAGGCAGTCATAGCGCCGCCCAGCCAACAGCGCGCGGCTGCTGCCGAGTGGGTCGGTGCCGGTATCGACCACGGCAGAGCGCACGACGGTCAGGCCATCCCACTCGACGAGGGCGATGGTGCGGGAGCCGATGTCGAGGCCGGCGACGAGCACGGGACTAGGCCTGCGCCTCTATGCAGAGGTAGAGTGTCAGCGCGGGGAACTCGAGCCGGTAGGGAGCACCGCCCGCCAGCACGGCGGCCTCGCCCTGGCTGAGGTGCGTTATCAGGCCGGACGGGCTCTCTACCTCGGCGTGCCCGTCCAGCAGCCAGATCAGGCGATCGGCTGGGACCGCCACAGGCTCTGCACTGAGGGGCCCGTAGCCAGCCCGAATGGACGCACGGCAGCCGCTCAGCGCTCCGAGCTCGACCGCTAGGTCGGCAGTGCCTCCGGCAAAGACCTGGGCAGCGGCCTGCTTGCGCGCGCGTTTCTTGAGCTGCTCAACGTCACTCACCCGAAGCTCCATCAGTCCTCCTGAGCTGTTGCATGTGCATGTTGGCCTACCCATTGTAGCCGAAAGCCGGGGCAGGAGCAAGCAGGCGCCCGGCAGCTTGCGGGGCCACGCCAACGCCGCGGACGCGGGCACGAGGCACGGTGCGACGGGGAGGAGGCGCAACACCACGGGCACGAGGCCGCGCACTACGATGGGTGGACACGGGCACAAGGCCCTACACTACTAGCGGCGGCGCGAGGCGCGGTGCGACGGGCACGAGGCACTGCCCTCCGTTGAGGTTGCAGCGCAGCTGAGGTACAATGTGCACCATCATAGGAAGGTGATAGAACATGCCCACCTCATTCCACGTAGAGTCTCTGCTGGCAGCCCGCCTTTTCATGAGCCCGCAGATTGCCGGCGACCGGATCTTTTTCATCAGCGACCTCTCGGGACGGATGAGCCTCTACTCGATGTTGAGAGAGGGGAGTGTGCCACAGGCACTCATCCCGCCCGGCATTGCCCTGCAGAACCCGATCCTGATGGAGGGCCTTTCGTTCCTTGTCTTCCCGGGCCTGGACCAGGTCCTGGTCATGATCGACCAGGACGGAGACGAGAACTACCAGCCGATGCTCATACCAATGGGGGGCGGCATTCCCCAGAGCCTGAGTGAGCGCTTTCGCGCGCAACAGGTCAATCTGGTGCACGGGGACGCCGACAAGAACCTGGCCTTCTTCCAAGTGGACCCGCGCAGCACTCCTCTCCAGCAGTCGCTCGTGGCAGACATCGCGACGGGCGAGATCGAGTGCCTGGGCGAGAGCCTGTACGGCAACTTTTACGCCGGGGCCAACGCAGACTACACCCAGATCGTGCTGGTCGATGCCTACACCGCCGGAGACAGCGTGCTGTACCTGCTGGACAGAGCAACGGGTGAGCGGCGGCTGCTCTTCGGCAAGCCCCTCGAGGAACGGCTGGCGGGCGAGAGCGTGCCGCTGAACTCGTTCGCCTACTGCAGCTTCCTGGGGAGCGGCCGGGCGCTCCTGCTGTTCACGTCGCTGTTCAGTGACAGCTATGGGCTGGGCTACATGCCACTCGACGATCCGGCGGGAATACGTCCGGTGGCGATCGAAGGAGTCCGGCACTCGGGCATGGGTGAGCTCACGCACCTCGAGCACCTCGAGGGGGATCGCTACCTGGTCACCTACAACATTGACGCCTGCTCGTGGGTGTACGAAGGCACCTTCGACGAGGAAATGCTGCGCCTCCGGGTTGACCGGGTGGTGTGCGGCGAGGGGCGTTTGAGCAACGGCGTGCTGCAGTCGATCTCCCGCGAGAAGGCGACCGGCCGCTATGCGCTCGCCTTCTCCACTGCCACGTCGCCCGCGCAGATCTACACCGTGGAAGAGGGAGCGCTGCGCCAGCACACCCAGGAGAGAGTCCTGGGAATCGACCAGGCGCTGCTGTCGCCCGGCGAGGATGCGTCGTTCACCAGCCACGACGGCCTGCGCATCTCGGCGCGATTGCACATGCCGGCAGAAGGGCTGGGGTACCAGGGACCGCGCCCCGTCATCTTCTACATCCACGGGGGGCCGCAGAGCCAGGAGCGCCCAGACTTTGCTTGGTTCTCGATGCCGCTGATCCAATTCCTGACGATGAACGGCTTTGCCGTCTTTGCGCCGAACGTCCGGGGCAGCAGCGGCTATGGCCTAGACTACATGAAATGGGTCGACCACGACTGGGGAGGACAGGACCGGCTGGATCATGTGGAGGCATGGAGGCAGCTTCGGAGCGACCCCCGGCTGGATCTCACGCGAACCGGCGTCACCGGGCGCTCCTATGGCGGGTACATGACGCTGATGCTGGCGGGCCGGCACCCGGAGCTGTGGAGGGCCGCCATCGACCTTTTTGGCCCGTACAACCTCTTGACCTTTGTGGAACGGCTGCCCGAGGCATGGAGGACCTATTTCTACCTGGAGGTTGGTCATCCCGAAGAGGAGAGGGAGCTCTACATCGAGCGGTCGCCGAGCACGTACCTGCACCAGCTGGCGTGCCCGATGCTGGTCATCCAGGGGGCGAATGACCCGCGGGTCCGGGCCGCGGAGTCGCGCGACCTGGTCGAGGCGCTGAGTGCCCAGGGAAAGGACGTCTCGCTGATGGTGTTTGAGAACGAGGGGCACGACGTGATCAAGCTCGAGAACAAGGTGCGGTGCTATAAGGAGATGGTGCGGTTCTTCGTCGAGCACCTGGGGAGTTAGCGGGGAGGCCGCGGCGACGGGCACAAGGCTCTACACTACGGTCGACGGGAGGGATTCAGGGCCCCGTGCGACGGGCACAAGGCGCTATAGACGCGGGTGGGCTCAGTCAGAGACCTTCGCCCATCCGAAGGGACCTCCGCCCATCCTGGGGAGCGGCGGTTTGGGCCGATCAGCCGGAGGGCGAGTCCAGGATTGCTTCGAGGGTTCGGCCTTCGCGAAAGGCCCGCGATAGTGCTCCCGGCAGCTTGTGCTTTTCAAGCTCGGCGATGAGGCGCTCGACGTCATACTCGACCCGGTGGTGATAGACCTGGCTGGCGTCGGGTGCCAGGTCGAGGATGGCATACGACACGCGGGGATCGCCGTCTGTGGGGAGGCCGGCGCTTCCGGGGTTCACAAACCAGACACCGTCCACGACGCGGGCGAAGGGTTCGTGCGAGCAGCCACACAGGATGAGGTCAGCCTTGGCATCGCGGGCCACCTTGGCGAGCTGCTTCTCCGCAGTAGTCGTGTGAAGGCCGCCCTCGTCGCCCGGGCCGCCGTGCGAGAGCAGCACACGCTTGCCGCGCACCTGCATCCGGATCTCCTGCGATAGGAAGCGGAGGTACTTGCGGCTCTTGCCCGACAGCTGGCCCCAGGTCCACTCCAGGACCTGGTACTCCTCGTAGCCCTTCTTCTTGGGCCTCTTCTCCTTGCGCTTCTCAAAGCGAACGACCTGACGATCGTATGCGCCCAGTGTGCTGAGCGCATAGCTGGCGCGCAGCCGCTTGACCACGTCCTCGGGGAAGGCACCATATCCCACCAAGTCCCCCAGGTTCCAGATCGCTTCGGCGCCCTCCTGGCGGCTGTGCTCGAGAAGCGCCTCCAGGGCGGGCAAGTTGGCATGGAGGTCACCCATCACTGCTACGCGCATGCGCTCACTCCTCGTTCCAAAGTCCCCGGTGCTCGATCATCCACAGCTGGGAGTTCAACTCGGGTTCGCCCTCCTGGGGCCGCACCCTCTCGTACTGGCCGTCGGGAAGCAGGCGCCGGGCCTGCATGTTATCGCGCAGGTGAACACGAAGGATATGCTCGTATATGGACTCGCGCAGGTCAGCGTCCTCGATGGGGACCAGCTGCTCGACGCGGCGATAGAGGTTGCGCGGCATCAGATCAGCGCTGCCGAGGAAGAGCTCTTCCTCGCCGCCATTGCGGAAGTAGTATAGGCGGGGGTGCTCCAGGAACCGGCCCACCACGGATGTGACGGTGATGTTGTCGCTGACTCCCGGGACGCCGGGACGCAGGCAGCAGATGCCACGCACCTGGAGGTCAACCTTCACCCCCGCCTGGGATGCGCGGTAGAGAGCCTGGATGCAGCTCCGGTCGACCAGGGCGTTCATCTTGAAAGCGAGGTAGCCGTCTCCGGACCTGTGATGCTGCTCTATCTCGCGCTCGATGCGCGCGATGATCTGGTCGCGCATCAGGTCGGGAGCCACCAGCAGCTTGCGATAGGCCTGCTTGTAGGAGTAGCCCGTCAGAACGTTGAATAGATCCGACACGTCGGCCGCCAGGTCGGAATCGCTGGTAAAGAAGCCCACGTCGCTGTAGAGGCGAGCCGTGACGGCGTTGTAGTTGCCGGTGCTGACGTGGACATAGCGGCGGATGCCATCTGGCTCGCGCCTTACAATGAGCAAGAGCTTGGCATGGACTTTGAGGCCCAGCAGGCCGTACACGACATGAACTCCTGCCTGTTCCAGAGCGCGGGCCCACACGATGTTGTTCTCCTCGTCGAAGCGCGCCTTGAGCTCCACCAGGGCTGCCACCTGCTTGCCGTTCTCGCGTGCCCTCATCAGGGCGGCGACCACCGGCGCATCGGGGCCGACCCGGTAGAGGGTCTGCTTGATGGCCAACACGGCAGGGTCCTCGGCCGCTTCTCGGAGGAGGTCGATGACCGGCGCGAAGCTGTCGTAGGGATGGTAGAGCAACAGGTCGCGCCGGCGAAGGATGGAGAAGATGGATTCGCCGGTGGTCAGGACGGCCGGCTTGGCAGGCTGGAACGGGACGTCCTTGAGATCGGATCTTTCGACCTTGGTGAGCTGCATCAGGTCGGCCATGCCCATGGGTGCCTGCTTGGCATAGACCTGGAAGGGGGCCAGAGACAGGTTGCGGATCAGGATACCCCGCAGGGCCTCGGGCATGGCATCGTCCATTTCCAGGCGAACGGCCGAGCCGAAGAAGCGCTTGCGAACGGACTCCTGAATGGCCGGCAGAAGGTCGGCGGCCTCGTCTTCCTCGATTTCGGGGTCGGCGTCGCGCGTGACACGGAAGGGATAGGCGGCGACGACCTCCATGCCGGGAAAGAGCAGGTCCAGATTGGCGGTGATGACCTCTTCCAGCCAGACGAAGTTGGCGGAGGATTCGTTCACGAGCCCAAGGCTCTCGTAGCTGTCGGCCTTCTCTTCGCTGGGAATGCGCAGCAGGCGAGGGAAGACCGGGGGCACCTTGATGCGGGCAAAACGCTCACCCTGGCGCGGAACGTTGAGTACGACGGCTAGGTTCATGCTGAGGTTGGAGATGTGGGGAAAAGGGTGGCTCGGGTCGAGCGCCAGCGGGGTCAGAACCGGGAAGACCTCGCGCTCGAAGTGCTTGCGGAGGAGCTTGCGCTGCTTGTTTTTCAGCTGCGCGTAGTGGAGGACATGGATGCGCTCGGCCTCGAGCTTGGGGAGCAGGTCAGAGTGCCAGCAATCGGCGTGACGCTCCAGCAGGGGCGGAAGGGCTTGGCGGATAGCCCTCAACTGCTCGGCCGGTGACATGCCGTCGGCCGGTGGGTCAACGGCCTCTGCCGCAAGCTGGCGGCGCAGGCCGGACACCCGGATCATGAAGAACTCGTCAAGGTTGCTGGCGAAGATGGAGAGGAACTTGACCCGTTCCAGGAGTGGATGGCGCGTATCGAGCGCCTCCTCAAGGACGCGCTCGTTGAACTGGAGAAAGCTCAGCTCTCGGTTGATGTAGAGCTTGGGGTCGTCCAGGTCGACAGGCTGTGGCTTGCTCTCCTGCCTCTTTCTGGTCGTTTTCGGCACGTTAGCCTCCACGATGCGCAACGATGTGCCCCAGGGTAACTGGTTACTAGGAAACCCTAGTATATCATGTCACGCAGGAGTGCGCAATATGGGCAACGATTCGCTCGGTATGGAATCCAGGTACTCTGTTTTGGCGCGCGCTGCCTTCGTGGTAGAATTGTGGGGTTGGGGTCTTTTCTGAGCCACATCGAGTTGGCAGGCTATCCCAGGAGGAGTGCTATCATGAGCATCATTGAAGCGAACCACCTGACCAAGTTCTACGGCAAGGCTCGGGGCATCGAGGATGTCTCCTTCCGGGTCGAGGAGGGAGAGATCTTTGGGTTCATCGGGCCGAACGGCGCGGGCAAGTCCACTACCATCCGCCTGCTGCTCTCCCTGATCTATCCCACTCGCGGCAGTGCGACGATCTTCGGCAAGGACTGCATCAGGCATGGTCCTGAGATACGGCGGGAGGTCGGGTATTTGCCCTCTGAGGTCTTTTACTACGAGCGGATGAAGGTGATTGACCTGCTCAGGTACTCGGCGAGTTTTTACCGGCGGGACTGCACCAAACGCATGAAAGAGCTCGCGGACCTGATGGAGCTGGAGATGAACCGCCGCATCCAGGACTTGTCGTATGGAAACCGCAAAAAGGTGGGTATCGTGCAAGGGCTGCTGCATGAGCCCAAGCTGCTCTTCCTGGACGAGCCGACAGCCGGCCTGGACCCGCTGATGCAGCGCAATTTCTTCGAGCTGATCCGGCAAGAGAACCAGCGCGGGGTGACGGTCTTTTTCTCCTCACACATCCTGGGCGAGGTACAGCGCCTGTGCAGTCGTGTTGGCATCATCAAGGAAGGCCACGTCGTCGAGATTGCAGACATCCGGACGCTTCAGCAGAGCAACTACAAAAAAGTGCGGGTGGATGCCGCCGGCCTGGCAGGCGACCACTTTGCCCTCCCCGGCGTGACGAACCTCGAGCTGACCAACGGCACGGTCCGATTCTTCTACAAGGGAGACATCAACACCGTCCTGCGCAGGATGGGCGAGATCGCGGTCTCCGACGTGACGATCGAGGAGCCCACTCTCGAAGAGATCTTCCTGCACTACTACGAGTAGGGGGATGGCGATGAGAAGGAACATCTTCCGGCAAGAGCTCGGCCTGCACCTGCAGTCGACCGCCACTTGGTCGCTCTCGATCGCTGCGCTGATTGTGGTCTTCACATCGCTCTACCCGGCGTTCGCCGGCGACGCCCAGCTTCTGAGCGAGATGATGGGCAAGTTCCCGCCCCAACTGCTGGCGGCCTTTGGAATGACTGGGATCGATCTGTCGACGATCCCGGGCTACCTGGGTATGATCTTTCTTTTCGTGCAGATCTGCCTGGCGATCCAGGCGGCGAACTATGGCTTCGGGCTGGTTTCGGTCGAAGAGCGCGAGTGGACGGCGGATTTCCTGCTGGCCAAGCCGGTGGGGCGCGCCAGCATCCTCACAAGCAAGCTGGCCGCTGCGCTTGTGGCGATGGCCATTACGGATGCCGTGGTCTGGGCCTGCACATTCGGGTCCATTGAGCTCTTTGGCGGCGGCAGGCCGTACGACGCCGGGCGCATCGGGCTGCTGCTCCTGAGCATCATCCCGTTCCAGCTGTTCTTCTGCAGTGTTGGGCTGGTGATCTCGCTGTTCGTGAAGCGGATCCGGACCGTGACGCCCTACGCGATGGGGCTGGCCTTCGGGATGTACCTGCTGTCTGCCTTCGGCGACATGCTCGGCGAGAGCGCCCTGGAAAATATTACGCCATTTCAGCACTTTGAGGCGAGCTCGATCCTGCAGCAAGGAGCCTGGGATGCGCCCCTGGTGTTGATCAGCGCCGCAGTGTCCCTCGCATCGCTGGTCGGCAGCTACGTGCGCTACACGCGGCGCGACATCCCATCGGTGGTGTAAGGGAGGTCTCATGAACATCTTCCTGCGAGAGCTGAAATCTGGCCTCAGGTCGCTGCTGATCTGGAGTGTCATTGTCATCCTCTTTGTGTCGGTTGGCATAAGCAAGTTCCAGGCCTACTATGGCAACCCTGAGATGCTCAAGCTGCTCGATGCGATGCCACCCGCCGTCCTGGCGGCCTTTAGCTTCGAGGCGTTCAACCTCACAACGGTGAATGGGTTCTACGGGCTGATGTTCTCCTACTATGCGCTGATCCTGGCGATCGCGGCGGCGATGTGGGGCAGCGACATCATCTCGAAAGAGGAACGCGACAAGACCGTCGAGTTCTCGTTGACGCTCCCGGTGACGCGCAGCAGGGTGGTGACCGCGAAAGCGCTGGCAGCGCTGGTCAACAGCCTTCTGCTGCTCTTGGTGACGTGGGGAGTCTCGGTGCTCAGCGTGCAACGGTACCAGCCTGACGCCGAGTTCTACCGCTTCCTGGCGCTGTGCATGGTGGCGCTTTTCATCCTGCAGGTGGTCTTCTTGTCGATCGGGCTCCTGCTCGGATGCGGGCTCAAGCAGTACCGGCGTGCAGGCTCTGCGGCCGTGTCTGTGCTCCTCGTGACTTTCTTTCTCTCCGTCGTGATCAGCATCAACCAGGGGCTGGACTGGCTGAAATACCTGTCCCCCTTCAAGTACTTTGATGCAGGCGCGATGCTGCGCGAGTCGAGGCTTGACCCGCTGTACGTTGGGATCTCGATCGCCATCATCGCGGCCTGCCTGGCAGGAGCCTACCTGAGTTACTCCAAGAGAGACCTTGCCATCTAGTCTCCGGCACGCGCATGCGGCCGGGAAACCAAGGAGAAGCCTCATGACCGACGCACCCTACGACGTCACTATCATCGGAGCCGGGCCGGGCGGCTATGTGGCAGCCATTCGGGCTGCGCAGCTGGGGCTGAAGGTGGCCCTGGTAGAGAAGGAGCGGTTGGGCGGCGTTTGCCTCAACTGGGGCTGCGTCCCGACCAAGTCGCTGCTGCGCAACGCAGAGGTCATCTCGCTCCTGGGCGAGGGTGAGGAGTTCGGGTTTAGGCTGGCCGGTTTTGAGGCTGACTTTGGGGCTGCCGTTGATCGAAGCAAGAAGGTTTCGGAGCGCCTGGTCAAGGGGGTCGAGCTGTTGATGCGCAGCAACGGCATCGACGTGGTGGCGGGCAGCGGGTGTCTGACGGCGCCGGGGAGCGTCGAGGTGAGGCCAGCTGAAGGCGCCGCCCGTACGCTGCAGACGCGAAACGTTATTGTAGCCACCGGCGCCCGCTCCCGGTCGCTGCCGGGGATCACGCCCGACGGCGAGAGGATATTGACCTCTCGCGAGGCGATCGTACTGCGGGAGCGCCCCGCTTCTGCCGTTGTCGTCGGCGCGGGGCCGATCGGAATGGAGTTTGCGCACGTGTGGCAGGCCTACGGCGCACAGGTGACCCTCGTCGAGATGCTGCCGCGACTTGTTCCGCTGGAGGATGAGGAGGTGAGCGCGGTGGTGGAGCGGGCCTTCAAGCGGCGCAAGGTACGGTGCCTGACTTCGACCAGAGTCGAGGGGATTGAGACGACTGCGGATGGCGTGCGAGTGCAGGTGTCGAGCGAGAAGAAGGGCGAGCAGATCCTGGAGGCCGAGCGGGTGCTGATCGCTATCGGCGTGCGGCCCAACAGCGAGGGCCTGGGCCTGGAAGAGGCCGGTGTACTGATGGAGCGCGGCAACGTGGTTGTCGACGACCAGATGCGCACCAACGTTCCGGGGGTGTACGCGATCGGCGACGTCACGGGCAAGCTGGCGCTCGCCCACGTAGCCTCGGCCCAGGGCATCGTTGCTGCCGAGGCGGTCGCCGGCGCGGAAACGCATCGGCTGGACTATGAGGCCATGCCGCGCTGCACCTACTGCCAACCCCAGGTAGCGAGCTTTGGCCTGACCGAGGCGCAGGCGGCAGAACGCGGCCGCAAGGTGAAGTCGGGCAAGTTCTTCTTCCTGGCCAACGGCAAGGCGCTGGGCCTTGGCGAGCGCGACGGCTTCGTCAAGCTTGTGGCAGATGAGGCGTCCAGCGAGATCTTGGGGGCGCACATGGTCGGCCCGGAGGTTACGGAGCTACTCCCCGAGCTGGTGCTGGCGCGCACATGGGAGCTCACCCCGGAGGAGATCGCGCGGAGCGTGCACGCACATCCGACGCTCAGCGAGGCGGTCGCCGAAGCCGCCCACGGGGTTTTTGGCAAAGCGATCCACGCCTGATTGCGGACCAGCATCGCCCGCCAACCGGGCCAAAGAGCCTCGCCGGTCTCCAGGCCCCCGGCGCAGACAGATGACCGTCAGTACGGAGCGGGCGACGGCGGGAGGCCCCCGGTGCTAGCGTCCTGAGCCCGGGTCATGGCCCGAAGCGGCGCAAAGCTGAGGCGGTGCAGGGAGCAGGGGCCCAGCTCACGAAGCGCGTCACGGTGTTGGGGTGTGCCGTAGCCCTTGTGGCGGGCGAAGCCATAGCCAGGGAAACGGCGGCCTGCTTCCTCCATCAGGCGGTCGCGGTGGACCTTGGCCAGAATGGAAGCTGCTGCGATGGAGAGCACCAGCGCGTCGCCATGGGGCAGGCTTTCTTGAGGCAGCTGCGCATCGGGCAGCCGCAGGTGGTCGATGAGCAGGGCGTCGGGAGGAGGATGGAGGCCTGCCAGGGCCCGGCTCATCGCGAGTCGGGTGGCAGCCACGATCCCCAGGCAGTCGATGTCCAGCGCCTCCACGACTCCAACCGCAGACGCGAGTGCACAGCCCAGGATGCGGGGAAGAAGCCGCTCGCGCTGCGGGGGCGTCAGCTGCTTGGAGTCGCGAACCCCTTCCAGGTGCGCGAGGAGGTCGGGATCGTCTGCGGGGAGAGCGACGGCAGCGGCAACCAGGGGGCCGGCCCATGGGCCGCGGCCAGCCTCGTCGAGGCCGGCCACAACATGAAAACCCTGCGCCCAGAGACGCAGCTCAAGGTGCAGGGTTGGTACGACCTGCCGTGCAGACAAGGCCGGGAGTTAGCGCTTTTCCTTCAGGCGGGTCGCTTTGCCTTGGCGCTCGCGCAAGAAGTAGAGCCTGGCGCGCCGGATGTGGCCATGGCGTAGGACTTCGATCTTTTCGATGCGGGGCGAGTGGAGGGGGAAGGTTCTCTCGACGCCGATGCCATGCGAGGCGATACGCCGAACGGTGAACTTGGCGTTGGCGCCGCTTCCACGGGTGACGCGGATAACCGTGCCGCGCACGAACTGGATGCGCTCGCGGTCGCCCTCGATAATCCGGAAGTGTACCTGTACATCATCGCCAACGCCGAGGTGGGGCCGGTCTGACTTTAGTCCGATATCCTGCTTTAGCTGCTGTTCTTCGACTGATCGCAGTAGATCGCTGCTCATGTTGTCGTTGTCCTTCCTAGGTAGTGCAAGCGGCGATTATACCAGGGTGTACCCCAGCTTCCAAATCAGGAGCGCGCTCAGGCCGGTCCGCCCGAGGGCCTTGGGTGAGTGCATGGGGTATGCTATACTCGGGCGCGGAGGCAGGATATGAAGATACTGGCCGTGGACGTCGGAACGGGCACGCAAGACATCCTACTCTACGACACCCGTCGGGAGCCGGAGAACGCCTTCAAGATGGTCGTGCCATCGCCCACGAGGCTGATTGCGCGCGCCGTGGAGGGTGCGACGCGCGCCGGCGAGCCCCTTCTGCTCACCGGCGTTACCATGGGCGGTGGTCCGAGCGGCTGGGCGATCGAAGAGCATCTGAGGGCCGGCCTGCGTGTCTTCGCTACGCCGGATGCTGCGCGCACCATGGACGACGACCTGGATGCCTTGGCGGCAAAGGGCGTGGTGCTCTTGTCGGACGACGAGGCAATCTCCCTGAGCGGAGTGCGCCGGCTGCGGCTGGTGGACCTGGACTGGGCGGCACTGCGTTCCGCGTTCGCGTCGCTGGGTGTTAACCTAGACGAGACGGACCTGGTGGCAGTTGCCGTGTTCGACCACGGTGCGGCGCCGCCACACGTGAGTGACCGGCGTTTCCGGTTCGACTACCTTGCCGAGCGAATAAGGAGCGGCTTGGGACTCGGCTCGTTTGCCTTTGCGCGCGAGGATATCCCGGCGAGCATGACGCGCCTGCGCTCGGCGGCTACATCGGCCCCAGACGACTTACCCGTGCTGGCGATGGACACGGCCCCAGCGGCCGTCCTGGGCGCCCTTGAGGACCCTGTCGTCCGCCGTGAGCATGAGTCTACGGTCGTGAATGTGGGAAACATGCACACGCTGGCGTTCCGGCTCAGCGGCGAATCGATCGCCGGGCTCTTCGAGCACCACACCGGCAAACTGGACGGCCGCAGTCTCCGCACCCTGCTCCAGCAGCTCAGCGTGGGACGGATCTCCTTCGAGGAGGTCTTTGACGGGCATGGGCACGGGGCACTCGTGCTTGGTCAGGCGGCAAAGGAGACAGCGCTGGTTGCGGTGACAGGTCCAAGGCGATCCCTCCTGGCAGGCGTGCTGATTTCGCTGGCGACCGGTAGGGAGCCGGTACACCCGTACCTGGCCGTACCCTACGGCGACATGATGATGGCGGGCTGTTGGGGACTGGTCAGCGCGGCTGCGCGGATCCTGCCCTGGGCGGCAGAGCCGATCACGGAGGGGCTGCGCCGCGGCGGCTAGGGCTGTGCCCGACGCTGGCGGATGATCTCGTAGACTAGGGCAGCTGCTGCAGCCGAGACATTGAGGGAGGTTGCGCGGCCCTGCATCGGCAGACGCACCAGGACGTCGGCCGCGGCCCACATGGACTGCGGCAGGCCCTGCCGCTCGCTACCCAGCAGAAGGGCCACCGGGCGGCGGTAGTCGACGTCAAAGTGGAGGTGCTGGGCGTGCGCCGAGGTGCCCGCTACGAGCAGGGGAAGGCCTCCTGCCCGGACCATGGCATACCAGGCCACCAGGGGTACCTCGGAGGCGAGCCGAACGATTGGCAGCGCAAAGAGCGAGCCCATCGTTGCGCGCACGCAGTGAGGATCGTAGAGATCGGCCGACGGCCCGACGATCACCAAGCCGGAGGCACCGGCCGCATCCGCTGTGCGAACCAGGCTGCCCAGGTTTCCGGGGTCGCGGATCTCGTGGGCCACCAGCACCAAGAAATCGTCCGCCAACGGAATCGCAGCGAGGGTTGGCTCTTGGATCCGCACGACGGCGGCCACGCCCTGAGGGTCCTCTCTCTCTGACAGGGTTCTGAACACCCCCGCAGATAGGGCCAGCCGAGACGGCATGCCCTCGCGCGCGACCAATGCCCGGGCGCGCTCGCTCACCAGCAGCTCAGGCGAGTAGACGAGGGCCTCGACGCGGGCGCCCAGCTCCAGTGCTTCTTCGACGATGCGTATGCCCTCGACCAGGAAGAGACCGGTCTCCTGGCGGTGCTTGCGCAGGCGCAGCGAGCGCAGTAGCTTGACCCGCGGGTTTCTGGAGCTGGAGATCAAGTCCATGGGGAGCCTAGCCCGCCCGGCGTCGGTCTGCCTTCAGACAGGAGCCGACGCCATGCACTTACGGCGATGCGTGCAGGCCGTTGATCGCGGGGTCCTGGCAGACGCAGGCTTCGCGCGTCTCCGGGCCGCGGGTGGCGGTGCCGTCGTAGGAGGTGCCGGTCGAGTGCATCTGCCAGCCCCCCAGCAGCATGGGAAGGGGTCCGTCAGCAGCGATCCACTCGCCGTTGTACTTGCGAGCAAAGTGGAGATGGGTGGCATCTCCAAAACCTCCCTCGCACGAGGGGTGGCCGATGGGATCGCCCCTTTCCACCCTGCTGAGGACTGGGACACGGCCCTCGGTGGCGATGTGGAGATAGAGAATGACCCAGCCCGTCTGCTCGTCGCCGTCCCCGTCGAGGTCAAGCTTGACCTGGCCGCCTGCGCTCTGGATGATGAGACCGTCGGCCACGGCCGTAGTCCATGAGGCAGCCGGCTGGCAGCCCAGATAGCCCTCGCCGGGAACAAAGTCGACAGCCGACCATGCGCTACCCTCGCCCCAGCCGCCGTGAGGCCCGCTGGTCAGGTACCATTCCTCGCTCTCTGCCCAGGGGAGTGTCAGCTCCGGCTGCCGGGTGCCGGGCGCGATGAGTGGCTCGACAGCGACCGCGGCCCAGTCACCGAAGAGAGCACGATAGGCTGAGGCAAAGGTGCCCCCGTTCCCGATAGCCTGAAGCCAGGATGCGTGGGTTGAGTCTAGGGAGAAGAAGTAGTGGAGGCCTGCCGTGGCTGCGTTGAGGGATGGCGCGTAAGCGGTGACGGTGCCGTCACCCCAGTCAATGGGCGCCATACCGCGACCTCGCCAATCGTAGTATCCCTGGTTGAGTTGGTTGGCCGCCCAGGCGAGCTGCAAACTGAGGGACTCACGCCCGGTGCGCACGTCCCCCATCGCATAGTAGCTCTGGGGAGACTTGCCGGTGACCCAGCCGCTCTTCGACTCGAGGACGGCAAGGAGCAGGCGCGGGCCGACGGAGTAGTCGCTGACGGTCAACGCGACGATCTCCGGACCGGTCAAGAGGGTACCGTCGACGTACTCCGTGTAGGTAGAGAGATAGCCACCATGCCGGGCGCAGAAGGCGCTGATGTCGAACTCGATGTAGGAGGGACCGTTCACGAACTCGCTGTCGGGCAGGAGGATCTCGGCCGGACCGGTGGCCATCTGGGATGATGGAATCCGGAGCTGCTGCCCCACCTGGAGGGCATTCGGATCTGAGATGCCATTGGCCTCGATGAGGGCTGAGAGGCCGACACCAAACCGGGCGGCGATGCCACTGAGCGTGTCGCCGCCCTGGACTGTATAGACCTGCGGGACCGAAGCGGCAGGGGAGGGCGCGCCGACGTTGGGCATTCCGGCAAAGCCGGTCGGCCCCGAGACAGGGGCAGTGGCCGGGGAAACAGCCCCGGTCGCCTGTGGTTCGGGCACACTCGGGGTATGCGCAGCGCGACGCTCCCTGGCGCAGCCTGCCAGGAAGGTCAGCAGAACCGCAGCGATGACAAGCGGCCGCAGGTGTCTCACCTCGAACGACCTCCTCACTCGGGTGCTTTCATTGTACCACAGGTGGCCCCGCGGCGCTATTCCCTCTCCAGGAGGACGACTTCGCCGGCATAGAGGCTGCGGAAACGCTCGCCGTCGCCGGCGGTACCGATGCCCGAGCCGTAGTGCATGGGCACCACGATCGCGGGCCGGATGGTGCGCGCGGCATCCGCGGCCTCCTCCACCGTCATGACGTAGGTGCCGCTGACCGGAAGGAGGGCCACGTCGCAGCGGATGGTGCTCATCTCCGGGATATGGTCTGTGTCACCGGCGAAGTAGAGGCGCACGCCCTCGACCGTGACGATATAGCCGACATGGCCCGCTGCTGGGGGGTGAAAGGGCACGCCGGGCGACCTGAACTTGGAGACGTTGTAGGCGGGTACGGCCTCGATCGAGAGTTCCGCGGCCTGGAGCACTTCCCCAGGGCGCGCGACCAGGGCACCCGGCAGCTTGGCGGCAGCCGCTGTGCTGGCGACAACCACAGTGCGGGGACCGCGCACCTTGTCGATGTCCTCCGGGGAGAGGTGGTCAAAGTGCTCATGGCTCACGAGCACCAGATCAGCAGCCGGCTGGCTGCCGCTCAGCTTCCAGGGATCAAAATAGACCACTGCCGGCCCATCCAGCCGAAAGCTGTCATGACCGAGCCAGTGGAGCTTCTCTGCGAGCATCTTGGGATTCATGTCGACCTCCTCACTTCTTGTGCTTTTGCGCACGGCTTCCGCGCCCCGGGCGAAGAAGCAGCCAGCCCTAGGTGCGGCCGTCTGGCGTGTAGCCGATCCACTCGATCCCCTCCACGCCAGCAAATCGACGAGACATGACCTCCACCGCTTGCGGATTGTTGTCCACCAAGAGAAACTGGCGGCCAAGCGCCAGGCAAGCAGCGCCGGTCGTGCCGCTGCCTGCAAAGAAATCGAGGACGAGATCGCCAGGGAGAGAAGAAGCTTGCACGACCCGCTTCAGAATGGCTAGGGGCTTCTGTGTCGGGTAGCCCATTCGCTCTGCCCCATGGGTGGGCACGATGGTGTGCCACCAGGTATCGGTGGGCAGTTTGCCTCGGGCAGCTTTCTCGGGGCCGACCAGGCCCGGCGCCATATAGGGGATGCGTTCGATCTCCTCGTAGTTGAAGACAAAGCTTCCCGGGCGCTTCGCATAGAGCAGGATGTTGTCGTGCTTGGGGGGCCACCTTTTCCGGGTGCGGGCTCCATAGTCGTAGGCCCAGATGATCTCGTTGACGAAACAGGAGCGGCCGAAGATGCCGTCCAGCTCAACCTTGACGTAGTGGACCTCGCGGTAGTCCAGGTGGATGTAGAGTGAGCCTCGCGGTGCAAGGACGCGATGTGCCTCCTTCAACCTGGGGCTGAGGAAGGCCAGATAGTCCGTGAAGGCATCATCGAACGCGCTACTGGAGAGCTGCGTAGTCCGGTAGCGCTTGCCCTGAAAGCCGGTGCGATCCCCATCTGCCGAGCGCACGGTGCAAATCCGTGAGCGCTCTTGAGTCTTGCCGGTGTTGAAGGGAGGATCGACGTAGATCAGATCGACGAAGCCGTCCGGAAGAGATCGGAGGACCGACAAGTTGTCCGCCAGGTAGACAGTACCGGTCATTATCGCCAGAGCAACCCTGCACCAGTATAGCGCAAGCGGGCTGCACCGGCAAGAGCCCAAGCCGGCGCTACGGGCGTCCAGGCGGTGTGCTCAGCCCGCACGGTCCTGGCCCACATAGGCACACACATCGCGCAGGACGCAGGCGCCACACAGCGGGTTCCGGCTATCGCAGACCTGCCGGCCATGACGAATGACGTTCAGATGGAAGGCGTAGTAGTCTACGGGGTGGACGAGGGCAGACAGGATATCGTGGGCCTGTTCGCGGGAGACACTCGGCCCAATCAGCCCAAGCCGGCGGGAGACCCGGTGGATGTGGGTATCGACCGGGAAGGCTGGCATACCGAAACAGAAGAGCAGGACGATTGCGGCGGTCTTGGGCCCGACGCCGTTGATGGACGAGAGCCAGGCGCGTGCCCGATCCACCGGCCAAGCCGCAAGGAAGTCGAGTGCCAGCTCGCCGCGCTCCCGGCTGACAAAGCGCAGGGCTTCCTGTATCCGTGGGCCCTTCTGGTTGGCCAAGCCGGCCGGTCTGATGGCATCCACGACAGCGGCAGGGTCGGCATCGCGCACCTCCTCCCAGGTGCCGAAGCGCGCACGCAACCTTTGAAAGGCCACGTCACGGTTGGTGTCGTTCGTGTTCTGGCTCAAGATGGTGCTCACAAGCTCCGAAACCGGATCGACGGCGAGCCGCCACTCCGGTTGCCCGTAGGCCGCCAGCAAGCGGCTATGCACAAGCCGTGCCTTGACTCGAGCCCCCGAGTCAGAGTCCTCCATGGTTGTTCCCTCTCCCACGTGTGCCAGCCCGGCGGAGAGCCGGCCGGTTTGACTACGGCAATCATACCTGATAGACGGAAGGTGGTCAAGGCAGGGAAGGAAGGTCCCAAAAGGTCCTACCTGATATACTCCCTACGGCGGATTGCCGCGCAGCTGATGACATGTTACACTGGTTCTGGTGAGTTTCAACTGGGATTAGTGAGTTTCGGTGAGGTAGAAATGGAAAGAATGCACCGAGCCGCGAATGACGGGTCGCGGGAGGCTGCCACGGAACCGGCAGGCAAGCTGCTCACAGCCAAGGAGGCAGCGATTTACCTGCGCATCAGTCTCTTCACACTGCGCAAGATCGAGCAGCAGGGCTTGGTCGTGCCCTACCGGACGCCGGGCGGCCATAGGCGGTACAGCATCGAGATGCTGAATGAGTATCTTGAACAAAGCCGGCTCGCTCCCGCCGCAGACTGACCTGCCGGGGCAAGGTCGACGGACGATTGTGACTCGCGAAGGGTCGAGCTTGCGTACTGCCGGGGAGTTGTGTATAATCTGATTCGTGAAGGTTCTTGACTGAGAGGCAAGCTCTCAGTTCCGATGCAAGAGAGGGGCCCTGGGGCTAGCTGCCCCAGGTGCTCTTTTTGCTATAGAAAGGTAACCGCTCCCCCCGGGTGCCAGAGCCCACGGGAGTCAGGTATTAGTGAAGCAGAGGATTGGTTATGTCATTTCAAGAGGTTTTCTTGACGATTGAAGGACGCAGGAAGCTCGAGGACGAGCTCGAGTACCTGATGACTGTGCGACGCGTGGAGGTCGCGAGTGCCATCCGTGAAGCCAAAATGGACGGCGACGTGATGGAGAATGCCGGATATGAGGAGGCCAAGCGCCAGCAGGCTTTCCTGGAAGGCCGAATCAGGACCGTGGAGGGGCTGTTGAAGAGCGCTGTCCTGATCGATGCGAGCGGAAACAAGGACGAAGTGACGCTCGGGACTAGAGTCACGGTCCAGGAAGCCGGCTACGACCCTGAGACATACACGATCGTCGGTTCGGCCGAGGCCAATCCGGGACAGGGCCGCATCTCGAACGAGTCACCATTGGGCAAGGCACTACTGGGCCACAAGCAGGGAGACAAGGTGACCTTCCAGTCACCCGGCGGGCCGGTCGAGATGGAGGTCTTGCAGCTGGAATAGGTCCAGCTTGGCTGGCAGGCCGGTCAGGCCATCCCAGCTTGAGGAGAGACGGATGCTTGAAGAGCAGTGGAGCGAACAGGAGCAGCAGAGACGTGCGAAGCTGCAGCGCATCCTGGATGCCGGCATAGATCCCTACCCGGCCCGTGCCGACCGCACGCACACGGCGTGCGAGGCGGTGCGCGCGCTGGAGGCACTCCCCGAGGGAGAGCCGCCGGTCGTCGTGACGGTAGTCGGGCGGCTGGTGAGCAGCCGCGTGATGGGCAAGTCGTCCTTTGCCCACATCGAAGACGGTTCGGGCCGGGTGCAGCTCTATCTGAGGCAGGACAACCTAGGTGAGGAATCGTACGAGCTCTACCGGCGGGACCTAGACCTCGGCGACTTTGTCGAGGCAACGGGAGAGATGTTTTGGACACGGACGCATGAAGCGTCGGTCCTGGTCACCAGGGTGAGGCTGCTTGCCAAGGCGCTGCGCCCCCTGCCCATCGTGAAGGAAAAGGAGGGGCGCGTCTTTGACGCCTTCTCCGACAAGGAGCAGCGGTACAGGCAGCGCTACGTGGACCTGGCGGTGAATGCTGATGTCCGGGAGATCTTTCGTATCCGTGCGCGCGCTGTCTCTGCGCTGCGCCGCTTCCTGGATGAGCGAGGATTCATCGAAGTGGAGACGCCTGTGCTGCAGCCCGTCTACGGGGGAGCGGCAGCGCGTCCCTTCATCACCCACCACAACCAGCTCGATCAGGATCTTTTCCTGCGCATCTCGGACGAGCTGTACCTCAAGAGGCTGATCGCCGGTGGGCTCGAGCGGGTGTACGAGATTGGCCGAGACTTTCGCAACGAAGGCGTCTCATTCAAGCACAATCCGGAGTTCACCCAGATCGAGTTCTACATGGCCTATGCCGACTACCTGACGGTGATGAGCATGGCGGAGGAGATGGTCGCCTACGCAGCCCAGGCAGCTCTAGGCACCACAAAGATCAGGCGTGGGGATCAGGAGATCGATCTCGCCCCGCCCTGGAGGCGCGTCCGACTGCGTGATGCGGTGTGGCAGTACACAGGAATTGATTATGACATGTACCCGGACGCCGGCAGCCTCTACCAGGCCATGGTCGACCGAGGGTACGCACCGGAGCGGAAGGCGCACTGGGGCAAGCTCATTGATCCCACCCTCATCGACTACCTGGAGCCACGTCTCGTGCAGCCGACTTTCCTTTATGACTACCCACTGGAGGTCTCTCCACTGGCAAAGCGCAGCCCCGACCAGCCGGGCGTCGTGGAGCGCTTTGAGTTCTTCATCGGCGGTGTGGAGATGGGCAACGCGTTCAGCGAGATCAACGACCCGCTGGACCAGAGAGCGAGATTCCTGGCGACGAGTCGTGCCCTGGCGGAAGGCGACGACGAGGCCCATCCGCTGGATGAGGACTATCTCGCGGCGCTGAGCTATGGCATGCCACCGACGGGCGGCTTTGGAATGGGGGTGGACCGGCTGGTCATGTTGCTGACGGGCGCCGACACGCTGCGAGAGGTGATCCTCTTCCCACCCCTCCGGTCCAGAGACTAGACAGGAACAACGCAGAGGGGGGAGAGCCGGATTGCCCGGCTCTCCCCCCTCTGCGCTGCTGTCCTGCGCCCGTTACGAGTGCTCCCCAGGCTCACTGGCCTCAAATCGGTAGCCGACTCCGCGCACGGTACGCAGCAGCTTCGGATCGTGCGGGTCCCGCTCGATCTTTTCCCTGAGCCAGCGGACGTGCACGCTCAGCGTTCGCGTATCGCCGACATAGTCCGAGTCCCACACCCCGTGAATGATCTCCTGCCGGGTCAGAACGCGTCCGGCATGCTGCATCAGGAATGTGAGCAGAGCTGCCTCCTTGGGCCGCAGGACAGAAGCCCGCTCAGGGCGCTGCAGGCTCCGCGTCACGGGGTCAAAGCTTAGCGGGCCCGCACAAAGCCTATTGGGCACCAGAGTCTTGGCGATCTTTGCCACACGGTAGAGCAGCGAGCGAGGCGAGCAGGGATGCTCGATACACTCGCCGTTTTTCCCGCCCACGTCAGCGCATTCCTTTTTCACGACCAGGATGCGAGGCACATCGGGTACCTGGGCCTGTAGTCCGTCGCAGACCCGGAAAGCCGAGCGCCCAAACGAGGCGGCATTAACAAATAGCAAATCGGGGTGGAACGAGCTCAAGCGCCCGAGTGCCTGGCCCAGGGTGCGGGCGATGGACACCTCATGCCCCTTGCGTTCCAGACCGGGAACAAGCAAGTCGGAAGATGCAACGCTCTTGTCGACAAAGAGAATCCTTAGGCTCACGGCTGTCGGCTCCCTAACATTACCTGAGGAGAGTGTAGCACGATGGGATTACAGCCCGGATTACAGCCTATGAAGTCAACCGCGATGTTAACGACATTATGCCACAAATGGGCAAAAAGCGCAAGTCGCAACGAGGGTCGTTGAGCGAATGGGTGTGCCTGGGAGGGACTGCCATTTGACAAAGCCACAAGAAATGATATAATTGCCCTAGTTACACTAGGGCAATTGTGATGCAGATAGAGATCGATCCTGAGAGCCGTGTACCCATCTACATGCAGCTCGTCGACCGCATCCGGCAGATGGTAGCCCGCGGCAGCCTGCAGCCCGGCCAGCAGCTGCCGACCATGCGCCAGCTCGCTGCCGACCTGCGAATCAACTACAACACCGTCGGCCGGGCCTACCTCCTGCTCGAGCACGAGAGGATTATCTCGACGCAGCAAGGACGTGGCACGTTTGTCGCGTCGAGGCTGACAGGCGAGGAGGTGCGGCGGCTGCGCGAGACCAGACTGCACAGCATGATGGATCAGCTCCTCAACGAAGCCACCTCTTTCGGCTACGAAACGGCAGAGATCGAGCAAGCCTTCCGGGACCGGCTCAACGCAGTGTCTGAAGGCGCAGGTGGCGCATAGGTGTGGAAGCCTTGGAAAGGGGCTCGAGCCGAGGCTCATATGAGGACGAGGAGGAAGAACAGAATGATGGTAACACCGACGGCAAGAAAGGCAGTAGAGAGGAGAGCAAGGGCATCGCAGCCCGAGCTGGCCAAGAGCCAGGCCAAGGTGGCCAACGGCGTATCGCTGGCGCTCTTCTTCTTGGTGCTGGCGATCTCATCCGCCGTGGGCATCGCGCTGTCTGAGTGGGCAGGTCTGGGAGAAGGATGGGCTGCGGTCATCATCCTGAGCGGCGCGATCGCTGCAACCTACCTGCTCCTGGCGTTCAAAATCGCCGACCAATGGGAGAAGGCGGTGGTGCTGCGGCTGGGCAAGTTCGCCGGCCTCAAAGGCCCGGGACAATTCTGGATCGTGCCCATTGTTGACACGATTCCGAAGTGGGTGGACCACCGGGTGATGGTGACCCCTTTCAACGCCGAGAAGACGCTGACGAAGGACACTGTGCCGGTGGACGTCGACGCAGTGCTCTTCTGGGTCGTGTGGGATGCCGAGAAGGCCGCCTTGGAGGTCGAGGACTACCGCTCGGCTATTGCCTGGGCAGCACAGACCGCGCTACGCGAAATCATCGGCCAGATGGAGCTGGCCGACATCCTGGTCGGCCGCGCCAAGATGGACAAGGACTTGCAGGAAGTGATTGACGCAAGGACGACGCCGTGGGGGGTGACGGTGCAGTCTGTGGAGATCAGGGACGTGATCATTCCCGAAGCACTTGAGGACACGATGAGCCGTCGGGCGCAGGCCGAGCGCGAACGCCAGGCGCGCGTGATCCTCGGCGAGAGTGAGGAACAGATTGCGCAGAGCTTTAGCCGCGCGAGCAGGGCCTACTCCGACAACCCGACGGCGCTGCACCTACGCGCCATGAACATGCTGTTTGAGGGACTGAAGGAGAAAGGCGCGATGATCATCGTACCATCGAGTGCAGTGGAGACGATGAACCTGGGAGCGATGATGGGCCTGGCCTCCCTGACCAAGCCGCAGGTCGAGACCCCAGAAGGAGACGAGTAGCACACATGTCTGGCGAGAACCTGGCGGCGGACACCATAGAGGTCACCATCGACGGAGTGTTCACCACGCATCACACCTTCCGGGCAGAGAGCAGCGTGCTGGGGGAGCTGACGGTTCCGGCGTTCAGCCGGGATGCCACCTTCCAGGCGGTAGACGGGCAGGCGCTGACCGTTCACTCCACGAGCTGGCGAGGAAGCCGGTACGAGCTGTGCGCTGGAGAGGATGTATTGGCGGCGACCAAGCCCAGGGGAGCGTTCCGGCAGCCCATCGACATCGAGCACCGCGGCGGTCTATACTCCGCCGTGCCGGCAGGTGCCTTTCGCCAGGGTTGGTTCCTGGTCGACGCGGCCGGAAGTGAGATTCTCTCGTACCAGCCCAGGGGGGCATTTCGGAGGGGAGCCTACCTGGAAGTCCTCGACACCGCGCAAATGGAGCTGATTGTGCTCTTCTACTACCTGGTGTTCCAACGCAAGCGGGAAGAGGCAGCCGCGACAGGCGCGGGCGCATCGAACTAGCTCTCGGGGTCGCGGATGCCGGGCGATGCCTGACCGGCCGTGGCCCGCTTGTTTTGTGGAGGCTCATGTGATCGAGGCTGAGAACTTGGTGAAGCAATACGCTCACGTGCGGGCAGTGGATGGGGTCTCTTTCCACGTTGCACGGGGAGAGGTCTTTGGTCTGTTAGGCCCCAATGGGGCGGGCAAGTCCACGACTATCCGGATGATGATGGACATTCTGCGACCCGACGGCGGACGCATACTGCTGAAGGGGCACCCAGTCGGCGAAGCCAGCAAGGCACACATCGGATACCTGCCGGAGGAGCGAGGTCTCTACAAGAACTATCAGCTGCTGGAGTGCCTGGTCTATCTGGCCGTGCTCAAGGGTATGCCGCGTGCGGTGGCGAAGGAACGCGCGCTGGCCCTGCTGGAGCGGGTCGACCTTGGCGAGTACGCCAAGCGCAAGACCAAGGAGCTGAGCAAGGGGATGAACCAGAAAGCCCAGTTCCTGGCGTCCATCGTGCACGACCCTGAGCTGCTCATCCTCGACGAGCCCTTCCAAGGACTCGATCCTGTCAACACGGAGCTTCTGAAGAGCATCCTGCTGGAGGAGCAGGCACGCGGCAAGACCGTCATCCTGAGCACCCACGACATGAACCAGGTAGAGGCGATGTGCAACCGCATCCTGCTGATCAACCACGGACGGGTGGTCCTGTACGGGGCGCTGGACGAGATCAAGGCCCGATATGCCGAGCATGCTGTCGCGGTGGAATGTGACGGGCTGCCCGAGCGACTGCCCGGGGTGCGGCAGACTCGGAGCGTTAATCACGGGTACGAGCTGCTGCTGGAGGAGAGTGTGACGCCACAGGCAGTGCTTCGGTCCCTGGTGGAGACGGGCGTTTCGATCCGGCGCTTTGAGGTCGCTATGCCGCCGCTGGAACAGATCTTTATCAGCGTCGTGGAGGGAGTCCAATGAAAGCGGTCTGGACCGTTGCGGCACAGGAAGTGGTCGTGAACGTTCGCCGGCCAGGTTTCATCGTCATGACCATCCTATTCCCTGCCTTGGGGTTGATAGCCCTCCTGATCGGGTCGCTCTTTGGCGGAAGCGTGGGTCAGGCGCTGGAGAGAGAGCTGGGAGGTGCCGACAAGCCGACAGGGTACGTCGACCTCAGCGGCCTGCTGAGCGCGGAGCTTCCGCAGTACGAGGGCCGGTTCGCCGCATACCCCAGCGAAGGTGCCGCTCGAGCCGATCTACTAGCGGAGAAGATCGACACGTACCTCGTTGTTCCGGTCGACTTTCTGGCGAACGGCAACGTGCAGGTCTATGGCATCCGGGGCGGCTTCTCGACCATGACCTCGGCTGACAGAGACCGCATCCAGCCCTTCCTGGCGGACCATCTCCTGACCGGCAGGATCGATCCTGAGATACAGGCACGGGCAAGTGGTGGGCTCAATATCCAGCCGGTGACGCTGACTTCGGACGGCGAAGTGAGTAGTGAGAGCGCCTTCAACTGGCTGGGCGACTTTGTCCTGCCCTATGCCTTCTCCCTCCTCTTCCTGATCACTGTATTCACGACCTCGGGCTACCTGCTGGAGAGCGTGAGCGAGGAGAAGGAGGGCCGGATCGTCGAGATTCTGCTCTCGTCCATCAGCCCGACGCAACTACTGGCCGGCAAGATCCTCGGGCTGGGAGCCGTGGGACTGCTCCAGGTATTCATCTGGCTAGGATCTGCCGTCGCATTGGTCGCCCTGGCAACGGCCGCCTTTGCGCTTGTGGGCGCGATCAGGTTCACGCTGGGCGCGCTGGTCCTCTTCGTGGTCTACTACCTGCTGGGCTACCTGCTGTATGCGACGCTCATGGCGGCCGCCGGGTCGCTCGGCACCACGCAGCGCGAGAGCCAGCAGCTGGGCTCCATCTTTTCGCTCATAGCGGTCATCCCCTGGATGCTGATCAGCGTCGTCTTCAGCAACCCGAATGCCACGATTGCGATCGTGCTGAGCTACATCCCGCTGACGGCACCGGTGATGATGATCTTGAGGCTGGGTTTTGCGCAGGTGCCGCCGATGCAGATCGCGATCAGCCTGGTTCTGCTCATCATCGGGCTTGTGATCAGCCTGTGGGCCGGTGCCAAGGTATTCCGGATGGGCATCCTGATGTACGGCAAGCGGCCAGGGCTCAGGCAGCTGTGGCTGGCATTCCGACAGGCCTGAAGGGAGGCGAGGGTGAGCGACGAACCGTACGGAGGCAAGGCCCCCCAATGCCCGAACTAGCACCACACCCCGATAGCCTGGTTCTCTTCAAGGGCAAGCCGGGGCGCGTCCGCCATGTTGGCAAGACGATCGAGATTGAGTCAACAGGCGGGGAGCACCTGAACGTCCGGAGCAAGGATGTGACGGTGCTGCACCCGGGTCCACTTCGCGGGCTGGGTGACCTCACCCCGGTGAGTGGCGACGTGGAGACTGCGTGGGAACTGCTTGCTGAGGGCTCCACGACCCTTGCCGAGCTGGCCGAGCTGGCGTATGGGGCCTTCACTCCGGCAACAGCGTGGGCAGCTTGGCAGCTGGTCGCGGATGGGCTGCTGTTCCGCGGCACGCCTCAACAGATCACTGCCCGATCGGAAGGCGAGGTGCAGCGTGAGCGAAGCACCCGTCAGGCACGTGCCGCCGAGGCGGAAGCGTGGTCCCAGTTTGTGGCCGGCGCCAAGGCGGGAGACGTCTCAAACGTTGATGCTCGCTACCTTCGCGAGGTCGAGGAGATGGCGCTCGGCCGGAGTGAGAAGAGCCGGCTGCTGCGTGAGATGAGGCGTACCGAAACCCGAGAGAACGCCCATGCGCTCCTGATGGAAATGGGGCACTGGACCGAGTGGATCGACCCCTATCCTCAGCGAATGGGCGTCACCACGGCTCAGGTGACCCTGGAGGTGCCCGTGCTCCCCGACGAGGCTCGGCTGGACCTGACAGGGCTGCCAGCCTTTGCCATCGACGACGAAGGAAACGAGGAGCCAGATGACGCGGTTGGGCTCGAGGGGCACCGCCTGTGGGTACACGTGGCCGATGCGGCTGCTTTGGCACCTTCCGGGTCAGCGCTCGACCTGGAGGCGCGCGCCAGAGGAGCCACGCTCTATCTGCCTGAGGGGCCTGTACGCATGCTGCCCAAGCCCGCGGTGGAGGTGTTGGGGCTCGGGCTGGCAGAGGTATCGCCCGCGCTTTCCTTCTGCGTGGAAGTAGACGGCACCGGGCGGGCACGTCTGGCGGAGTACGGCCCTAGCTGGATACGAGTGACGCGGCTTAGCTACGCGGAGGCACAACAGAGGCTGAGCGACGAGCCTTTAGCCAGTCTGATGGCGGCGGCCGATACACACCGGGAGCGCCGGCGCGGGCGGGGCGCCCTCTTCCTCGAGCTACCAGAAGTACAGATCCAAGTGGCCGGCGGCGAGGTCACGATCCGACCACTTCCGGCGCTGGAGAGCCGCGACTTGGTGATGGAGGGAATGCTGATGGCAGGAGAGGCCATCGCCGGCTATGCCCAGGCAAACAGCCTGCCGCTGCCCTTCACCTCCCAGGAGCCACCGGCGGAGGACGAGGCGGGCGGCCAAACAGCCACGTGGTGGCCGCCGGACGATCTGGCCGGAATGTACGCGATGCGGCAGCGGCTGCGGCCGAGCCAGTATGCGTCGGCTCCCTGCCCGCACGCGGGGTTGGGGCTGGCGTCCTACGTGCAGGCAACCAGCCCTCTCCGCCGCTACCTGGATTTGGTAACACACCAGCAGCTTCGCGCGCACAAGGGCGGGCAGGGGCAGCTCGACGCGCGGGAGATGACCGAACGGGTAGGGGCAACGATGGCGGTGGCCGGCACGGTGCGCGCTACCGAGCGCCTGGCGCGCCGTCACTGGACGCTGGTGTATCTGATGCACCATCCCGATTGGGAGGGTGACGGCGTCCTTGTCGAAAGGCGCGGGAGGCGGGGAATCGCACTGATACCGTCCCTGGACCTGGATACCGCCGTCCACCTGCGCCGCGACACAGGGCTGAACGAGCGGCTGCGGCTGGCGCTGCCCCAGGTGAACCTGCCCCTACTCGAGGTGCGGTTCGAGGTGGTTGAGTAGGGGGTCGGACACGACTCCTGCACCCCAAATCCTACGCGGCGAGGCTTTGCCCTACGGCGTCTGAAGCCAGAGCTGCCGCATCTCCTGCGAGGTTTCCAGAAGCTCGTGAAGGGTGCCGGAGGCCTCGACGCGGCCGTCCTTCATCAGGATCACCCGTGTGGCGCGTTGTAGTGCAGGCCTGCGGTGCGAGACCACCAGGCAGGTGCGCACCGGGTCGCCTTCGGCCCCCGCGGATAGGCGCTCCCAAAGGAGCGTCTCGGTCTCGGCGTCCAGGGCGGAAGAAAGGTCGTCGAACACGAGCAGCTCCGGCTGGCGCACGAACATGCGCGCGGCGGCCGCCCGCTGGCGCTGCCCACCTGAGAGCCTGACGCCCTTGGCGCCGAGCAGGGTGTCGAGGCCGGTGGGGAGATCTGGCACGTCCTGCTCCAGGACGGCGGCCCGAAGCGCCGCCTCCAGGCCCACGCTCTCGGCCGGCAGGCCCATCAGGATGTTATCGCGCAGGGACTCGCTGAAGAGGAGGGGCACCTGAGGTGTATAGGCGGTGCGCGGAGGGACAAAGAACTCGGCCGGGTTGGCCACCGGGACGCCGTTCCAGCGTACCTCTCCAGAATCGAGTGGCAACAAGCCGAGGAGCACGCGGAGCAGTGTTGTCTTGCCCGAGCCGACCCGCCCTGTGATCACCACCAGGTCCCCCCGCCCCAACGCCAGGTCGACGTCCCAGATGCCGTGATCTGACCCCGGATAGCGGTAAGAGAGGCCTGCTGCCTCCAGTCGCTCCAGGCGGTGCCGCGATGGCCCGGTCTGAAAGGGAACGTCGGGCATGTCGCCGCGCATGTAGACGGGGTGGGGCTCGACCAGCTTCTCCGGCGGCGCATCCTGCAGGAGCGCCAGCAGGCGCCCGATGGAGACGCCGGTGCGCTTGTACCAGGCCCAACGCTCGCCGACAAGCGCCGCAAAGTCCGTCACAAAGCCGAGGTAGTAGACAAAGAGGGCAAAGTCGGCCACCCCGAAGGTACCAGCCTGCATCCGGCCGGCGGCGAGTAGCAGGATGCCGCCAGTCCCAATGTTCGCCGTATTGCGGAAGATCGAGTTGACCACTTCCGTGAGCAGCCGATCGCGGAGGCCGGCAGCGCGCCGGGCCTCGTTCAGATGGCGGAAGTGGCCTACGACACGTTCTTCGGCGGCGGCGACCTGGATCGCCTGCACGGCACCAAAGGCCTCGGCGACAAAGTCGGTCACAGCGCCCGTGGCGTTCCTGAAGGCTGCCCGGTACCGCTCGATCCGGCTCAGCGTGAGGTTGACGACAACGGCCACGACGGCGAGCGGAAGAAAGACGAGAAGCGTGATGCGAGCGTCGATGCGCAGCATGACCAAAACAGCAACAAGAGCAAAGAGGCCGAAGCCGAGCAAGATGAGGGACTCGGCCATAAAGTTCGAGATTTCGTCCACATCCTCGCGGAAGCGGCTAATGGCCTCGCCGGGCGACTCGGGCACAGCACGCGCCGCCGGCTGGCCGAGGATGTGCACGAAGACATTGCGCCGGAGCAGTGCCGCGAGCGCGTATCGGAAGTGATTGTAGCACAGCACGTCCAGAAAGACCACGACGCCACGAGCAAGCCCGAGGCCGACAAGCAGGCCGATGAGTGCCCATGGACCCAGGCCTCCAGCGGCATCCCCGGCCAGCCAATCGAAGAAGGAATAGGTGACCCATCCGACAAGGTGGGGGAGTACGCCAAAGAAGAGCGTCTCGAGAACTGCCAGAGCAAGGTAGAGCCAGGGCCGGAAGCGGATCAGCTGCAGCATGTACCACCACGTGGGGCGTGCCCGGGCACCCGTCGACGGCGCTTCCGCGGACGCGGCACCTCCGGCGCCGGCGCTCAAGCGAGCACCTCCTCCAGACCGGCTTCGAGAAGGCGATGAAAACACGAGAGGGGATCGGCAGCCAAGGCAGCGCGCTCGCCCCACTCCATGGCGCGCCCTGACTGCAGGATAAGGATATGATCGGCGCGGTGGACCGTCTGGAGCCGGTGGGCGATGATGATGGCGGTGCGCCCACGCACCAGGCGTTCTACGGCCCGCTCGACGAGGCGCTCCGTGGCGGGGTCAAGGCGCGATGAGGCCTCGTCGAGGATCACGAGTCCGGGGTCGCGCAGAAAGATACGGGCAAAGGCAAGCAGCTGCGCCTCGCCGGCCGAGAGGCCGCCGCCCGATTCGAGGAGAGTGTCCAACCCCAGAGGAAGCGAGCGGAGCCACTCCTCTAGCCCCAGACCAGCAATCACCGCGCGCACCCGTTCGTCAGGCACCAGGGGATCAAAGAGTGTCAGGTTGTCGCGCACGGTGCCGTGAAAGAGCTGAGTGTTCTGCGTGACCATGCCAACGCGTCGGCGCAGGTGAGCAAGCGGCAGGTCCCGTATGTCCACGGGGCCAGACGGGTCGCCCAGGAACACCTGGCCGGAGTCGGGGTCGTAGAGCCGTAGCAGGAGGCGGGTGAGGGTCGTCTTGCCGCTGCCGGTGCGCCCCAGGAGCCCCAGCACACTGCCCGGCTCCAGCCGAAAGGAGATATCGTGAAGCACGAGGTCACCGGTCGAGTCGCTCGAGGAGGCCTGGTCGGTGTATCCGAAGGAGACATTCCGGAGCTCGACGGAGAGTGAACCCTGGGGCAGCAAGGATCCTTGCATCCCCACGATAAGCCGGCTTTGGGTCTGGAGAAGCTCCCGCACGCGCACCAGCGCAGCCCCTGCGCGCTGGAGACTCTGCATCTCGACGGTGATAGCGTCAATCGGGTGCTGGAGCATATTGGAGTAGTAGAACACAGCATAGACAGTACCGAGGGAGAGCAGCTCCCGGTCAAAGAGGTAGGTACTCACACCAAAGGCTGCCGCCGTCCCCAAGGCAAAGAGGAACAGGGTGACGTTGAAGAGGATGTTCCACATGAGCGAGGCCTTCAGCGAGCGACGGAGCAGGTCGCGCATGAGCAGGTGAAAGCGGCGCATCACATAACCCTCGGCGCCGTTGGCGCGGATGTCCTCAGTGCCGGCCAGGCGCTCCTCGAGAAAGCCGAAGAGATCGGCACTCACCTGGCGCTCGGCTTTCCAGTGAGGCACAGCAACGTCGCGAAAGCGGGCCAGGACAAGAAGCGCAAGTAGTGTGAACAGCGCCAGGGCAAGCCCTACGCGCCAATCCACCAGGAACAGGACGACGAGGATCCCAGCCAGGAGTAGCACGTTGCCTACCACCTGGACGACGAACTGCGAGAAGAAGTTGGTGAGTGCAGTGACATCGCCGTCGATGCGCTCAATCATCTCGCCGGGTGTGTGGGCGTTGTGGAAAGAGAGGTCAAGCCGAAGGCAGTGGGCGGCTAGGTCGGCGCGCAGAGCGTTGGTGGCGGCCCACCCAACACGTTCTCCGACATAGGCCCCGGCCACGGAGGAAATCTGCTGGACGAGCGCGAGGCCGAGGAAGAGGAGAGCCAGCCGGATGAGGTCGTGCATCGCCCCGCCGGCCTGGGCGGAGTCCAGGAAGAGGCGCAGGATCTGGGGACCTGCCAGCTGGAGGGCGATGCTCCCCAAAAGGAGCACCGCCAAGAGAACCACCTGCCCTGCCTGTGGCGCCAGGTAGCGGGCGAGAAGGGCACGGTATTCGCGGAGCGGGATTCTCAAGGCCGGGACTCTACAGATAGCTCATAGCACCCGCGGGAGAGGAGGGCAAGGCGAGTGTGGATTCTGGGTATCCGGTTGCCTACGCTGGGTTTCGGAGGGCTCATTGGCGCCTGCGCAGAATGTGCCAAATGTCGTCTCCGACAAAGCCGCAGGTGCGATACAGACGTTCGGGCGCTGACTGGCCGCCGACCTGCCCTGATACCGTCAAAGCCGGCGATGCCCACCAGCCTCGAGAGCAGCTCGGTCACGATGAACTGCCCCAGCCCACGGCGCCGGAACGCCGGCAGGACCTGTATCCATTCCAGCACGCCCTCGCGGAGGGACCGGTCCAGCTCCGCGATGCCGGCACCCACGACCGTGCCGCTGCTGCGTTCTGCAACCAATACCCAAAGGCGGCCGTCGAATACCGGGTGACCGGCCCAGTCGAGCACCTGACCAGGAGTCACCCGAATGTCGTCGTAGGAGGCATCGATCAGCGACGAAATGACACCTGCGTCTGTGCATGGATTCGCGGTTCTTATCTCAAAGCGATCGTCCAGAACGCCGCTGGGGATTGAGACAAGGGGATGGATAAGCCTGAAGTACCGCGTATCCGAGTACCCGGTCCAGTGTGCTGCCTCGAACTCATCCGCATGGACGATGCGCACTTGGTCCGGAATCGGTGTTCTCGCGGCTTTCCAGTAGGGTATGGATAGGGTGCCACATGGATCTTGAAGGTACTCGTCCAGGCTTGCCAAGAATCCGCTTCTCTCCTAATGTTGGTTGCGTCCGGGCCCCCGCCAGATCTTGTCACCATCTTACCACAGAACCCTTCACAGAACATCCATGTTCCATGCCGCAAAGGGCGGGCAGGAGCCAGGCGATCCCAGCATTCGTCGGTGCCTTCCCTTACGCGTGGCACCTGCTTGACGCACCGCCCACAGCGCGTATAATGGCTCTCAAAGAGCAAGGCAGATGGACCCACTGGAACGTGCCCGCAGGCTGAGAGAGGAAGCCGACACCGTGATGCGCGAGATCGGTGTTGGCGAGGTCCTGCGCCCCTACGGCGGATTCGTGCCGACGGGATCGTACTTCCTGGACGTGATGGCCTTCCCCGACATCGACCTCTACATGCGCAAGGTGGATCTGAGCGAGGTCTTTGCCATCGGCGGCCTGCTTGCCCGATCCCCACTCGTCTTCCAGGTAGTCGTGGAGAAGGATTATCTGCAGACGATGGCCGGCGGGCTCTACTTGAAGCCCCGCTTCCGTTACGGCGACTGGGGACGGCCGTGGAAGATTGACATCTGGTCGATGGATGACACGGCCATCGAGGAGCGGATGGCGCCGATGTACGGTTTCCGGGAGAAGATGACACCGGCGCTTCGGGAGGCGATTCTGCGCTACAAGAACTCTATCCTGACCCCTGAGCTGCGCACCCCCACGTACAGCGGATACTACGTCTACTGTGCATTCCTGGACGAGGGGCTGAGCGAGCCAGAAGATGTGACCCGCTACCTGGTCGAGCATGGCATCCGGATGTAGCCGGGGGGGCAGGCCTGGTAACTCGCTCCACGACAGCGCGGCAGGGTGCGAGGCGTTGTGGCTGAGCTGAGGAGCGGGCTGGTAGTGCTGGCGCAGAGCAGCCAGCACTATGTGCTGGACGGCGACCGGTTGATGCTGTGCCGGACTCGGGGGCGGCTCAAGAAGTACCGCGTCATGACGACGCTGGTCGCCACCGGGGACGAGGTGCGCTACCGGCCGACGGGCCCGGATACCGGCGAGCTCGAAGAGGTGCTGCCGCGCCGCACCCAGCTGAGCCGCCGGCGGGCGGGGCCAGGGCGGCTTCCGGTTGAGCAGGTGATTGTCGCCAATCCCGACCAGGTGGTGCTCATCCTCTCGGTCTGCGAGCCGGATCCCAACCTGCGCATGCTGGACCGCCTGCTGGTGATCGCGGAGGCCAACGAGCTGCCGGCGTTGATCTGCGCAAACAAAGTGGACCTGCTGGAGAACGCTGAGGAGGCGCGCGAGCACTTTGGGCTGTATGAGGATATCGGCTACCCTGTGCTATACACGAGCGCCGCGACTGGCGAAGGTACGCCTGAGCTGAAGGCGCACCTTCGAGGAAAGATGTCGGTGCTGTGCGGCCCCTCGGGGGCGGGGAAGAGCAGCCTGATGAACCTCATCCAGCCTGACCTGAACCTGGCGACGCAGGAGATCAGCGACTCGACGGGCAAGGGGCGGCACACGACGGTCTCCGCGCAGCTCTGGCCGCTGGACGAGGGCGGGTATGTGGCCGACACGCCAGGCCTGCGCGAGGCCGGCTTCTACGACATCGACCCTGAGGAACTCGCCTGGTACTTTGTGGAAATGCGGCCGTTTCTGAGCGGCTGCCGCTTCTCGAGCTGCACGCACACGCACGAGCCTGGCTGTGCGGTGATCGGCGCAGTCGAGGCGGGTGCCGTCAGCCCAGAGCGGCACGACAGCTACTGCCGGCTGCGGATGGGCGAGTAGGGCACGGAATGAGCACGCAGAGGATAGGATGAAGCCAAGGGAAATCCGAGATCGAGTGCACTTGCTAGGCGCGGTAGACTGGAACCGACGCCTGTTCGACTCTTTGATCCCCCTGCCGGGCGGGACTAGCTACAACGCCTACCTAGTGCAGGGCTCTGAGAAGACGGCCCTCCTGGACACGGTCGATCCGGCCTGGGAGGGGACGCTGCTGGGGCAGCTGGCAGGCGTTGACCACATCGATTATGTCGTGTCGCATCACGGCGAGCAGGACCATTCCGGCAGCATTCCGAAGGTCCTGGGTCTCTACCCGGAGGCGGCGGTCCTGTGCAGCCCGAAAGGCAAGCCGCTGTTGCTCGAGCACCTGGACGTGCCGGCGGAGCGCATACAGATCGTGGCGGACGGCGAGACCCTGTCGCTGGGAGACAAGACGCTCCGCTTTGTGCACACGCCCTGGGTGCACTGGCCCGAGACGATGGCGACCTACCTGCCGGAGGACCGCATCCTCTTCACGTGCGACTTGTTCGGGTCGCACCTGGCGACATCGAACATGTACGCGAGCCGCGAGCCGCAAGTCCTGGCCGGAGCCAAGCGCTACTACGCCGAGATCATGATGCCCTTCCGGAAGGTCATTGCTCGGAACATGGACAAAATCCAACCGCTGGAGATCGACCTGATTGCGCCGTCGCACGGCCCAATCTATGACCAACCGGCGCAGATTCTGTCGGCGTACCAGGACTGGGTTTCGGACCGGGTCGCGAACCAGGTTGTGATCCCCTACGTGTCCATGCACGGCAGCACGGAGGCTATGGTCGACTACCTGGCTGCGGCGCTGGTCGAGCGTGGCATGGAAGTCAAGCTGTTCGAGCTGTCGGCCACGGATCTAGGCGAGCTGGCGATGGCTCTCGTAGACCCCGCGACACTGGTCATCGGCACGCCCACTGTCCTCGGCGGTCCCCACCCGACCGTCTTTGCGGTGACGCACCTGGCCAACGCGCTGCGGCCGAAGCTGCGCTACGCCTCAATCATCGGGTCCTTTGGCTGGGGGACCAAGGCAGTGGAGCAGATCTCGGCCCTGATCCCGAACCTGGAGGTGGAAGTGCTGAGCCCTGTGCTGAGCAAGGGCATGCCCGGCGAGGAGGCCTTCGCGGCACTCGATGCCCTGGCCAACGCTATCCAGGAGAAACACGCGGCGCTCTAGCTGGACGGGGACGAGGCCTCCGGGGCGCCGCGGACTGCTGAGGCTACCGCGCCCTCGCGACGCCATCACGGTGCTTCGGGACCCTATCAGGATCAGGCTTCTGCCCCGCCCGGACGTCCATTAGGTCATACACCTTGGGACTGGGGTGCCTGGCCTGAGCAGGGAGGTTCCAGGACGCAGCGGTGCCGGCCCTGGCGCGCGGGGCGCACATGGCGCCGAGCGCACCGGCGCAGTCAGAACTGGGCCATAAAGACCACCTGGCGAAGGCAGGGGGCTGTCCACAAAGCACGAAACCCACTTAGCTGAGCGCAGAGAAGTGTCTCACTTCACTGCCTTTCAGGCGGTATCTCGGCTGCGCAGAGGCGAGATCGTCCGCTTCGCTCAGGCTGACGTGGAGCGAGCACCTGTTTCGTGCCGAACGAGTGGCGCGAACGCGCCATGGACGACTCAGAATGGCAGTTACTGGACAGACCCTCTGGGAGAAGGTTGGAGGCGCCCTCTAGTTCTCGGGACCCAGCCTGCCGCCGGAGGGCGTCTTGCCCTCGAACGGGGAAAGGCTTCCCGGTTGGAGATGCAGGCCGACCGGCACATCCGCAGCGGCAGTCCTACCAGGCTGGCCCTCCGCGCCGACGTACCTCCGAGCCAGGATGTTGTCGACGTAGAAGCCCTCAGGGTGGCTAACGCTCTCGTCGGTCGCGAGCACAAGGGCGATCCAGACATTCGGCTCGCCACGGAGGTCACCCAAGGTGGGGACGTCCGTCAGGTCAAAGACCACATCATACCAACCGCCGCTGTTGCCCGTGGCCCAGACGCCATAGAACTGGTTCCCATCGAGGGACGCTCCCCAGTAACCGTAGTCGTACTCGTACTCGACATCGAGCCACAGCTTGAGGGTCATCTCTGCGTAGCTGGCACCCTCCAGACTGAATGGGCCAAAGATCATCCACGACTCGGCATCGTCGGGGTAGTAGCTGCCGCAGGCCAGGTTGCCGCCCTGTAACCCAGCGCCGACAGCCCAGCCTGAGTAGCTGCCCGCAAAGGCGCGGCAGTCCCTCTTCGCCCAGAAGTAGTCGCCCGCGTACTGACCATTGTCGAAGACCTGCCAGGGGCCGGGAAAGGAGCCTTCAAAGTCGGTGCTCACCACGGTCTGCCAGCCACCCTGCGGGCTGACCGTCGTGGACTTGATGCCGCTCCAGGCGCCGCATCCCAGGGCGTTACAGCCACGCACACGGTAGTACCAGGTACCCAGAGGCTGGTCGGCGACGGCGAAGGAGGTGGAGCCTCCTGAGTAACGTGCCACAGGACTGGCGAAAGTACTGCTGTCGTCCTCCTGCAGCTGGTAGTAGTCGGCAAGGGCGGCCGTCGACCAGCTGACGGTGTAGTTGCCGTCGCCGTCTAGGTTCTGGATGTCATACAGAGCGGGCGTGTAGGGCAGCGGCGGATAGTGATTGAGCGCCAACGGCATGTAGATCCAGGCGCTGCTGGGCCCGCCGCAACTCACCTGTAGATCTGCTGTCATCGTCGCGCCCGAATTGCCGATGTTGGTGGCGCCGATGCAGGTGTTGGCGCACGTGGGGCCCCCGTACCATGAGCTGCTCTCTGGATCGGTCACCATGGTCCAGGCGCGGTTGGTCGTGGAGCCAGGGAAAGGATCGCCGGTGTCGCCCGGGTCGTTGTTCCACTCCAGGTCTGCGAGGCCATCGGCCTGCTCGAGGGCCAGCAGGTAGTGATAGGTGTCGCTGCACTGGCAGTGCGGCGTTGCCGTGCATTCGTAGTCATTCTGCTTGCTGTAGTCGTTCATAGCCTCGTCCACGTGCCAGACGAGCAGGCCGTTGCCGGGCAGGTATTCGTCGTACGAGCCGCTGACCTGTTGACGATTCTCCAGGAGGAAGTACTCCTGGGTGCCGAGGACGCTCGTGCGCAGCCTGAGCACGGTTGCGGCGGGTGGGGCATTGTTGTAGGCGCGCGGAATGGCGCGGCCCGTGACGTTACTGGTGATCGGCGTAGCACTGACAATGCCCATCTGAGTCCGGTTCCATGCGTCGGGCCAAGCTGGTGAGCTGCCGTCCGATCCCCATCCGCCGCTGTTGGGTCCGTTCCACGAACCGCCAGCCATCAAGCTCCAGGCGCCAACACCCTGGGAGCTGTTGTCGCGGTCATAGACGTCGGGCAAGCCCCAGAAGCCGTGGCCCATCTCGTGCGCAAAGACGCCGATTGTCATGTCGCTGGCACTAGGGCTCACGAACGTCCAGTACTCGGGCATAATCACATAGTCGGCGATGGTCACCCCATCGTAATTGCGTGGATTGTACAGCCCCCAAGAGTGGGACCAGGCGTCTCCGGTGTAACCGGTGAACTCGGCACCCGGTCCGGCGTGAATGAGCATGATGGGCTCGGCGTAGCCGTTGTCATCGTTGTCGTAGTCCGAGAAGTCGACGACGCCGTTCACCGCATCGACGATGTCCTCGGCCAATTTCTGGCAATTGTGCGGGTAGGAGCCCAGGCAGTAGTTGCCGTAGGTGTAGTAGGAGTAGGTCTGCGGCGCGCGCTTCCACCCAATGCTGCTCGGCAGATTCACCGTCACAATGTCCACCGTCCCGTAGGAAACCTCGCTGTAGTAGTCGCGCACCGAGCCCCGGCCACCCACGGGGGCGGCAAAGATAAGGGTATCGAAGAAGGAGGCCGTCACGGTCTTGACCTTGTCGGAGAAATCCACCACGACCGCCAGGGCGTTGGTCGAGCCGGTGAGGGCAGCCGGCGTGCGGCCTGCTCCGTCCAGTCCCAGGCGCACGGCGCCGCCAGCGCCGGGTGGGATCAACTCGCCACGCGAAATCGCGTCGTGGAGCCGGGGGTGGGGCGGCATCGTGCTTGCGCCCACAGGCACTGGGGCGCCAGTCGGAATCAAGAGGAACGACAGACAGATCAGTACGGCCACGCATGCCACACCGCGCTTCATGTTCACCTCTTCGCCTATCAGGCTACTTCTCTAGAGCCGAGGACACTTCCAGCAGATACCGCTCGCCCGCCCGTGCCACTTCGCCAGTGAGGCGGAGTTGCTTCCCCACAAACTCGGACATGGTCTTGGGCTGTACGCCGCCCTGCGGCGGCTGCACGGCCTCGATAGCGACCCAGGCGCTGGTCGCCAGGCGGTGGCCCTGGCCGTCGGAAAGGTAGAAAGCCGGATTGGGCATGCCCCCCTCCGACTCCAGCACGCCTTCGACAATCACCTGCTGACCAACATAGGCCGCCGGATCGCTGGCCACCAACGACAGCAGGTCAGAGGGCTCCGGAATGGGGGTCGGGAGAGGGCTCGTGCCGGGCTCGTCGGCGCTGCAGCCCCATGCACCGAAGCAAAGCACGCACAAGAGGGCAAGAAGTGAGATTCGCGTGTGCACCACAAGGACTCCTTTCTCAGCGGGCAGGCAGCACCTGCATCGCCCGCGCAAGCCATTTAACCATGTCATCGCGGCGGTGTCAAGCCCTGTGGGCGCGAGGGCCATGGGCCAGGCTTTTCCTTTTGGCCCCTGGCGTGTATACTAGCGGAGGACGTGAACCCTTACGAGAGGTCGGAGCGATGGCCAAGTTTCTGCCCGAGCCCTTTCGCATCAAGACTGTCGAGCCCATCCGGCTTACGACGCGCGAGGAGCGTGCCAGGCTGCTGGCCGAAGCGGGGTACAATCCCTTCCTGATCCGCGCCGGGGACATCTACATCGACCTGCTGACCGACTCCGGAACCGCAGCGATGAGCGACAACCAGTGGGCCGGGGTCCTCCAGGGGGATGAGTCGTACGCCGGCTGCCGAAACTTCTACCACCTCGAGGCCGCGATTCGCGAGATCTTTGGCTTCCGCCACTTTGTGCCCACGCACCAGGGTCGCGCGGCAGAGAACGTGCTGTTCTCGATCCTGGTGCGCCCCGGGATGCGGGTGCCAAGCAACATGCATTTTGACACGACCAGGGCCAACATCGAGGCACGCGGCGCGGCTGCTGCGGACCTTGTCATCGACGAGGGCAGAGATCCCACCAGCCGCCATCCTTTCAAGGGCAACATCGACGTCGCAAAACTGCGCGCGTTCATCACCAGCGCCGGCGCACAGAACATCCCCCTGGGAATGCTAACCATCACAAACAACTCGGGTGGCGGCCAGCCCGTCTCGATGCAGAACATCCGAGAGGCAGCCCATGCCCTGCACGAGCACGGAATCCGTTTCTTCCTGGACGCCTGCCGGTATGCGGAAAACGCCTTCTTCATCAAGATGCGCGAGCCCGGTTTTGGAGCGAAGTCAACCCTGGAAATCGCGCGCGAGGCTTTCTCCTATGCTGACGGCTGCACCATGAGCGCAAAGAAGGATGCGCTCGCCAACATCGGCGGATTCCTATGCATGAACGACGCAGAGCTTTACGAGCGGGCGTGCCAGGAGCTGATCCTGAGAGAGGGTTTTCCCACCTACGGCGGGCTGGCCGGCCGTGATTTGGAGGCGGTCGCCCGCGGGCTGTGGGAAGGGCTGGACGAGAGCTATCTGGCGTACCGCCAGGCTCACACGCAATACCTGGCCGACCGGCTGCTCGAGGCGGGCGTGCCGATCGTCGAGCCCCCCGGAGGGCACGCCGTCTACCTTGATGCGCTCCGATTCCTGCCTGATATGCCGCGTGAGCGCTTCCCAGCACAGGCGATCGTCAGCAGCCTCTACCTGGAAGGTGGCATCCGGTCCGTCGAGATCGGAAGCGTAATGTTCGCGCACCGCGACGAAACGACCGGCACCACGGTATTCCCGGACCTCGAGCTGGTCCGGTTGGCAATTCCGCGCCGGGTTTACACCCAATCGCACCTCGACTATGTGGCCGACACGGTTATCGAGCTTCACCGGCGAAGGGACACCGTACAGGGGCTGCGAATCGTGTATGAGACGCGGTTCCTGCGGCACTTCACTGCTAGGTTCGAGCCCACTGGGATTTAGGTGTAGGGCGCCTCAGAAGAGGAGGTTAGCGTGTACTGCCCCAAGTGCCTGGCACCCAACGATTCTGGGACACCACGATGCACCCGTTGCCGGGCTGACATGGACGGCATGGGCGATCACGTGTATGCTGGAGCGCAGTTCGTCTTCGTTCGCGCTGCGGGGCATCGGCCGATCGCCGTGGCGGTCGACGGCGCGCCGCCACACGTGGCCACAGAGCCTGAGATCGTCTCACGCCACCTGCACAGCGTGGCATTGGGTGAGAGCCATTTTGGCTCGACCCTCCGGGACCCCGACGTTCACCCGCCCGAGCCGGCTCCGGACCTGCCCCGCCTGCCGTCTCCCGTCCAGCCGGACCTGACGGCGGTCATCACAGAGCGCAGGGTCTACCGACCCAGGGAGGAAGCGCGCATCCTTGTTGTCGTCCCTGGGGCTCCGAGCGCAAGGGTGGACATGGAAGTGCTGCTGGCTGGGCAGCAGGTGACCACCGAGCAAGTGATCCTGGACGAAACAGGGCTGGCGCTCCGGCCTTACCACGACCTGGAGGAGGGCGAGTACCGCGTGGTTGTGCGGAGGCGCGGCGAGAAGGGAGAGCCCATCGGAGACCCCGCCGAATGCACTTTCAGCGTGGCCGAGTTCGCACTGTCGCCGCTCACTGCCATCCTGGAAGCGCACAGCCTGCAGGCAGGCTCACTTCAGTTCCGGCTCCGCCTGGTGGCGCTCTCGGTCCCCTTTGTGGGAAACGTGGAGCTTGGACTCCAGTGCGGTGTGTGCGGTGGACGAGTGGTAGCCACGCAGGACGCGACGGCTTCGGAGGGCCTGGTGCAAGCCGCCTTTGACATCAGTGGCCACGGTGGACCATTCCACGTTCAGGTGACCACGCCCACTGGCGAGACGGCCAGCGTGGCCTTCCCCGGCACGGAGCGTACCGATCGCGAGCGCGTGACCCTCTGCACGTTGGGAAGACAGGCCAGTGCCGGGCTCCTGCCGGGCGAGGATACGACGGAGATACGTGGGCTGCACATAGGCTACGGAGGCGCACAGACAACGCCACTGCGGCTGGAAAGCGCGGTGGCAGAGGCAGGTCGCCTGATCGTTGACATCCGGGCGCTCGCCGCGCAGATCGTGCTGTTCGAACCGCTGACGGACAACAGGACCGTGCTGTACTTCGGTCCTTTGGGCCGGGGTGACATCCTGGAGTTTCCCGTGGCGGCCCCCTATACCCTCTTCACAGTGGGCCTGCTCAGCGAGGAAAGGGCTTACGAGGCGTGGGGGATCGTGATCCGGCCGCTGGAGCTGGATGCCAAGCTTGCGGTGCCAGATGAGGCCATGCCAGGCGAGGAGATTGCCATCCGGATAGAGTCAGCGACTCCTGCCACCTGCCTACTCCTTGTCTTCGATGTGCGGCTTGAGCATGAGAGCCCCATCCCCAAGTTGGCCAAGAGGATGATCGAGGCCATACGCGCCTGCGGGCAGGGTCTGTCGGAGCAGGACGCAGTGCCGATTTCTTACCGCCCGCGCCACCGGGAGCTCGCCTCGGCCCTGGCGGAGGATCTAGACTTCCCGGCTTTCATGCGGCGGCAGGGCGAGGGCACGCCGGCCAGCAGGCTGGCGATGGGTAGGCCACGGGCCGGGGCGGCGACGGCACGGCCGCGCCCCCTGCTATTTGAGAGCGCCCAGTCCTTCTCCGATGGAGCACCCACAGGGGCTGTGAGCGTGGCACCCGAGCTCCCTGCTTTGGTTGAGGTCGCCAGCCGGGAGACGTTTCCGGAGCTGGCATACCTGGAGCTATTCCGAGTTAGCCAGGTGGCTGAGCGATGCGTCCGGCTCGGAGATCAGATTGGTACATGGCGGTGCCGCGCCTACCTGGTAGCCGGGCTCGACGTCCAAGAGCTGACGGCCGACGTGCGGGCAGCCAAGCCAGTGTACGCGGAGCTAGATCTGCCGGCCAGTGCGTCGGTGGGCGACGACATTCTGGCAGCCGTGCGCTACCACACAGAGAGACCGGCCACAATGTGCATTACCCTGCCCGGCGGGGAGACGTTTTCCGGGGCGGTCATGGGGCACGGGGCCGAGAGAATCCGCGTGACGGGCCCAGGCGAGATCAGCGTCCACATTTGGGGCGAGTCCGGTGATGACTGGACCGTGCGCAGCCTGCCGCCACCAGGCCGGCAGCGGGTGACGGCCTCTCAGCTCGACATCCTGATGTGCGGGCAGTCTGTCCGAGGAGAGCGGGTGGTGGTCTTCCCTGGTCCGGGCTACGTGTTGGCCGAAACGATCGAGGCATTGAACCGCTACCCGTTTGGCTGAGCGGAGCAGACTTCGAGCACCCTGTATGGGCTTGCCACGGGCTACAGGGCCATAGGCCTCGGGGGCTTTTCCGGCGACCTAAGCCAGTTCCGCCAGCGAATCGACGCCGGGCTGAAGCGGCTTCAGACGTTCCAGGACGAACAGGGCATGTTTGCGCTCTGGTGCGGCGGAGCACCCGGCGTCGACATCACGGCACGCGTGGCGCACAGGCTGACTGGATTCGTCGGCTTGCCGTTTGAGAGAGCGCTGTCGATGCTCAGCAGGGCTACGGCTGCGTTGCGCAAGAAGAAACATCGCGACAACCAGCTCCTGCCGCTGGGGCGCGAGTTTGCCGCCCCCATGAGAACAACGGCCGACGCGGTGTCGCTCTACTTCCACGGCAACGGCAAGAAGGACGAGGCCCTGCAGTACCTGCGTCGCATCACAGAGCGGTTGAACGGCACGGTCCGCTGGCCGGCCTCGGAGAAACACTATTGGGGTGGCGTGCTGGAGGCCACCTGCGACGCAGCTCGGGTCATGCTTGATGCTCACGATCCTCTTTTCCTTCCCGCATTTCGGTACGCGTGCGGGAAGATCGTGGACCGCATGCTCTACTCGACAGCGGACACGCGGGCGCTGGTGGAACTGCTGGCAGCACTGCGCTACGAACCCGCACAGATGGCACGGATCGACGATCAGGAGGTTGCGCTACGTGGGCTGGCCTTCGGGCGGGAGGTAACGGCCCTATCGGACAACCTGATTGTGCGGGTGGATCGCCAGATAGAAGTCGACCACCTGGAGCCTCGGGCGGGCCTACGCTTTGAGCTGGAGTTGAGCAAGACAAGGCCGCGGTTGGGCGAGAGGATCCAGGTCAAAGTGGTGCCGAAGCAGGAGAGCATTGCGCCCCTGGTGCGCCTCTACCTGCCGGGGTGCCTGGCACTCCTGCAGGGAGGCGCCAACGCCCAGACAGCCCACCTTCCCGTCACGCACCAGGAGCTCGCCGTGGAGGCAATCGCCGTGCGCCCGGGGCACGGGAAGCTCTTCGCGACGGTGCACGACATGTACGACGCAGACAAGGTGGGCACCCTGCCGGGGATCGACGTTACTGTGGAGGAATAAGCGGCGACTCATGAGATTAACCTACATTCGCTGGTCCATGACGATCATCGAGACGATGGGGCTGACCATCATCACCGACCCGGTCTTTCGTATGCTAGCGCTTCGGCAGCACCCGCCAAGCTACCCATTCGAGCGGATGCCACAGCCTGACCTGGTTTTCCTCTCGCACACACACCCCGACCACTTCGAGCCGGCGACACTCAGTCGGCTTCCGGCCGGAACGCCGGTCTGGATGCCGTCTCCGCAGCTCTCCAGGGCCAGCGGGCTGAGCCACCTGGACCTGCGAGGCATCAGGGCATGGGAGGAAGCGACCTTCCGCGGCGTGAGGCTGACAGCGGTACCCGCCGTGCACGGAGCAGACGAGCTGGGCCTGATCGTGCATGGCGACCGAACGGCCTACTTCGCCGGCGACACTTCGCTGGGAAAGACCCTGTTCGCCGCCATAGGCCGCCGCTGGAAGCTAGATGCCGTGCTGCTGCCGATCGGAGACCTGCGGACGTTGGGCCTGTCATTCGGACACATTGGACCCAGGCAGGCGCCGGAGGCCCTGAGGCTGCTGGGGGAGCCGCACATCGTTGTGCCGACCCATTACAGCGGCATGAATATCATGCCTTTCATGTACTGCCCCGGAACTCCGCGCAAGCTCTCGGAGGCGCTGTACAGAGAGGGGGTCGGTTCGGTAGTGGCTGTGACCCGGCCGCTGGAGACGATCGAGTTCTAGGGAGGGCTAGCGCAAGAAGGGCTCTATGGCCTTGATCGACTCGGAGCCGGCCCAGGCAATCGCCAGTGACTTGATCGTCTTGCCCAGCCAGCAGAAGAGGAGAAAGCGCCAGAGGGGATAGCGGAGGCTTCCGGCGGCGATGCCGGCCAGGTCAACGATCGGGTTGGGGATGGTCGACAGCACAAAGACCGTGAGCGCACCCCGGCGCTGCATCCAGCGTCGGAGCCGTTCGTAGGTTTCGCGCTTCTCGATGACAGCACGCCCGCTCACACCCAGGGTGTAGCCCGTCAGCTCGCCCAGCGCCTCACCGACACCGGCAGACAGCCCCACCCAGTAGAAGGGCAGGGCGCCGCCCATCGAGAACACCAGGAAGATGCTGGGAGCCGGTAGGACAATCGTCGCATTGGCCAACAGGCTCACGAGAAAAATGCCCGGATAGCCCACGGCGGCAAGCGCGGCAAAGCGATCGCGGAAGAGATAGATTGCGATGCTGAGGCCGACCACCACGAGGACGGCGACGACACGGGCGACCGGGCGTGAGAGGAGACCGCTCTCCTCGCCAGGCGGGGAGGGCGCTGGTGGTGGTTTGTCCCTTACGGTTTCTCCACCCTCCCCAGCCCAGTCTGTCGAGGCAGCATCTGCCTCCTCAGGCTCCACGGCGCTGCCTCACAGCGAGCCCTCTCGACTGGGCCGGGCGGCCACGAGTGGCGCGCCGACACGCACAATCCGCGCCAGCCCAGTTAGGCCATGCGTGGCGTTGACCGTATCCACTACGACGCGCGCCTGCTGTGTGACGCGGTCATAGCGAATGGAGCGGTGTCCGGCAAGGATGATGACGCAGTCGGCCGCCTGTAGAGCCTCGTCGTCGAGCGGAACCGACTCGAGCCAGCGTTCCTCGGGGAAGAAGACGTCGTGGCCCACTCGATAGCGCGCAACGTAGGGATCATGGTAAGAAACGTGCGCTCCTCGGCGCAGGAGAAGCTCGATGACCCGCTCGGCAGGCGAGTTGCGGGCATCGTCGATGTCGCGCTTGAAGGCAACCCCCAGCACCAGGACACGAGCCCCCTCGAGCGGCTTGCCCTCCTGCCCCAGGGCCTGCGCCGCCAGCTCGATGACGTGATAGGGCATAGCCTGGTTGACTTCGGCTGCGAGCTCGATAAACTTGGTGTAAAAGTCGAACTGCCGGGCTTTCCAGCTCAAATAGTAGGGATCTACGGGGATGCAGTGGCCCCCCACGCCCGGTCCGGGGTAGAACGGCATGAACCCGAACGGCTTTGTACGGGCGGCGTCGATCACCTCCCAGAGATCGATACCCATGCGCTCCGCCAGAAGCGCCAGTTCGTTCACCAAGGCGATGTTTACGCTTCGGAAGATGTTCTCCAGTAGCTTGGACATTTCGGCAGCGCGGGGTGAGGAGACGACGTGGACGTGGGCAAAGAGCTGGCTGAGCAGTAGCCGGGCCAGCTCGGCGCAGCGCGGTGTCAGCCCGCCGACGACTTTGGGCGTGTTCTCGACAGTGTACTGCTGGTCACCAGGGTTGATCCGCTCCGGTGAGAACGCCAACGCGAAGTCGGCGCCGGCTTTGAGCCCAGACTCTTCGAGTATGGGCAGAACACACTCCTCGGTCGTCCCTGGGTAGGTGGTGGATTGGAGGATGATGAGCTGACCCTGTCTGAGGCGCTCCGCGATGCCGCGCGCTGCCTGCTCGATGTAGGCCAGGTCGGGTGCCTTCATGGCATCGAACGGCGTCTGTACGCAGATGAAGATGGCATCGGCGCCACGCAGCATGTCATAGTTGACTGCGGCCAGAAGGCGGCCGTCCCGCACGGCCGAGGCGATGTCTGACGATGGGACATCCTGTATGTAGCTCTCGCCTCCGTTGATGGCTGCCACCTTCCTCTCGTCAACATCGAGTCCGAGAACCCGGTAACCTGCCCTGGAGAAGCCAGTGGCCAGCGGCAGCCCAACATACCCCAATCCAATGACGGCGATGCGCGCAGACCTATCGACGATCTTACCGGTCAGGCTATTCACGTGCCTTGTCGCCCCCTGTCTGCGGTGCGCCGGGCGATGCCACGTGCCGCAGTGACCGCTGCCAGGGAAGAAGGCTTCCACGTTCCCCCTTGCCGGGAAAGTCGACCTTCTCCAGGCGCCAGATCCCCCAGAGCGCCACGAGCAGCAGGCTGGCACCCACCGCATACCCTTCGACGATGCTCGCCTGGGTCACGAAGAGCGCGAGCACGCCGAGCCCGGTGCAAGCGAGGTAGCAGACGAGGACGGCCTCGCGCCGAGTCCACCCCAGCGCCACGAGCCGGTGCGAGAGGTGGTCCCTGCCCGGCGTTGTCAGCGGGTTCAGCCCTCTACGGAGCCGCGACACGACCACGAGACCCGTGTCAAAGAGGGGCAGCCCGAGGATCATCACGGGAACCATCCAAGTCACGATCTGGAGGCCGTCGGGGAAGCGCAGCTTGATGGCGGTGGCTGCCAACACAAAGCCGAGGAATAGGCTGCCAGCATCGCCCATGAAGATGCGAGCCGGGTTGAAGTTGTACGCCAAGAAGCCAAGGCAGGCTCCCAGAAGCGCGGCAGAGAGAGCTCCAACCAGATACTGGCCGTTCATAGCCGCCAGCAACAGGAAGAAGACGGCGCCGACCGCTCCCACCCCGCCCGACAAGCCGTCCATGTTGTCCAGCAGGTTCATCGCGTTCGTGATGACCACCACCCAGCCCAGCGTCAGCGCTGTGTCGAGCCACTCGACGTGAAAGGTACCGACTCGTACATCGGCGATGACCAGGATGGAGGCAGCCAGGAACTGCCCCACAAGCTTCAGCCACGGGCTGAGACTACGGCGGTCGTCCCACAGCCCCAAAAAAGACATCAGGCTGGCGCCGATCAGGATGGCGATCATCTCGCGCAGCCCATACCTGTTGCCAAAGATCAGGATGGCGGCAATGAAGGCGCCAAAGAGCACCACACCGCCCAGGAGCGGGACAGGGCTGGTTTGCAGCTTGCGCGCGCCCGGGCGGTCGACGAGACCCCACCGGAGCGCCAGCCGGCGGATGAGCGGCGTGCCGCCGACAGCCATCGCCAGGGCCGCCGCAAAGATCAGCATATAGCTGGTGACATCAGTGCCGTGCGGGCCGGTCATTTTTCCTCTATCTCGATGGTCAAGATCTCGTCGCCCACAAAGGACGGCCGCTTGGACGGATCGCGCGGGGTGAGCGACTGCAAGACGTCCATGCCTGCGGTGAGGTGTCCGAAGATGGTGTAGCCGCCGTCTAGCCACGACGCCGCGGCGTAGGTGATGAAGAACTGGCTTCCGTTGGTGTCAGGTCCGGCGTTGGCCATTCCCAGTACACCGGGGCCATCGAAGCGAAGGCCATCGTCCGTCTCGTTGGCGAACTGGTAGCCCGGGCCCCCGGTGCCTGTGCCCTGCGGATCACCGCCCTGCGCCATGAAGCCGGAGAGCACGCGGTGGAAGGTAGTGTGATCGAAGAATCCCTGCCGCGCCAGGAAGACAAAGGAATTGACGGCAAGGGGAGCCTTGTCCGCGTAGAGCTCAAGCACGATATTGCCCTTCGCAGTGACTATCGTGGCATGGTAGCTCTTCTCTGGGTCAATCGTCATCTCGGGATAGGACTTGTACATGTTGTTCCTCTCTGCAGGTGCCAAGTCTCCGGCGCGCACCGGGCCGCCGGGCACAGGGGTTGGACTGGCTTCCGGTCCGGCGCCCAGCTCCTCAAGGAAGGCCTCAAGCGCTGACCGGTCTTCCTCAGGCGCCTCGGACAGTGCCGCCCTGGCATAGGCGACTGCCTCTTCCGTCTCGCCCTGCCGCTGGTACAGGAGCGCCAGGTTCTTGTTGGACGAGTAGTCGCCGGGCAGCCTCTCCAGAACCGCCAGGTTCTCGGCGATTGCCTCTGCGACCTGGTCCACCTTGGCGTAGGCATAGGCGAGTGCGCTGTGAGCAGGGACGTTGCCCGGGTCCAGGTCGACGGCCTTGAGGAGAAGCTCAATCGCCGCATCCCACTCCTCATCTTCCATCAGGGCCTTGCCCTGTTCGATAAGGCGCTGTACGGCCGCGGCATCCTCGGTCGAGAGATTGGGGTTCTGCGTGCGGAGCTGCGCAACGTACGATTCCATGCTGGCCGCCTGCGAGTCGGGCGCAAGCGCCAGGGCTTCCTCCGCCTCGCGCAGCGCATCACCCAGCCGACCCATCTGCTGGTACATGATGGCGAGGTTCTTCCGGTAGCCAAAGTTCCTGGGACTGAGCTCTACGGCCCGCTCATAGGCAGCCAGGGCCTCGTCCATCAGGCCCTGTTGGCTGTACGCATAGCCGAGTGAGCTCAGCGCCTCGGTCGACCTGCTGCTCACTCCCAGCGCACCCTGGTACGCCTTGACCGCCTCCGCCCACTGGCTGGCGTCCAGGTAGTACTCGCCGAGCAGGAGGTAGGTCTGCGTGTACTTCTTGTCCAGCCGGAGCGAGTCCTGGAACTTGGCGAGGGCCGCCTCCCGATCACCGAGCGCCAAATAGGTCTGCCCATACTCATTGAGCAGTTGGACGTTCTGAGGGCTGAGCGTCGTGGCGTCAGCGTAGTACGCCAGTGCCTGTGTCAACATCTGGGCGCGCTTGGGCTCGTCGCTCAGCCCGCCCCAAGTGCGGTAGAGGCGGCCCAAGTTGGCAGAGTGGTCCGTGTTCAGCGGCGCGATCTCGCGCGCCGCCTGCAGGGCAACTTCACTCTGCAGGAACCAAGCATTGGGGTCCTCCGTTCCTGCAGCGCGCGCCTTCTCCATCAACGCTCGGCCAAGGAAGAGGTAATAGTAGTCTTGGTCCGGCGCTACGTCGATCGCCTTCTGGTAGAAGTAGACTGCACCCTCCCACTCGCCGGCCTTTTCGGACGTGAGACCCTGCTTGTACAGAATGTCCGCTCGCACGATGCCGAGGTTCGAGACAACGAGCAGCGCAACAGCCAGAACCGGCAGCGCTGCGCAGCAACCGAGCAGCACCGCGTCGGCCGGCCTGCCGCTCCAATGCCAGGGCTTGGAGGGGCGGCGGAACAGGAAGGTCAGGGCTGCCGCAATCGCAAGGACGGTGAGCAGCATGACGACGTAGTAGTAGGTGATCGTGTTCGGCAGTGGGTTGGCCGCATCTGTAGAGGTCAGCGTAACAGGCCGGATACGAACGGCATGAAGCAGACCCAAGAGGAGGACCCCCACGGGACTGGCACTTGCATAGACACCGGCGCCGGCCAGCCAGCGGGTTGCTGCCCCCCCGCCCTGACGCTCCTGCGTGGCTAGGTCGGCCAATCCCACCAGCCCGATCGTGGCCCAGACCACCAGTAAGAGCACCAACATGATCGGGGAAGCTTCTCCATCCTTCTGGGTGAGGGAGCGCCAGATAGTCGCCCAAGCGCCGGCGCTGTCCTGGACCGTGATGTAGTCAAATAGCATCGTGCCCAGGATCAGGATCGCGATGAGGATCCAGAGAACGAGTGTGCCCCACCAGTCATCGGCGCGCAGAGAATGGTAACGCGGAAGAGATTGCCGGCGCTTGGCCGCCGGCTTTGCCGGCACCGGCTTCTTGCCCTTGGCAGCCTGCGACCTGGCGACTGGTGCCGGTGCCTTGACGGCGGGCTGGAGCTTGGCCGGCTGCAGGAGGGCCTCACTCGCCGGCGCGAGCGGATCCCGGGCCAGCTCGCCGGCAAGGCGAGTCCCCAAGGCGACGAGCAGCGCGGCATAGACCCAGAAGTAGGTGCGCGTCGAGGCAATGGCGATGCCGAAGTGGATCTCCACAAAGTGAGCCGTGAAAGCCGCCAGGAGGGCAATCACCCAAAGCGCCCGTCCTCCTTCCGCAGGCTCGCGGAAGCCGCCCGTGAATGAGGCCAGGGCCGCGGTGACCAGCAGGTAGCCACCGACACCCAGGATGATGACGCCTCCCGGAATGCCCACCCCCAGGTAGACCTCCCCCCCTGCGAGCCAACTTACCAGTGCCCCCGCTATTCCGCCCCCTGTCCAGAGCCCCAGGAATAGCCACCGCTGCCAACGCGTGCGGATCAGGCCGAGGTACCTGAGCGCCAGGTAAAACACCGAGGCGAAGACGAACATGTAGACGAGGAAGCCGACGATGCCAGTCTGAGCCAGAGCGTCGAAGGTCTCGTTGTGCGAGCGGTCTGGCGAGGCGTTGCGTTTCTCGTAGTGGGCAAGGTCGGCCGGATAGAACCGATTGTAGGCGACGTACATCGACTCGGGACCGTATCCGACGAAGGGTCGCAAGGCGTTCACCTTGTCTGGCCCACCGCCGGTTCCCGGCGTGACCAGAGGGTCATGGGGCGCGACCATGTCGATCACCCCTTCCCAGATCAGGACACGTACCTTTCCGGTCCCCTCTTCGGTCTGCAGCACTTTGCCCAGCCGGCCAATGTAGCGTGTCTCTCGCAGCTTCTCGATCAAGGGCGTGTCAGCTGTGTTAAAGACCACCAGAAGAGCGGCCACGGCTACAAAGAGCGCCGTCACGGCCCAGGTGAGCCCCACTTTGCGTTTGACAATCCCCAGCGCCGCGACGAACACAAAGAGCCCAGCCAGCAGTCCGAGCAAAGGGCCGCGGCTCTGCGTGTAAAAGATGCAGATGAGCTGGGCAATCAAGACAGTGAAGTAGGTCGACAGAAGCAGGAGCCGCGCAACCGGCTTGCGCAGGTAATAGGCGAAGGCGACCATGGCTGCAGCAAAGATGAGTGCCGCGAGTATGCCCAGCCACATATGGCCCGGAACGTCAACTCCCTCGGGAGGCGGGATGATGATCTCCTGAAGCCACGAAAAGGCAACCAGGAAGGCAAAGGTAAGTGGAAGGGAAATGGCCAGGATGCGAACGCGTCGCTCGGGAGCATTCAGGACATAAACGGGAACCTGGAGACCGAGACCCAAGGCAAGCGCCGCCCAGACGATCCAGCCCGAGGTCATGCCTTGGCGTACGAGCATGGCCACCAATAGGCAAGCCGCCAGGACCAGAAAGGCGCCAACGCCCCACAGACCATCGCGGGTGTCGACCGGGCCAGTGGTCTCCTTCCAGTTCTTGAGAAGACGCACAAGGGTGAGAGGGAGGACCATGATCAGGTAAGCCGCCACGAAGATCGCGTTGCCCATGTTGGAGGCGACACGGTTGGTGACATCCCCGCCCCACGGCAAAGGGTCGAGGCCGAAATGCTGAACCAGACCGTACAGGGCGACAGGAAAGCTGGAAAGGATGGCCGCGCTCACCAGCCGGTCGAGCTGGCGCTTTGTGCGCAGACCGTCGAGAACCAGCGCAAACAGGACGATGTAGGACAGGGTCGTGTACGTGCCCTGCAGCCGCTGGTACGATCCCAAGAAGCTGACCGAAGGAGAAACTGACAGGATAGTGCTGAGTATGTACACGAGCACGAAGAGCAGGATCGGCAGCGCCAGGGGCCGGCTCACGAGCCGCTTCCACAGCCCTTCCCGGGTGCCCTCTTCTCCACCGGGCGCGAGACCAGCGAAAGGACCGGCCCCGCCGCGCCAGTCCTCCAGGATCCGCACGAGCCAGGCGCATGCCATCACCAGGACCAGCGAGCGAAGCAGCGAGATCTTGTCCGGCTCAAAGACCCGCTGCGAGTAGATGTTGAAGAAGAGCGGAACCACAATAATCGCCGCCAGCCAGCCAGCCTCGATCACCTTGTCGCAGAAGATACTCAGCCTCGTTCGCATCCGAAGGCCAACCTCCCAATCGGTCTAGAGAACTTGCACCACCGGAGGGCAAAGCACATCAGGCAACTCCCCGCGATGCTTCGACTTCGCGCATCCGCAGCGCCGCCCGATCCCAGCTATAGGCCTGGTGCACGAAGGCAAGGCCGGCGCGCCCGATCGCTTCGCAGCGCTCGCGATCGCGCAGGAGCGCAACAACCTCGCGAGCGATGTCGTCCGCGCCATCCGCGACCTCGAGGTCGCGCCCAGCCTGCGCTCCCAGGCCGGCGTTGACGAGAGACGTCGTCAGAACAGGACGGCCGGCCGACATGGCCTCCAGGACCTTGTTCTGTACGCCGGCGGCAAAGCGCAGCGGAGCGACGAACAGCACCGCACGGTTGAGATAGTGGTTGAGGTCCTCGACGTACCCAGTCACCGCCACACCAGGACAGGCCGTGAGCTGCTGGACGGCCACGCTCGGCGAAGCTCCTACTATGTCGAGCGTGCAGCCGGGCACCTGTGTGCGGACGCGCGGCAGGATCTCTCGCGCCAGGAAGAGCGCGGCGTCGACATTGTGCATCACCCCCATGTGCCCGACAAAGACCAGGCTGTCCGGTCGTGCAGGTTCGCCTGTCGGGTAAAAGCGGGAGGAATCCACGCCGTTTGGCACAACCCGCAGGTTCGCCCGCGGGCAGCTGGTTGCGAGCACGTCACGGTCTGCCCGCGAGATAAGCCACGCCTCGTCGAAGGCCCCTGCCACAGTGCGCTCATAGCGCCGGATGCGCGGCCCTTCGAGGCGGTAGATCGACCTCCACAGGAAACCGCGGTAGGGCAGCGACCGGCTCACCTCCTCCGAGATCGCGTCTGTGAGATCGACGATGCGATAGGCGCGCGGGCAGCACTCCAAGTAGGGCGCCATCCGGAAGAGGTGTGCGACTGCTGCATCGAGAGGTTTGCCGCGCAGAGCGCCCTCTGCAACGATCTGCGCAAGGAGGTGCCGCATCGAGCGCGAGCGGTAGTAGAGCGTCTGAAAAGGATCGCTCCGCCAGATATTGGCGGCAACCGTCACGGCAGACCGCCGAGGGCTCATGTGCACCAGCTTGACATCCTGGCAGAAGGGGAGCAGGGACGAGACGTGATCCCCCTCATCGCGGCGGGCGACGAAGGACACAAGGACCACCTCGTGCTCGGACGACAGGCGCTCAATGATATGGTAGGCCCGGAGCCGGTCCCCACGGTCAGGCGGGTAGGGCAGCCGGGACGTGAGATAGAGAACGCGCATCAAGCGATTCTATCACAACAACCGCTTTGACACCACCCTTCACCTCAGGTAGGATGGCGTCACCTGGAGGAAGCATGATACAGTCGCCCGTCCTCATCATCGGCTGCCCTCGCTCCGGCACGACCCTGTTGTTCAACATCTTGTCTGAGGTGCCCGGCCTCTGGTCGATCGGGTACGAGAGCAAGGAGATTGTCGAGCGATACCACGCGCCGGCAGCCAAGGGCTGGGTGTCGGGCGCGCTGGGCACGGAAGACCTGACGGACGAGTCCCGAGCCTACATGCTGCGCGCGTTCGAGCTTGGTGCCGCGCCGGGCAGCTTCTGGCGGCGCATCGGGCAGCTGCGCAAGAGGCTAGGCAGCAACCGGGCCTACGGGGCGCTAAAGAGGCGCGGACGGACCACGGCTGCTGGTGCCGGGGCCAGCAGCGCGCTGCCTCAGCACGGGTTGGACGTGGTCCGCGCCTTCGTGCGCGCAGGCAACCGGCTCTTTCCTGCCCACCGGCCGGTGCGCCTGGTAGAAAAGACGCCGGAGAACTGCCTCCGCTTGCCCTTCCTTCTGGCCCTCTTCCCAGATGCGCGAGTGCTCTACCTCACCCGCGACGGGCGCAGCAACGTACACTCGCTGATGGAGGGCTGGGCCCAGCCGCACCTCTTCCCCGGCTACCGGGTCCCGGAGAAGTTGGCGATTCCGGGCTACACGCGGGAGCGCTGGGCATTCACGTTGATCCCCGGCTGGCGTGCGCTGGCGCATAGCCCCCTGGAGGAAGTATGCGCCTGGCAGTGGATAAGATGTAACGAGGCGGTGCTGGCGCACCGGGAGGAGACCGTCGGGCAGGTGCCTTACCTCACTATCCGATACGAGGACCTTGTTGCGCAACCGGGGCAGGTACTGCACGAAGTGGCCAGCTTCTTGGAGCTCGACTTTGAGCGGGACCTGGGGCGCAATGCAGAGCACCTCCCGCAGATCAACGCCGTCTCGGCACCCAATCGGGACAAGTGGCGAAAGCAGGACCCGCAGGTTCTTGCCCGCATCGAGGCACTCATCGGTCCGACGATGGAACGGTTGGGGCATAGGGAGTAGGGAGTTCGCCCCGGATTCTGCTATCCGCTGACCATGAGCCGCTCGTAGAAGCGGATGAGCAGGCGGCCCATCTCATCCCAGTTCCACTGCGCCTGGACCTTTGCCTGGCCCCGCTCCCCCATGGCTCGCGCCACTTCGGGGTCGCGCAAGAGGTGGAGGATCGCCTTCGCGTGTGCCTGGGCATCCTCGGCCGCAACTAGGCAGCCATTCTCGCCATCGCGAACGAAGGGTCGGGTAGAGGCCAGGTCGCTGCTCACCACCGGGAGCCCGTAGGCCATGTACTCAAAGAGCTTGGTCGGCACGTTCTTGTCGTTCTTGGCAACAGCCTGCCAGGGCACCCAGCCGACCGATGCGCGCGCCAGGTAGCCGCCAATCTCCTCAAAGGGCACCCTCCCCGCGATTCGCAGGGCACCAGCCACGCCGAGGCGCTCAGCATCTGTCTGGATCTCCTCCCGGAGCGAAGCGGGCTCAAAGTGACCGACCAGCAGCAGCCGCGCTTCGGGCATCGCCGCGTGGACCTGGTGGAAGGCCTCTAGGAGGAGATGGGAGCCACGGTTGCGCTCCATGCCGCCCAGGTAGAGCACGACAGGTTCACGCGGCGCACCGGCAGCCGTGGCAGCTGCGCCCTCATCGACAAATGATCTGTCAGGCAAGTTGTAGAGCGTTTGCTTGGGAAGCGGGACGCCGGAGAATGCGGCAGCTATCTGCGCGTCGGAAAAGATGAGACCAGTCTGGAGCCGAGCGAGCGCAGGCTCCAACCATCGCAGCAGACCAGCAAGCGCGCCGCGCAGGAAGTGTGGCAGGTACTCCTTGACCTCGACGAACTCGGGGTAGGACTCGTGTACGTCGTAGATCACCGGCCTGCCGGTGAGCAGCCTCAGCCAGGGCGAAACGAGGAGCAGCTCGGGATCATGAAAGTGATAGATGTCGGCGCGGGCGGCGAAGGCCAGGCGCAGCAGGCGCAGCCATAGCACCGGGCGCAGCCAGCGCTGAATCTTCGGCAGCGCAACGATATCGATGCCGTACTTGGTTTCGTCTCGCGGGTGGACGGCGATGATGGTTACCCGGTAGCCTGCCTTGTGCAGGCTGCGCGCCTCACGGTAGAATACGCGGTTGTCCAGGGCAATGTGCACGCTCGAAAGGATGCAGGCGTGGGGCATCAGACCACCTGGACCTGCGTGCGGCGGCGGATCAGGCGCGCGGGTACACCGCCCACGATCGAGTAGGGCTCGACGTCGCGGGTCACCACGGCGTTGGAGCCGACGATGCTACCGCGTCCCACGGTCACGCCGGGAAGAATCACCGCGCCGAAGCCGACCCAGACATCGTCCTCAATGACGATGGGCGCGTTGGTGTAGCCCTGCAGGGCCATCGGGTGGCTCATGGTGGCAAAGCCGTGCTTGCGCGTGATCAAGCGAGCGCCGGCCGCGATGAGAACGTTGCTGCCGATGGTGATAGGCGCGCTCCAGGGGTAGAGCTGCGCGCCGGTGCCGATATAGCAGTTGTCCCCAACCGACACATGCGTGGGGCTGTTGATCATGACGTGCTCCGCGACACGGAGGTTCGTGCCCGCGCGAGCCAGCAGGCCGGAGTAGTACCAGCCCCGTAGCCGCTTCACCCGGTCAAGACGGTGCAGGTTCGTGAGTCGATAGACGATTTGGCGAAACCAGGCCTTCATAGATCTCCTCGTAGCGCCTCATCCAGACGCGGCTGTCGGCCCGCCGGAGAACCAGGCGGCCTCCCGCGACTGCCAAGGCACGGCGCGTTTCTTCTTCGGATAACAACCGGATGACGCTGGCTGCCAGGGCCTCCACGTCATGCACGGGCACGCGGAGTGCCTCTACCTCGTGCCCCACCCATTCGCGCAGGGACGGCAAGTCGCTGACCACCGGGACAGCTCCGCAGGCCAGCGCTTCAAGAACTGACGAGGGTGTGCCGTCGGAGGAGGGCACGGAAAGGGCAACGTCGGCCGCCCGATAGAGGTCAGCAATCGCCCGCTCGCCGGCCAAGTCCCCGACGTACCTCACCGAGGCGCTCGCACCGGCCGCGTCCACGATCTCGGCGAACTGAGCCAACAGGGCCGGATCGCTGTTATGCGAACGGATAATGAACAGCGCTCCAGGACATGCCTGCAGCACCAGTGGGATGGCTCGGGCGATGTCCAGTGGGTTGTAGACAGGCTTGACGGAGCGCACGCTGAGAACCACTTGCCTGCCGCCCAACCCCAGTTCCTCGCGAAGCGCCCCGCGATCCTCGGCCGGGTGGTAGACTTCCGTGTCCACGCCCCAGGGGGCCACTTCCAGCCGGTCCAGACGTGCGCCCAGACCGAGGGCGACCTCCGCCAGTCCCTCTGAGACGCAGGTGACGTAGTCAGCCTTGCGCAGCACCCAGCGAGCAAGCCACCGCTGTGGCCGTGACCGTCGGGCGCCAACCATCAGATCTGAGCCCCACGCCGTGACAAGAAACGGGTGGTATCCCGCAGCAGCGCCAAGCCAGCCCCCCGTCGCCACCTGGTGCGCATGCAGCACATCGGGCTTCTGGTCCCGCACAGCGCGGCGGACGGCCACCGCCCAGAGTGGCCAGCGCATCTTGCCACGATTGGCTGGCGGAAGCGCGCCGGGAAGATCTAGCAGGCGCACGCCGCGCGGAAGCGGCACCTGAGCGGGGCCAAAGCCCACCAGGCTCACTTCGTGCCCCATCTCCAGCAGCTTGCTTGTGAAGCGCTGGGTATGGATCGACCGGTTGGCGATCAGGCAAAGCCGCAAGTGTCACTCAGCCGGCATGAACTCGGCCTTGTGGAGATCAAACTCCTGCGTGGCCCTTTCATAGTCATCCCAGCGCCCGATGTCCAACCAGATGCCTTCGAAGGGGTACGTCGCGACCTGACAGCCAGCGGCCAGGAGTGTGCGCACAAGGTCGGGAAGGTCGAGTCGAATGCCGGTGGGAACATAGTCGAGCACATCCGGCTGAAAGACGTAGATGCCAGTGCTGACCGAGTAGTGGTAGGTGGGCTTCTCGATATAGCCCGTCACGAATCCTCCCTCGTCACTCTCGATCACCCCAAGGTCGATCTTGACATCCCGGCGGAACGTGGCAAGCGTGGCGATCGCACCTCGCTCGCGGTGATGCATCCAGAGAGCACGGTAGTCAAGCGTCGTCAAGAGGTCACCGTTCATGACCAGGAACGGCTCGCTGGGCCGCTCGATCAGGCCCAGCGGACCCGCCGTGCCGAGCGGCTGCTCCTCGCGCGAGTAGCGTATCGCGACACCTAGCTTCTCGCCGTCGCCGAAGTAGGCCATCAGAAGCTCTGCCAGGTAACCGACGGCCATGGTTATGTCCACAAAACCAGCGCACTTGAGCTGGCGCACGACGACCTCAAGGATCGGCACATCGCCAATCGGCATCAGCGGCTTGGGCAGCACTGCCGTGTAGGGCTGTAGCCGTCGCCCCTGACCTCCCGCGAGGATAATCGCTTGCATCAGACCCCCCTCTCGTGGCGAAGCTGTTGCCTCCCCTGTCTAGAGCCGCCGAGCCCGGTCAACTAGACCTCGTACACGCCCGGCCTGTAGAGGCCAATATGCTGGCCGATCCAGTCGATGGTGCGGCGCAGCCCTTCCTCCAGCCCTACCTTCGCCTCCCACCCCAGCAGCTGCCGGGCTTTGTCCGCACCGGCGTGCAGTTTCATCACTTCGCTCTGTGCCGGGCGCAGGCGCCGCGCATCCCCCAGCACTGGCAGGTCGCGGCCGGCCAGGGTCAGTATCTTGGCGGCGAGGTCTCCGATCGAGATGCATTCGCCTCCGCCGACATTGATCTCCTGGCCGATGGCCTCCTGCACCCATCCCCCACGCAGAAAGCCATCTACCGTGTCTTCGACGAAGGTAAAGTCCCGCACAGGGTCGAGCGCACCCAGGCGGACCTCGCTTCCGACAAGCGCCTGGGTGATGATAGTGGGTATCACGGCGCGCGCAGACTGCCGGGGCCCGTAGGTGTTGAAGGGTCGGATGGTCGCAACGGGGATGCCGAAGGAGCGATGGAAGCTCTCGGCTATCTTGTCGGCCCCGATCTTGGACGCCGAGTAGGGCGACTGGCCCTGGAGCGGGTGAGCTTCGTCGATGGGGGCGTAGCGCGCGGTGCCGTACACTTCGCTGGTCGAGGTGTGTACGACACGCCCAGTGCCCAGATCGCGGGCGGCCATGAGCACATTGAGAGTCCCGAGCACGTTGGTCTCAACCACCTCGCGGGGGTGTACGTACGAGTAGGGGATGGCAATGAGGGCACCCAAATGAAACACGACGTCGATGCCGGCCATTGCACGGCGGATCGCCTCGCCGTCGCGCAGATCACCGGATACGACTTCGAGCGCCGCCAGGAGGTCGCGCGGGAGGAGGGCGAGCAACCCAACCTCTTGGCGTGAGTTGTAACGCACAAAGGCACGCACCCTAGCCCCCTCGCGCACCAAGCGCTCTGTCAGATGGCTGCCGATGAAGCCACCCGCGCCCGTCACAAGAACCTGTCTTCCGTTCCAGTTCATCTTTCGCTCCTCGGTGGGAACTTCCGCCTCCAAGACTCGAGCGCATCTGACAACGTCTTGTGCAGGTCGATCTCCGGCTGCCAGGCGGTGGCGCGTCGGAGCCGCTCGGCAGATCCCACCTGCACCGGCACGTCGGCCGGCTGCATCCGCGAGGCCACGGGCAGCACCTCTATGGGCGTCAGGTGGGATAGCGAGAGAAGAGCCTCGAGCAGCTGCCGAATGACCGTGGCGCTGCCTGAGCAGATGTTGTACACCTCTCCTGGGCGGCCCTGCTCTCCGAGCAGACGGTAGGCTCGAGCCGTATCACGCACGTCGACAAAGTCGCGCACGCTGTCCAGGTTGCCGACCTCAACGATAGGCGCCTGCAGCCCGGCCTCGATACGTGCGATCTGCTGAGCGAAGGCGGATACAACAAAGCCAGGCGCCTCGCCCGGGCCGGTCAGGTTGAAGGGCCGCGCTCGCACCACGCGCTGCCCGAATCGCGCATAGTAGGAATAGGCAAGCAGCTCCTGCGCAGCCTTCGAGACGGCGTAGGCGTTGCGCGGCCGGAAGGGCTGGTCCTCACCGATTGGCAGCTCGCTTTCTCGCACTGCACCGTAGACGGCGCTGGACCCGGCCACCACGATTACCGGATCGAGCGATGCAATGCGAACGGCCTCCAGGAGCTGCACCGTCCCGCGCACATTGACGTCATAGAGGCCATCCCAGCCGGCTTGTGGGTTCGTAAGCGCAGCGAGGTGGAATAGGTGGGTCGGCTTGAGCCTGGCAAGCACATCCGCGAGCCACGGCAAGTCGCGGATGTCGCCGACACAGACCTCTGCCTGGTGAGGGGACGGGGCATCGGCTGCGTCAAGTCCCGAGACACGGTAGCCGGCTTCCAGAAGGTCCGCGGCGAGGTGTTGGCCGCAAAAGCCGAGGATACCCGTGACCAGCGCATGCCGCCGGCCGCTCATGTCTTCTCGCCTCCGGTCCCGGCGCGCGAACGCACGAGGTCGGTGTACAGGCGGGTGAAGCGCTCCCCGGTTCGCAGCCAGGAGAACTCGGCCTGCGCCCGACGGCGCGCAGCCGCCCCAAGCTGGGCCGCCAGCGGTTTGTCCTGGAGCAGCCGCACGGCGGCTCGAGCCAGAGGACCTGCTTCGAGTGGCACCAGCAGGCCCGTTTCGTCGTCGGCTATCAGCTCAGGGATGCCCCCAATGCTTGTCGCGACCACCGGCCGGCCAAGCGCCATCGCCTCCAGCACCGCGGTGGGCGAGTTGTCCAGGGCGCTGGCGTGCAGATAGAGATCGGCCGCAGCCATTAGGCCGGCAGGGGGCTCGGGCCGATAGCCGGTAAAGAAGAAGGGCAGCCCACTCGTGAGACGCTGCGCCCACTCGAGCGAGGCGGCGTCCCGCTCAGGTTCGTTCACCCCCCCTGCGACGACAAAGAGCACATCTGGCACACGCTCGACGATAGCCGGCGCAGCCGCTGCGAGAAGCTCAAGGCCGGTGCGGCGGTAAGGCGCGTAAAGGTTGTTGACCGTCAGGACGATGGGGCCACTCTCTGGAAGGCCGAGTTCCCGCCGGCCCGGAAACCGTGCCCCAGGTGGCGGAATGTCAATGCCGTTGGGAATGATCTCGGCCCGTGTGCGAGAGATCTGGGACGCCAGCCGGTCCCGCAGCCAGGCTGAAGAGGTCGTCACAGCGTCGCATCCGCGGAAGGCGCCGCGCTCCGCCGGCAAGTAGAGGCGACGGCGCAGCCGGCTGCTGAGGCGGCCGGCCATTTCGCTCACGAAATCCCCATGCACGGACAGGACAACGGCCGCCCGGCCTGAGCCCCGCGCCCGCAGAGCCGACCGGGCCTCATACACCGCTACACACTGCACAACGTCGATGTCGTGTTCTTCGATCATGTGCCTCGCGGCACGAGACGCCGCAAGCAGCGGTCCCCAGAAGCGCACGACCGGCGCGCGATAGAGGCGCGGTTCGACCTGAAGAGCGTGTAGATCGGACCCCCAGAGATCTGGGTCCAGCGCGACCGTCTCCCCTGGCGCCATGCTCCAGGTCAGCACGTGTACCCGGTGCCCCAGGTCGCGAAGGGTAGCCACCATCTTCTGCACCCAGCGGACCACGCCCCCGTGGCGCGCCGCCGGCAGCGCGGAGTAGAAGAGCACGTTCACGTCGCAGATCCCCTCAAAGCCGGCGCTGCGTCAGTTCGCGCCATCGTGGCCATCAGGCGCACCAGCCTCCGCGTCGCCCCCCGGTCGCGCGGTCCGAGTAGATAATCGAGGTAGGCCTGCCCCTTCCCCACAAGCTCCTGCTGGTGTTCCCGGCTGCCAAGCACGTCGAGGATCGCCGGGACTATCTGCTCCACCTCGCGCACCACCAGGCAGCCGGCCGCGATCGAGGTGCAGCAATCAACCTCTGCGAATCCACACATTAGGTAGATGACAGGCTTGCCCAGGAGCATGGCTTCCACACCGCCGGTCGTGGGCAGGTTCGGAACGACGACCAGGTCGCAGGCAGGGACCACCTCCTCCAGGAAGGCGTCACGCACCACAGAAACACCCGGCCCAGGCTCGCGCCATCCGGCCAGAGGATGGCGCAGGTCGGCATAGAAGGCGTAGTCATCAAAGCGTGGATGGGGCTTGATCGTCACGTGTATTCCATGCTCTGGCAGTCGCTCAAGCTCACGCCAGGCGCGCAAATGCTCCCGCTGATTGTAGTACAGCATGTGCCATTGCGCAACGGCCGTGAGCACGACCACACGCGGGACAACCCCCATCTGGCTGCCGGCTTCGCCACTCCAGGCGGGCGTGGAGGCCTGCCCCACCACGGCGGCGTGGTTGCCCGGCAAGCTGCTGCCTCGGGCACAAGGGCGGGTATCACGAACGCCGGTGCGGTCGACCGGCAACGCCGGCCGCTCAGACGGCATGGCGCCCTCTCTGTCGACGCCCAGCGTGTCGTACTGCGGGTTGCCAATGGGCACCAGAGAAGCGCTGGCTTTGTCGAGGACGCGCTCGAAATCACGGGCGTGCACCTGACCCCAGACGGCCATCCGATCAGACTGGAAGTCGCGATAGTGCATGTTGTTCAGGCCGCTGTGGATGAGCCCGAGGGTCGGGATCCCCTGACGGCGCGCCTCCAGAACCAGCGTCCGGACCGGAAATGAGACATCGTTGGATGTGAGCAGAAGCGCGGGCCGGAGCCTGTTGAGCCAACGCCGCGCGTCGCGGCGGGTCGCGAGCGCATGAGGCAGCAGATGCAAGTGTAGGCGGGCAAAGAAGGGCGAGAGCCGAGGGTTGGCAAAGAGAAAAGGATAGGGGCCGCGGTAGCTTTCCTGCGTCGCCAGGAACGCCAGCCACCTCCTCCGGCATGCCGCACGATGGCGGCCTGTCCTCAGCATGGCGGCCCAGGGAACAAAGTGAAGCACGGGAAGCGGGCGGGCTCGGTCTGAGGCCTTGGCCCATCCTGGGCGATTCTGCATGGTCGCGTCGATATCCCCAGCGCGCAGCAGCAACGTCCGCAGGCGGCCGTCCTCCTCGACGGCAGGCAGCAATCGCTCCTGGTTGATGGAATCCACGCCCGTGCCAAAGGCCAGTACCAAGGGTTTTGGGTCTGCGCGCTGCCGGGCGCGATGGGCAACCAGGGGCCGGGCGTTGCCGGCTGCCTGCCGGAGCGCGCGCAGCACCGTTCTCAGCTGGGCCCCAAGTCCGCGGGGGTGGGCGACAAGGGCCCTGCCCTCAGGAGCCGCCCTCGGGCCAGACTCGACAGCCCGAATGCCACTCTGCTCCGCCTCGTACTGCAGGACAGCCAGAATCTTGGCGTCCATGCCGGGCGCCCAGGTTGCCTCTTCCGGCCTGAGCTGCTCCAGGGCCCGCGAGATCACGCGCTGCGCCACCAGGAGCTCGTGCAGGGGCTGCAGAACCTCGAGCCGCACGGCTTCCCGCAGGTCGGGATCATCCCGCTCACCATCGGGCGGCTTGAGCCAGCCCAGCGACACCTCCTGCGCTTGGCGCGCAGCTGCCGCAAACTCGGCCTCGGTCAGGTAATCGGTGTAGGGACGATAGTCATGCCCATCACGCTGGGCAAGTTGCCCCGGCGACAGCAGGGAGGAGAGTCCTACCAGGGTGGCACCCTCCAGCTGCGCGGGGCTGGTGTCTCGGAGCGCCTCGTACTGCGAAGCAGACTGGAAAAAGACGACGCGCCGCGGCCGGCCTGCCACGCTAACCCCTGCCGACGCTTCGGAGTCGCACATGGAATCGTCGCAGGAGCGCCCGCGCACCGGCCTTCTCGCGGGCCGTCAGAAGCAGCATCCAGGTGGCCAGTGGAAAGAGGGCCAGAAGGGCGGTTTTGGTGCCGAGGTTGCCCCACCAGCTGCCCGTGTCCACGAACCAGCCCAGTCCCAGTCCAGTGCCGATCAGACCGGCAAGAGCCATGCGCCTCCAGTCATATGGAAGGGGGTAGACGCTCAGGCTGAAACCGGTGATGAGAAGGGCCCGAACAAGGAAAGCGGCGAGGGTAGACCAGGCGGCCACCATCATGCCGTAGCGTGGGATCAGCAGTACGTTGATGGCGATGTTGACGAGCGCTGCGACACCCGTGTAGAGCGGTATCTTGGCGGTCCGCTTGACGTAGGAAGGGCCAGACACCATGACCAGGTAGAGACCGTGCAGACCATAGGCCATGGCGACCGGCGGCACAACCGCAGCCGATGGATGGTACCTCGGCGCAGCCATCAGGTAGACGACCTCCCGAGAGAGGAGTACGGTGCCAAGAGTCACGAATAGGAGCGCGTAGACGTAGTATGTGACCAGCCGGGCGAGTGACTCCCGGCCGCCTTCTTCCTGTGCCGTCTTGTAGTAGAAGGGCATCCACGCCAGGTTCACCGCATCCAGCAGGGCAGCCAGAGTCAGCCCAAAGCGGTAGCCGACTGTGTACAACCCCAGCGCATCAAGAGGGACGAGATTCTCCAGGACGATCCGGTCCGAGACATTGAGCACCCAGTTGGAGAGGCGGTGCGGAACAAAGGGCAGGGCGTAGGCGATCGACGCGCGCAGTGATGGGCGGTCCAACGCCGGCCTCATGCCCCGCCAGGCGATCCACGTGTAGGGCACGGCGTAGATCGCGTTGACGATCAGAGTCGCCTCGAAGATGCCGGCGACTCCCCTGCGGAAGTGGACGACAAAGAGGATGTTGAGCCCGACTCGGAGGAGGAACTGCGAGACCGAGAAGGAGACAAAGGTGCGCGGCTGTTCCCGTACCCGGAACATGACATTCGGTATCGCAGAGGCCACCCCCAGGTAGGAGCCCCACAACGCCAGCCTTCCGTAGGGTCGGAAGGGGACGTCCCGAAAGGCGAGCTGGAATAGCCAGTCGCCGGCCAGATCCAGCATCACCGCCACGAGAAGGCCGAACAGGGTCAGAAAAGCCCACGCCGTGAAGAAGTAGCGCTCGCGTTGCTCGTTGGTGTGGTAGTCGTAGTAGAAGCGGGCAACCGCACTCTCCAGGCTGAGCGCCAGAAGGATGGCGAGCACACCCATCACGGCCGTGACCGAGCCGTTGATCCCGTACTCGGCAGGGGCGAGGAAGGTGGTGTACAGGGGGATCAGGAAGAAGGCAATCCCCTGGTTGAGGAAGGTGCCCAGCCCGTACACGGCCGACTGCCTGGAGAGGCTGGCTACTTTGCCGAGCAAGGCGGCCCTCAGGAGACCAGGTCCCAGGCAAGCGGCGTGCCGCGCTCAATGTCGCAGCGAGCGCGCCGCCCCAGAACCTGTGCCAAATACCGCGTGTGGAGCCCCATTCCCGGCCGGATAGAGCGCACATTCTCCTCAGTGAAGAGCTCACCCTCCCGCACTGCCTGCACCACGAAGAGGGAGCGACGAAAGGCGCGGCTGGCGGATTCCTTCTCGCTCGCGTCGTATCGGACCTCACCGAGGGCCTTTTCCGCCTCGCGGATGGCATCCACCATCGACCTGAACTCGTCCGGCTCCAGCGAGAAGCTGCTGTCGGGTCCCTGCAGCGAGCGGGAGAGTGTCAGGTGCTTCTCCACAATGCATGCGCCCAGCGCGACGGCTACCACAGGCGCGGCGATGCCGAGGCTGTGGTCCGAGAGTCCAATGACCGCGCCGAAAGCTTCTGCCAGGTGCGGGATCGTGCGCAGGTTCATTTCCTCAGGACGAGCCGGGTAGGCACTCGTACACTTGAGCAGTGCGATCGGTCCCCCGCCGGCAGCGCGTGCCGCTCTCACCGCCTCGTCGATCTCGGCCAAAGTGGCCATGCCGGTAGACAGGATGAGAGGCTTGCCCGTGCGGGCAACGCGACGGATGAGCGGCAGATCCACGAGCTCGAAAGAGGCGACTTTGTAGGCCGGTACGCGCATCTCCTCCAGGAAGTCGACCGCGGTCGAGTCAAAGGGGGTGGAAAACAGGTCAAGCCCCGAATCGGCTGCCACCTCGCTCAGACGCGGGTGCCACTCCCAGGGGGTGTACGCCTCGGAGTAGAGGTCGTAGAGCGTTTGCCCCTCCCAGATGGTGCCCCCTGGCCGGAAGGTGTCGCGGTCGCAGTCAATGGTCAACGTGTCCGGCGTGTAGGTCTGGAGCTTGACGGCATCCGCGCCGGCTTCAGCCGCCGCGCGAACGATGCGCTCGGCTTGCGCCAGGTCCTGTGCATGGTTGGCCGACATTTCGGCCACGACGTACACTGGCTTTCCCGGCCCGATCTCTCGTTGACCTATGGTGAACATCGCACTCCCTCTGCAACCGGTGCCAAGCCCGCAAGGGCCTGGTTAGGTGAGACGACCACCGTACGTGAAGGTGCCGCACATCTGGCCGTGCACCAGCGAATCGCCCTCGCGCCGGAAACCAACCTTCTCGAAGACCCTCTGCGAGGCATCGTTCTCAGGCTTGATGTGGGCGAGCAAAGGCCGGCCGGGTGTCCGCGCACGGGTCGCAAGCACCGCCGCCCGCAGCAACGGGACGGCCAGACCGCGGCCACGCAGGCCCGGCGCAACCGACATAGAGACGGTCCCATCCGGGTCGACCCGCACCTGACCGCACGGTGCCCAGGCGCCTGTCTGCCAGGCTTCTCCGACATAGAACAGCGTCGCCGGGTCTCCCACGACGCGGTCAAACCAGGCGACATGCTCCGCCCACGCGATGGGCTGCATACGGAAGCTCATGCGGCGCGTCACCGGGTCGTTCGCCCAGCCGAACAAGAGCCCGCGATCCTCCTGGCCTGCTGCGCGCACAAGAACCATCCCTCGGGCCAAGAGGCATGCAACGCGCTCGGACCCACGCCCATCAACCAGCGCTGCGCCGGCCTGCGCCATCGCAGCCCGCGCGGCGGGGTCCTCGAGGAGTGACCGCAGGGTGGCGGCAACGGCGGCCGGCGCGGCACCCCCGTGCCAACCCAGGCTCACAGCCGCACCCAGGCGCTCCATCTCCTGGGCGTTAGGACGTTGGTTGTCTGCCAAGACCAGCAAGAGGGCGGGAAGCTGCATGAGGGCGAGCTCCCAGCAGGTCGTCCCCGCCGACGAGACGGCCAGGTCCGCCCAGGCCATCAACTCGGGCATGTTCGTGACGTTCTCGACCAGCCCCAGCCACGGCCGGCAGCGCCGTGCCGCCTTACGGATCGCGTCGAGGTGCGGATTGCTCCCGCCCACGACCACCTTGGCTTCGAGGCCGGGCAGGTCCAGCTCGCCGAGCGCCGCGATCACGCGCAGCGTCGCGTTGGCGGGGTCAGCGCCGCCCATGGTGACCAGGACGCGGCGTGCAGCCGTCGCGATGGTCCGCCTTCGGTCACGCGAGGACAAGAACTCGCGCCTCAACAGGGCGTATCGCGTGCCCAGCAAGAGGCTCGCCGCGGGCTCGCGGCTGCGGTAGATCTCTTCCCTAGCGTCCAGGTTCTGGTTCAGAACCAGCCCGGCCCAATAGTGCCCGGCATGGCCATAGTCATCGATGGCCAGAAGCGGCAGCCCTGCCTCTACAATGGCGCGCTGGTACTCTCCCGAAAAACCGTAGCCGTCGACGACGAGCCAGCCGGCACCCTCCCGGTCCGCCAGGGCCAGGGTTCCGGCGACATCTTCTGGCGAGCCGGTCTCCGCCTCGAGGCGCGCCATGGCGATGCCTTCGGCCTGAAGCCACGCCTCGAGTGAAGGGGTGAGCGAGGCCGCCGCCAGGACAACGCGGCCGCCTTCAGCCAGCCATGCTTGTGCCAGTGCTATGCAGCGCATCACATGGCCTGTGCCCATCTGCGGTGATGCGTCGGCGCGGACCAGGAGCGGCGGACGCAGGCCAGGATCGGCAGGCCGGCGGTGCGGCACGCTCATCCTTCGTCCAGTGCCTTCTGACGCACCGCTCGGTTCAGCTCCGCCAGCGAGGGGTGGCGTGCGAAGAGCTCAAGCGCATCGGTCCAGCCAAAGGCATCTTCATTGCCGAAGGCTCGGTAGATCTCGCGGATGAGCGCGAGGTCCTCTGCGGTGTCCACCGTCCAGCGCATGCCGCTTGCGCCTTCCCCTACCTGCGGCCCGGCGGTCACGGAGAGCAGTCGGAAGTGCTCCGGATGCTGGTATAAGTAGGGCGTGACGTGCACGCGCTGATGGGGCTCAGATGCCTCCCGCCAGGCACGCTCCAGGGCCTCCCTGGACACAACCTCGGTGTCCAGTCCACGGGGATAGGTCCGTCGGCAGACGTTGCTGGCATAGTCGGGCCGCCAGTCGAGGTAGCCGCTCACGACGCGGTCAATGACGTCCGGGTCGACTAGCGGGCAGTCCGACGTGATGCGGACGATGGCCCCCGCACCAGAATGAGAGGCCGCCTGATAGAAGCGGTCGAGGACATCCAGCTCCGAGCCACGAAAGAGCGGGACGCCGAGGCGCTCACACTCGCGCACGATCGGCACGTCGGCCTGACCCACGGTGGCCGCGACGATGGTGTGTTCCACGCTTCGGGCACGGCGCACACGGTGCACGACGCGCGCCAGCATGGAGTGCCCGCCCAGATCGAGCAGCACCTTGCCGGGCAGCCGAGAGCTGCCCATGCGGGCCTGAATGATGGCTACGACGGACGCTGCACCTTCGCGCACGGGTGACAACCTGCTCAGCAGCCGGCCTCCGAGCCGGCGCTCTTCTGCAGCAGCCACCATCGGGTGCGGTCAAACCCTGCTTCGGCTCCCCATTGGCCGCACCGCAAGAGGGTGAGGTCGGGGCAGTTCGACTGGTAGTGCTTCAGAAAGTCCCTCTTCCAGAGAAGATCCTCATGCCCCCGGTAGGGGATGAGCGTCTCCTCCTCGGCGTAGTACTCGACGGCCAGGACATAGCGCCGGGTCACGCGCCTGATCTCGCCCATTGCGGCGGCCAGGCTGTCGAGGGGTATGTGGATGAGGACGCCTGCCGTGAGCACCAGGTCAAAGGTAGCATCCCGAAATGGGATGTCGAGCGCATGGCCACTCAGGACCGCAATGCCGGTGCCAGATGCCCGAGCGATCTGAAGGGCATGCCGGTTCGGCTCGAGCCCGACTACTTCCGCGTCGGGCAACAGGTTTGCGAGCGCGAGCAGATTGTGCCCGCGATTGCAGCCAACTTCCAGCACCGACCCGATGCGCAGGCCCTCAAGCATGTGCCGGAAAGCCGGCAGCCTCACGTGCCAATCCACCACATTCCGGTCGGTGTAGGCCGTGCCAAACTCGCCTTCCCAGGTCTCTAGCTGATGGGTCATGCTTTCCTGTTCCCCTGACGGGTGGGGGGCAGGCCCACCCGGGTGTAGTTGCGGACTAGCGCCCGTAGGCGGCGACAACCTTCGCAACGGCCTCGATCACATCCGACACATCGCGCTCGGTCATGGCCGCATAGAGGGGCAGGGTGACCAGTCGCTCGTAGGCCGCCTCCGCAGCCGGGCACAGGCCACGCCGGTAGCCCAGATCCCGGTAGTAGGGATGCCAGTAGACCGGGATGTAGTGCACATTTACGCCCAGGTTCTCAGCGCGCAGCGCGTCCATGACCTGGGCGCGGCCCACTCGCAGGCGCTCCAGGTCGAGCTGCACCGGGTATATGTGCCAGGCCGGCTCTCGGTCGTGCCGGACTGCCAAGGGCCGTATGGCCGGGAGCTCGGCAAAGGCAGCTGTATAGGCGGCGGCGATGGCACGCCGGCGCACCAGCCAGCCGTCCAGCTTGCCGAGCTGGCTCAGGCCCAGCGCGCAGTTGATGTCCGGCAGGCGGTAGTTGTAGCCCAGCGCGACCATCTCGTAGAACCAGGAGCCTTTTTCGGCACGCTGGCGATGGTCGCTGGTGATGCCGTGGCTGCGAAACCAGCGCATCAGCTTGGCAAGCTCACCACTCCCGGTGGTGATGACCCCACCCTCCCCCGTCGTCACGTGTTTCACCGGGTGCGTCGAAAAGGTGGTGAGGTCGCTAATGGAGCCCACCCGGCGCCCGCGGTAGGTGGCGCCGAGAGCGTGGGCGGCATCCTCGATCAGGATCAGCCCGTGCCGCGAGGCGAGGGAGCGCAAGTCGTCGAGGTCTGCCGGCTGTCCCGAGTAGTCGACTGCCACTATTGCACGGGTACGCGGGGTGACGGCGGCCTCCGCCGCGGCCGGGTTCAGATTCAGTGTGTCGGGCTGGACATCGGCAAAGACGGGTATGCCGCCCTGGTAGAGCACGCAGTTGGCGCTTGCGGCAAAGGTGATGGGAGGAACGATCACCTCGTCGCCGGGGCGAATCCCCGCTGCGAAGGCAGCGGCATGCAACGCCGCGGTCCCCGAGCTTACCACCACGGCATGCGCCGCGCCCGACTGATCGCACCACGCGGCCTCCAGCTCCCCGACTTTGGGCCCCGTCGTCAGCCAATCACCTCGCAGCACCTCGACGACGGCAGCAATGTCCGCGGAATCGACACTCTGATGCCCGTAGGGCAAGACCGCCTGCCGAACGGGGATGCCGCCCTCAATCGCCAACTTGCCGGTCACGGGCTAGTCCTCCACGATGGCGCGCAGCTCATCGCGCGAGAGCCACCAGGTGTTGCCGTCGCTGGAGTACTTGGTGCCATCCTCCATCGGGTGGGCACCGGGGTACTCACGCTCCTTCCACCAGGGGTGCACAGGCTGGATGAGGTACATGTCGGGGAACTCGAGGGCATAGCGCGACTCGTCTCGCGACACGAGCACCTCGTGCAGCTTCTCGCCAGGCCGGATCCCGATCGACTCTCTGTGGCAGCCAGGCGCCACCACCTCGGCGAGGTCGGTAATCCGCATGCTCGGGATCTTGGGCACGAACACCTCACCGCCCTGCATCAGGCCGGTGCACTTGACGACGAAACGCACACCTTGCTCCAGGGTGATCCAGAAGCGGGTCATGCGCTCGTCGGTGACGGTGATCGTGCCCGTCGCCGCCTGCTGCCGGAAAACGGGAATGACACTGCCGCGGCTGCCGACCACGTTGCCGTAGCGCACGCAGGCAAAGGCAGTTCCGCCGGCACCAGAATAGGCATTTCCCTGGACGAAGAGCTTTTCGGCCACGAGCTTGGTCGCACCGTAGAGGTTGATGGGGTTGACCGCCTTGTCAGTGCTGAGCGCAAGCACGCGCTTGACTCCGGCATCGATGGCGACGTCGATGATGTTAGAGGCGCCAAGGATATTGGTCTTGACGGCCTCGAAGGGGTTGTACTCACAGGAGGGCACCTGTTTGAGAGCGGCCGCATGGATGATCACGTCGACTCCCTGGACGGCCCGGTGGAACCGGTCCCGGTCGCGCACATCGCCGATGAAATAGCGCAGGCGGGCATCGTCGAATGCCGCCCGCATCTCGTGCTGTTTCAGCTCATCCCGGCTGAAAATGATCAGCTTCTTGAGGCGCGTCTCGCGCAGGATCGTCTCTGTGAACTTGCGCCCAAAGGAGCCCGTGCCTCCTGTCAGCAGTACCGTCAATCCCGTCCAGTCCATGCTCCTCCTATGCACCTACTCTCCCCATCGGGTCCCGGATAGCGGGTCAAGGCAGGGCCGCAGCCCGCTACAGGATCCTCAACTCCCTCGGCATGCCGCTGATTGTCTCGCTGCCCCTCTCCGTGATGACCACGTCGTCCTCAATGCGGACGCCCCCCAGCCCAGGTAGATAGATGCCCGGCTCCACGGTAAAAGTCATGCCTGGCCTCAACATCTCCAGGTTCCCCTCCACCATGTAGGGTGGCTCGTGCGTCTCCAGCCCCAGCCCATGTCCGGTACGATGCACAAAGTACTCGCCGAATCCGGACAACGCGATCACGCGCCTCGCCGCCCGATCGACCTCCTGCGCCGGAACACCGGGGCGCGCCGCCATGCGGCCTGCCTGGTTCGCCGCCAAAACGACATCATAGATCCGCTCAACATCGGCCCCGGGCTGCCCCAAGACGAACGTGCGGGTCAGATCGGACTGGTAGCCCTCGTGGACGGCGCCCCAGTCGATGACCACCAAGTCTCCCGGCTCCATGGCGCGGCCCGATGGTCCTGCGTGGGGCTGCGCAGAGTTTGGCCCGGCAACGACTATCGGGGCAAAGCCGACGGCCTGGCTTCCTTCGGCGAGAAGTGCCATCTGCAGGTCGGCTGCCACCTGGCGTTCGGTGCGACCCGGTGCGATGGACCCGGCCGCGAGGAGGCGCTCCAGGGCAGCTTCCGCGATCCGTGCGGCGCGGCGCATCTGCTCCAGCTCGCCGGGATCCTTGGGCATCCGAAGCTGCGGCAGCCACGGCTCGACGGCGAGCAACCGGCAGCCAGGCGCCGCCTGCTCGATGCGGCGCAACTCCAGCGCCCGCATCGCCAAGAACTCGATCCCGATCTTCTTGCCCGGCAGGCCAAGCACCTCGGCAACTTCCGCAAAGGCACCGTCGTGGCCTTCCTCATCCCTGTAGGTGAAGAGAGACACGCCGTCACCCAGGAGGGCGCGCGCTGCCGGCGCCTCCAGCACGGGAAGGAGGAGGGCAGGCCGGCCCTCTTGCGGCACAAAGGCAACCGACGGGCGCTCGCTCAGGTGCATGGACAGCCCGGAGAAGTAGCGCAAGTTCGCTCCCGGCACCAACGCGACGCACTCCACTCCATTTGCGGACATCAGCCGCTGCAGTGCCTGGATCCGCGCTTCGTTCATGTGTCTCTCCTAGTTCCAGAATCGGCTGCTCCAGAGCGTGGCCCGGAACCATCTCGCTATCTGTGGGTCGGCGACATTCAGGGCCTGCCGCTCGCGACAATAGGCCACCAGAGACTGCGCAAAGTAGTCACGCAGTCCCGACTGCGCCACCTCGTCGTACCCGTATCCGAGCGCGAAGAGCCGGGGCACCTGCTGCCCGGCTTCGCGCCAGGCAGCGGTCACCCCGCCGCCCTCCGAGAGCCAGGCGCCCTCTGCCTCACCCCCGCACCCCAGATGGTGGTCCACCAGGTGACCGATCACATGCAGTACGCGGTTGGGAGCCCTCCCAGCGCAATCCGCCAGGGACAAGCGGGCCACGCCGTAGTGCAGCCGCCCGCGGAACTCGACCTCGCCCGGTTCATAGGTCGACTCACCCGCCCAGAGCAGCGCATAGCCGCTTTCCCACTGGAGCAAGGCGTCCCACAGCCGGGCCGGCAAGCAAGACAGCCACCGGCTCAGCATCTGCACCGGCGCCCATTCGTGCTCGTAGACCTCCCGCGCCCACCCGGATACCTCATCGAGTGACCCAGGCAGAAGCCGCGCTCGTGCACGCAGCCAGTTGGCAAGTGCTGGATCGATGCGCTGCCCGTTGCCGGGCATGCCTACTCCCCCATCACCTGAACAACCACCGACCGGGTCCGCGGCCGGCAGTCAAAGTCAAGGAGCACAATCTGCTGCCACGTGCCCAGCGTCAGTCGACCGTCGACCAGCGGGATGGTCAGCGAAGGCCCCAGCAAAGCATGCCGGATGTGCGCGTGCCCATTGCCGTCGCCCCAGCGGAGGTTGTGCTTGTAGTCAGCGTCAGGAGGGACAATGCGGTCCATCAGCTGCCGAAGGTCGGCGACCACGCCGGCCTCAAACTCGAGGGTCGTCAGCGCACTGGTCGAGCCAGCCACGAAGACCGTAACAACGCCGTTGCGCACCCCCGAGTCGTCCAGCTGGCCGGCCACGTCGCGCGTTATGTCGATAACATCGCCGCTGCCGCGCGTCGAGACCTGCAGATGCCTGCTCACGACCATGCGCTAGTCTCCGGCACCCCAGGTCACCTCAAAGCTCCAACGATGGCCCGGCAGCGGCACGAGCTCCACCCAGGTATTGCCCGGCCTGAGCGACAAGGGCACTTGGCCGGCCGGATCGCGCAGCAGCAGCATCTCGTCACGCTCCGGTCTCGCCCAGAGCCCCTCGAAGGCCAATCCGTCGCGGAAGAGAACCATCGGACCCGTGCCCCAGAGCTGGATTTGCACCGAGGGCCAATTGGTGCGCGGATAGTCCTCATAGAAATCGGCGTTGACGTGCGTCGCGTAGGCGACGACGATATTCGTCGCCGTGATCTGCTCGCCCGAGGCCGCATCCACAAAGGGCTCGCCGGCCACAAAGCGCAGGTATACCTCTTGCGCTGCATCGTACCGCCACTCCACCTTCATGTCGCTGCTGGGGAAAGGAACGGAGATACGCAGGGCAACCTCGCCGGAAGCAGGAGGCTGGCTATCGAAAGTCAGCCCATCCAGCTCCTGCCGCGCATTCAGACCCAAGCCATCCGCAATCTTCCACACCTTGACCGGGTCGACGAAGAGGGTGTGCTCGATCGGCACGCCCTTGGCCCGCAGCTCCGTATCGCGGTAGAAAGCGTCCGCATGCCATCCCCAGTTCTGCACGAACTCGCGGTCCTTGAAATCCGCCTCGATGAACTTGGGGTAGAGGCCGGGGCTGGTCCCAGAAAAGACCATGAGCGCCTTGTACATGGGAGCCAGCTCCAGGTCAATGAATCGCGCGCTGCGTGTCGAGCCAATGCGAACCGGGCTCTGGCAGAGGTAGAGGGCGGTGAAGCGGGTAATCGCAGCCTCGGTGAGGTGCTCGAACACGATGTCGGCCTGCGGAAGGCCGAACTGAGGGCGCGAAAGAGCGGCATTCTGGACCTTCACGGCCATAGGCCGCCGTTCGAGCAGTGCCGGGTCGCTCACTTCGAGTCCTGTCAGCGGGCAAACGTTGGCCGCCAGGGTGGGAAGAGGAGTCGCGGTGGGCTCGACGCTGAGTGTCGGCGTCGGCACGGGGGTCTCGGTCGGCGGCTGGGTGGGCGAGAGGGTAGCAGTGGCAGATGCCGTGGGCGAAGCTGGCGCGGTTGTGCATGTCGCCGTCGCCAGCGACGGGAGGGGCCGCAGCGTCTTGGTCGGTGTCGCCGTGACCCGGGCCTCCTCTTGTGAGCCGCAGGACGCAAAGGTGAGAAGAAGGACCACCATGGCTGCCATCAGCAGCAGAATGGATCCTCTCGTCCCGGGCCGTCTTCTCATGGACATTCCTCCTGGATGGTCGCGCCGCACGGCGACTCGGCGCCTGGCCGAGTGCATCGATTATAGCACACGGCGCGGTCGCTGTTCAAATCGCGCGGAAGGCGAAGGGTCAGGGAGGACTCCCGGGCGGAAGGCCGGTTCGGCAGCCCGCGCTGTCGACGACGAGGGAGGTGCCGCTCACGAGTCTTCGCATCAGCCGAGCGCCTCGGAGGAGAGGCCCGAACGGCAGGACGCAACCGGCCCTCCGGAGGGAAGGGCAAACGTCGCCTGGCCCTTGGGCCTGATGGCTCGGGCCGCCGGGCTGGGTTGCTTGCCTCCGCCTAGAGACGCAGCGGCTTGCGGATGAGGCCGGCGAGCAGGAAACTCAGGGGGGCGCTCGCCAGCGTGACCAGCGCGAACTTGGCCAAGGGGGGCGCTTCCACTCCTGACAGAAGGGCCTGGAAAGCCAGCACGACAAAGAGGTGGACGACGTATGCAGCGTACTGGGCATTTGCCAGCCAGCGCAGGAGCCGGGTCTGCACGTTCGCCCTCTCGCGAAAGAGCACGGTGAGCCCGATGCACAGCCCGCAGCACAGGAGCGCCTCCCAAAGCAGCGTCAATACATCGGCGAATGTATCGCCAAGCCCGAGGCTCTGTCGCAGCCACAGGTCGTACGCATACCAGAGCGCGGCCAGAAAGAGGCCCACGCCAAGCCAGGCAAAACCGGTCCGGGCAGGGAAGCGGCTGACCCACTGCTGCCGGTAGGCCAGCAGGCCGAGGACGAAGAAGCTCAGGTCGCGCGGGACATCGCCCCACGCGACCTTCAGAAAACCCAGGATGTTGCGCCATTCGTCGATGGGGAACCAGATTCGCACCAGGCCCGTCACCACGGCGAGGATGATCGCAAAGGCCACGATGGCCCACCAAGGAGGCACAGCCGCAGGCTCTCGCTGGACCGGGTGGTGGCGCAGGCGGGCGAGGCACCAGAGGCCGTAGGCCAAGCTCATAATGAGCAGATGCTCGACAAACCACATGTGGCCCACCTCCACAGGCCACGGTGATCCAAGCGCACCATCCTGCGCGCCGAAGACAAAGACCTGCAGCAGCATCATGACCGCGATCACCGCGAGGAGCGGAAGCCCCAACCGAAGAAGGCGCCCCCGTAGAAAAGTCCTTGGTCCACTCCTGTCGCACGAAGCGGCGGCAAAGTAGCCCGCGATCAGGAAGAAGAGACTCATCCCAAAGGAGCGGTTGACCATAAAGAAGGGACCCAGCACTGCTGCGGTCTGGGCCTCCTTGATTGGCCAGGTGCCGCCGGTCGGGCCGTAGGGCTGCGCCGCGTGATGAGCGATCACCAGGCACATGGCAACGACACGGAGATTGTCGAAGAAATAGAGGCGCTGCTTCGCCGTCACGAACCTCTCTCCTTCCCCCTGTGAGTCTGGCGGCGCACTTGCCCGCATCCAGCAGTGGTGCAGGCACATTCTTGCACAGCTCCGGAGCGGTGTCAAGGTGCTTGGCCGAAAGAGCTACCGAAAGATAGCCCGTTGGGCCACGCAGGAGTGGCCGTTGGGGCCTTGTGTACGGCACGGCGATGCCGTATAGTGTCCGGTTGGCGGATACTGCACATGCTTCATACCGCACAACAAGAGCCGAAAGAGAGGAAGCGCATGACGTACAAGCTACTGACGCCGATCAAGGTCGGCAGCATCGAGATCAGGAATCGGGTCGTCTACTTGGCCATGGCCAAGTACCTGAGTGACCCACAGGGCTTTGTCACAGACCGGCAGGTCGCCTACTACCGAAATCTTGCGGCCGGCGGTGTGGGCCTGATCGTCCCCGGGGCCATGGTGGTCGATCCAGAGTGGCCGTCCACACTCCCGCTTCAGCCCGGCCTGTACGACGACAAGTTCATCCCAGGCCTGCGACGGCTCGTCGACGCAGTGCACCAGGAAGGCGCCAAGATCTTTTTCCAGCCATGGAACCCAGGGGAGATCGCCTACAACCCGGGAAAGACGCCCAAGTCCGTCCATCAGCTGACTCGTGAAGAGATGCAACACCAGCGGGAGCTTTTCTACGAAGCGGCGAAGCGCGTGAAGGCCGCCGGCGCCGATGGCATCGAGCTGCACCTGGCGCACAACTACATCTTTGCGCAGTTCTTCAGCCCCTACTACAACAAGAGGACCGACGAGTATGGCGGCAGCCTGGAGAATCGGCTGCGCTTCCCACTCGAAGTGGTCGCGCTCTACAGGAAGGCAGGAGGGGATGACTGGCCCATATCCTGCAAGTTCCAGGGCTGTGACTTTGTCGAAGGCGGCATTACGCCTGAGATGGCAGCAGAGGCGGCGCCCTACCTGGAGCGCGCCGGTGTTTCGCTGCTTGTCGTCAGCGGTGGCGGCTCAGGCACGCTGATCACCGGCATGTCAGCCGGCGGCGAGCAGCCCGAAGGATGGAAGGTACCCTTTGCCCAGGCCGTCAAGGCCGCGGTGTCGATCCCGGTGGCCGCAACGGACAGCCTGCGCCACCCCGAGTTCGCCGAGCAGCTCTTGCGGGATGGCAAGTGCGACATGGTCGGGATCGGCCGCGGCCTCTTCGCCGAGCCCGAGTGGGTCAACAAGATTGCCTCGGGGCGCGAGGACGAGCTGCGCTATTGCGTCTCCTGCCACGGCTGCTTCGACTACTTCCCGCCCGGTACGGCCGGCTGCACGGTCAACCCGTGGGGACTTCGCGAGACGGAGAAGACGCCCCTGGTGAAAGACGGCAACGGCCGCCGGATCGCGATCGTCGGCGCCGGGCCCGCCGGCCTCGAAGCAGGGGTGACGCTCGCAGAACGCGGCTTCAAGGTGACCTTGTTCGAAGCGGCGTCCGAGATTGGCGGCATGATCTGCCTCGGCAAGAACCCGCCCGACAAACAGAAGCTGAACTGGACGCTTGAGTACTATCAGAAGCAGATCAAGAGACTGGGCATCGAGGTTCGCCTGAACACCGAGGCTACGGTGGAGGTGATCGAGGCCCTTGCGCCGTATACCGTCATCACGGCTACCGGCTCCGAGCCAATCATCCCCAAGGTGCCGGGCATCGAGAAGCCGCACGCCGTCGAGGTGCGCGAGCTGCTCAGGAGACCACCCGCGCTCACCGGCAAGAGCGTCGTAGTCGTCGGGGCCGGCCTGACGGGCGTCGAGGCGGGCGAGCTGTATGTCGAGAAGGGCAACAGCGTGACGGTCATCGACATGCTGCCGCCGCCGGACCCGCTGACCTTGACCTACGACGTGCTGCTCGTCCAGGGCAAGGCACAGTACAAGGGCGTCAAGATCGCCATGGGCTGCAAGCTGCTTGAGATAAGGGATGGGGAGATCCTCGTCGAGGATGTGGCCACTGGCCAGACCTCCACGATGCCGGCGGACCTCGTGATCCTGGCCGTCGGCGTCAGGCCGAACCCGGCGCTATACACTGCCGTCCGGGGGCGCTTTGAGCGTGTGTACAACATCGGCGATTCGGAGCGCGCAGGCAAGATCAAGGACGCCGTCGTCGCCGGCAGCAAGCTGGGATACACCCTGAGCTAGCGCTTCCGCCGTCAGGGCGAATCGGCCGTATGAAGCAAGGCGAGCCCTCCTCGCACGAGGAGGGCTCGTTCGCGCCTGTTGACACCGACGCGATTCACCGAGAGGCGAGCGCCACTGCGCCTAGCGCACTCCCACCGGAGCGATATACAGCGTGAACTCGTCCTGTCCATCCACGCCGAGCAGGACATCGCAGGCCTCCTGGTCGTACGCGGCAATCGCACAGGTGCCCAGCCCGATGCTCTCGCAGGCGAGGTACAGGTTCTGGCAGACATGACCGGCATCGAGGGCGATCACTTTGTATGCGGCCAGGTCGTAGCGCCACTCCATCCGCGCCGGGATCGCGGTCCAGAAGAAGGTGACCGCCGCGCGCGTGACAAAGGCCTGCCCCAGGCAGGCCGCCGCCGCGCGGCGCCCGATCTGGGGATCGAGGGCCATCTGGGCGAGCTGCCCGTCAAAGGGCAGGTACCGGTAGAGCCCGGGCGGCAGACCCTCAACGCGGCTCACTGCGAGGTAGGTTTCAAAGGAGTGGCGGGCGCCGGCCGAGGGCACGCTGCGGAGCGCCACGGCCGGGCCCATCACACGGCGCACCCCCTGCACGGCCCAGACCAGCGCCGAGAGCTGCTCCAGCGTGAGAGGGGCCGGGCCAAATACGCGAACGCTCTCGCGCCGGGCGATTGCCTCTCCCACAGGCAGAGCGGCAAGGTGCGCCAGCGCGGCGCGGCCTTCGGGCAGGTCAACACGGGGCACGTTCGCCGGGCACGGGGCCTGAAGGGGTGGGGGCGGCAGCCCTCGGCTCTGCTCGGTCTGAGAGAAATCGACTTGCCGGCGGATCGAGTCCTTCAGGAACGATCGCCCGGCGTGGTGTCCCTCGTGGATCATGATCAATGCGCCTCCTTGTGCCCAGTATGGCACACAACCGGAGGGTCGTCAAGCGCAATCGCCAGCGGCTGTGGAGCTTCGGGCGGGTAGGGAGAGCCGCCCCATGACGATGGATTGCGCCACCTGAGATCGGGACTCAGTCACGGCCAGGACTTGACCACGCAGGTCCCGGCGTGCGGCGGGTCGTCGAGCTCTGACACTCTGCCATGATTTTCAGGGTACTATCCGAGATGCCCGGAATCCGAGAAACGACTATCCCACCTTGCCGGAATGCGCACTCTCGGCACTCTCGCGCCGCCTTGCCAAGGCACCGGACCTGCGGTATGATCTCGCTGCTTGGGAGTGCGTACGGGCAAGTCCCATACACGGGAGCCAGAGTCGCATGAGCAACCAAGAGCAGGTGATTGAGCGCCTGATCGATTGGGCAGAGCATGAGCCGCGTGTCCGGGCCATGGTGCTGACCAGCTCGCGGGCGACCCCCGGCGCCCCGGTGGACTTGCTTTCTGACTATGACGTAATCCTGGCCCTCACCGAAGTGCGTCCCTTCTTCGAGTCGCGTGAGTGGCTGGAGGCGTTCGGGCGTGTGCTGGTGCTGTACCGGGACCCGCTGAGCGATGAGGGCGGCTTCGAGACCTCGTGTTATGTCACCCAGTACGAGAGCGGGCTCAAGATTGACTTCTGTCTGTGGCCTGTGGGACTCCTCCAGCAAGTCGCAGCAACTCCAGAGTTGCCAGTTGAGCTCGACGCGGGGTACCGCGTGCTGCTCGACAAGGACCGCCTCACCGCTTCCCTTCAGCCGCCGACGTACCGGGGCTACATCCCGGTGCCCCCGACCGAAGGGGAGTACCTGACAAGAGTCGAGCTGCTGTTTCACGAGGCAACGTATGTTGCCAAGTACCTGTGGCGCGACGATTTGATCGCGGCCAAACACATCCTGGACGGCACCCTGAAACAGGAGAACCTCATCCCGATATTGGTGTGGCTGGCGGAGATCGATTGTGGCTGGACCTGCAAGCCGGGGCCCCACGGCCGCCGGCTGCGGTCCTGGCTGCGCCCCGAGCTGTGGACCGAGCTGGAGTCCACCTACGCAGGGGCCAGCCTTGAGGAGAACTGGGAAGCCATGTTCCGCGCGATAGCGCTCTTCCGAAGAGCTGCCGTCGAGGTCGGCGAGCGGCTGGGCTACGCGTATCCACACGACCTGGACCGGAGGACGGTGGCCCACTTGCAGAAAGTGCGCCGCCTGGGCCCTGGCGCGACGAGCCTGGAGAGCTTCCAGGCCAAGGAGAGGACCGATGTGTGAGTTCTGCACCAAGCACGGCGAGGGCAAGACGTGGTACCTCGAGATGAAGAACTACAGCGCGGATCTGCTGCATGCGAGGCTCTCGGCCACGGAGCAGCAGAGCGTGGCCGTCGAGCCCGCCCTGTGCTTCGGCTGCGGCGTGTGCCGCGCCGCCTGTCCCAATGACGCCATCACGCTTGTCGCCCGCGAGACGCAGCCGGCGGCCGCCGGCCTGTGGCACTAACAGGCAAAGGTCGGCTCACGTCCCGCATGCATCCAAGGGAGAACTATTCTATGACCCAAGACACGCCCTACCACCCCACCCTGAGGGAGATGGTCCAGCTCGAGGCGCCCACCGGCGTGCGCATCTCGCCCGGGGGAAAGCGCGTAGCCATCGCCATCCGGACCACCCACTGGCGGGAGAATCGCTACGAGACAATCTGCCACGTCCACGACCTGGAGGCCGGCACCACGCGCCCGATCCACCGCTCCGGCAGCACACAGCAGATGGAGTGGCTGGACGACCAGACCCTCGCTCTGCTGCTGAAGCAGGGCGAGACCGCCCAAGTCTGGCTCTATGAGGGGTTGACGGGCGATGGATGGCAGGTGACCGACCACAAGACTGGGGTAGAGTGGTTTGCGCCATTCGCCGGCGGGATTGTGTGCCGGGCGAGCAACTCCGAGCGCAGTGAGGACAAGGCCCGCAAGGAGCGCTTTGGCACATACGCGCATATGGAGAAGGAGGAGAGCACGTCCGCCCTTTACTACGTAGGGCTCGAAGAGCTGCGTGCCCACCAGGCTCGCCTCAAGAGGTCGAGTGAGGACGAAGCCAAGGATCTCGTGCCGCCCGTCATCGAGCTGAGCCGCCTGCTCGGGGAGCGACTAGCCATCCGGCAGGTGATACCCTCGCCGACAGGCGACGCCGTCTACTTCAACACCTGGACGCGCGAGGACCTAGTGTACCTGCGCGAGACCCGCGCCTACTGCATCCGTCTTGACGCGAGAGCGGCGCTGGTCGAGCACCTGCGGCGGGAGGCGGCCAAGAAGAAGGACGGCAAGGAAGGCGCCGACAAGGGCAAGTCGGAGGCGCAGCCTCCCGAGGAGGACACTTCCTACTTGGGGCAGATCACGCGCCTGCAGCTACCCCGAGCCGCATCACTGACCGACATCTCGCCTGACGGCCGCCGGCTGGCGGTGCTCTACCAGGCACGCGACGACAAGATGTTCACGCGCACGGACCTTTGGCTGGTGGACACGCACGCTGCCTTGGCAGCACCCGATCCGGCGTCCTTCCTGGCAGCCATGCACAACGTCTCGGAGGCGGTCGACCAGGAGCTGCTGGAGACCCACTGGGTGGAAAGAGGCCAGTATGCCGTCTGCCCAGAGAGCACACGCACGGCGCTGCTCCGCCTGGTCGGCGACGGCACGTTCCTGCGCCTCAACCTGCAGGGGGTCTTCCCGGTGCCGATCTGGAACTGCTTCCACGTGTCGGAGGGCGGGCGGATCGCCCTCGTGGGCGTGAGTGCAGGGAGCATTCCCGAAGTGTACCTGGCGGAGCCGCGTTGCGACGGAGCGCCGTACGAGATGAAGAGGCTAACCGGCTTTGGCAGGGCAGTGATGGGCTGGGAGATGGGCACTCTGGAGACGATCCGCTGGACCAGCCGCGACGGTACTGAGATCGAAGGCATCCTGTACAAGCCGGCCGGCTTTGACCCGACGCGGCAGTACCCCCTGGTGTTCGTCGTGCACGGCGGCCCGATGTGGTTCGAGCCGGAGGTCCTGGTGGGCATCGATGAGCGCGGCTACTACCCTACGGTGCAGTTTCTCGAGAAGGGGTTCCTCGTCCTAAAGCCCAACTATCGCGGCTCCATCGGGCGCGGGCAGGCCTTTGCCGAGCTGAACGTCAACAACCTGGGCATCGGCGACCTGTGGGACCTGGAAAGCGCGATCGATCATCTCGCCGCGCTGGGGTGGGTCGATAGGGAGCGGGTGGGCTGCATGGGCTGGTCGCAAGGCGGATACATCTCTGCCTTTGCGGGGCTACACTCGGATGCCTTCAAGGCCGTATCGGTGGGCGCCGGCGTCTCCGACTGGTACACATACCACATCAGCAACGACATCCCCGACTTCACAGCCGACTATCTCTCCGGCTCGCCCTTCCGAGACCGCAGCCTCTACGTCAAGACGGCGCCGATCGCCAACCTGGCCGACGCCCACACACCCATGCTGATCCAGCATGGAACCGAAGACCGGCGGGTGCCTTTCACGAACGCGATGGAGTTGTACCGCGGCCTCAAGGAGATGGGGGTGGCGGTGGAGCTGTTCGCCTTCCCGGGCATGGCGCATCCGATAACAAAGCCGCGGGAGAACCATGCCATCATGCATCAGAACCTGGCATGGTTCTCCCACTACCTGCTGGGAGAGAAGCTGGAATGGGCGTGATGGCCGGCGACGCCCCTGCCTAGGAGGCGCCGGCCATCTCGAACTGGCTGTTGTAGAGCTCGGCGTAGAAGCCGCCGCACTCCAGTAGGTCCTCGTGCGTGCCCTGCTCGACGATGTCTCCCTCGTCCATGACCAGGATCAGGTCGGCGTTGCGGATCGTCGAGAGACGGTGCGCGATGATGAAGCTGGTGCGGTCCTTCATCAGGTTCAGCATGGCCTCCTGGATGTGAACCTCGGTGCGGGTATCGACCGAGCTCGTCGCCTCGTCCAAGATGAGCATGGCCGGGTCGACCAGGATGGCGCGGGCGATCGTCAGGAGCTGCTTCTGGCCCTGTGAGATGTTGCTGGCCTCCTCGTTCAGCACGAGGCCATAGCCTTCGGGCAGTGTGCGGACAAAGTGATCTACGCGAGCTGCCCGCGCGGCAGCGTGTACCTGCTCGTCGGTCGCGCCGGGTGCGCCGTAGCGGATGTTCTCCATGATCGTGCCGTTAAAGAGCCAGGTATCCTGCAGCACCATGCCGAACATGCAGCGCAAGTCGCCCCGGGTGAACTCCTTGACATTGTGGCCGTCGATCAAGATAGTGCCGGCGTCCACATCGTAAAAGCGCATCAGCAGCTTGACCATGGTAGTCTTGCCGGCCCCGGTGCGTCCCACAATGGCCACGCGCTGCCCAGGCCGGATCTCAGCGGAGAAACCGCGGATCACGACCTTGTCCGGGCTGTAGCCGAACCTCACGTTATCGAACTGGACGTGCCCCTGGATGTGCTCAGGGCTCGCGCCGTGCACGACATCGGGCGTTTCTTCTGGCTCGGCCAGGAACTCAAAGACACGCTCGGCCGCTGCGGCCGTCTGCTGCAGGACATTCGAGATGTTGGCAATCTGTGTGATGGGCTGCGTGAAGGAGCGGACGTACTGGATGAAGGCCTGGATGTCGCCGACGGTTATCGCGTTGCGCGCCGCGAGGGCGGCACCGAGGACGCAGATAGCGACGTAGCCCAGGTTCCCGATAAAGTTCATGATGGGCATCATCAAGAGCGACAGGAACTGGGACTTCCAGGCGGAATCGTACAGGGTGTTGTTGAGGCCGTCGAAGCGCCGGACGCTGTCTTCCTCGCCGTTGAAGGCCTTCATCACCACATGTCCACCGTACATCTCCTCGACGTGGCCGTTGACATGGCCCAGGTAGTCCTGCTGCTGCTTGAAGTACTTTTGCGAGCGGCTCACGATGAAGGTGATAAAGACCATCGAGACGGGTACGATGAGCAGCGCCGCCAACGTCATCTGCCAGCTGATGGTGAGCATCATGACGAGCACGCCGATCACTGTGACCACCGACGTGATGATCTGAGACAGGCTCTGGCTGAGCGTCTGGCTGACCGTATCGACGTCGTTGGTGAGACGCGATAGAACCTCGCCGTGGCTGGTGCCGTCAAAGTAGCGGAACGGCATCCGGTTGACCTTGTCCGCTATGTCCCTGCGGAAGCGATAGGCCACACTGTTGGAGATGTTGGCCATGATCCAGCCCTGCACGTAGCTGAAGAGGGCGGAAATCGTGTACAAAACCAGCACGGTGAGCAGTATCCGGCCGATGTACTCAAAGTCGATGCCCGTGCCGGTGCCCGTGACCTGAGCGACAACCCCCTCGAACAGCCGAGTGGTCGCCCTGCCCAGGATCTTGGGGCCGATGATGGCAAAGACCGTCGAGCCGATGGCGAGTATCATCGTGCCGAGGATGGCGAGCCGGTAGGCTCCGAGATAGGCGATCAGCCTGCGCATGGTCCCGCGAAAGTCGCGGGCCTTTTCGCCGCGCATCATAGCCATCGGCCCATGGCCTCCGGCCGGGCCTCTCCTTGGACCCCGCGTCGGGGGGGCAGCAGGTGCGCGATTGGGTGCAGCCGGGGCGGGATTTCGGTCGCTCATGCCAGCTCCTCCTTGCTGAGCTGCGAGAGGGCGATTTCGCGGTACTCCTCGCAGCCCTCCATCAGCTCACGGTGGGTCCCGGTACCGACCACCCGCCCCTCGTCCAGCACGACGATCTGTTCGGCGCCCTTGATCGTCGCGACACGCTGGGTGACGACGAGCACGGTCGCATCGCCCGTCTTTTCCCTCAGCGCCTGACGCAAGGCAGAGTCGGTCCGAAAGTCGAGCGCGGAGAAGCTGTCGTCAAAGATGTAGACCGGCGGCTTTTTCACAAGCGCGCGTGCGATGGCGAGGCGCTGCTTCTGGCCGCCCGAGACGTTGGCACCACCCTGTGCGATCTCGGCGGAGAAGCCCTCCGGCTTGCCGAGGATGAACTCGCTGGCTTGGGCGATATCCGCCGCCTCCTGAAGCGTCTCGGGCGTTGCGTTCTCGTCGGCGTAGCGCAGGTTGCTCTCGATCGTGCCGGAGAAGAGCAGACCCTTTTGCGGGATGTAGCCGATCCTGTCCCGCAGGTCGGCCTGCCGGACATGCCGGATGTCGACACCGTCGAGGCGGATGGCGCCGCCTGTGACGTCATAGAAGCGCGGGATCAAGTTGACCAGGGTCGATTTCCCTGAGCCTGTGGAGCCGATGAAGGCTGTGGTCTCGCCGGGACGCGCGGTGAAGGTGATATCGTGCAGCACATCCTCTTGTGCACCCGGATAGCGGAAGGCAACGTGGTCAAACTCGACTTGGCCAGAGAATGGCGCCGGAAAGGCCCTGGGCTCGACCGGATCGGTAATGGAGACCTCCGTTTCCAGCACGTCGGCAATGCGGTCACCTGATACGGCCGCCCGGGGTAGGAAGATGAACATCATCGACAGCATCACGAAGGCAAAGACGATCTGCATGGCATACTGCAGAAAGGCCATCATGTCGCCGACCTGGATGGTGGCTTCGGCGACCTGGTGCGCACCGACCCAGATGATGAGCAGCGAGATCCCGTTCATCACCACCATCATCACCGGGAAGAGGGTCACCATGACACGCGAGACAAACAGGCTGGTGCTCGTCAGGTCGACATTGGCCTTGTCAAAGCGTGCTGCCTCGTCCTCCTGCTTGTTGAAGGCACGAATGACCATCATGCCCGACAGGTGCTCGCGCATGACAAGGTTCAGGCGATCGATAAGGCTCTGGATGATCTTGAACTTGGGGAGCGCGATGGCAAACACGATGAGGATAAGCCCGAGCAGCACAATCACGGCCAGAGCGATGATCCACCACATGTTCGGGGACTTGTCCAGGGCGCGAATGATGCCGCCGATGCCGATGATGGGCGCGAAAAGAACCATGCGCATGATCATGCCGATCACCATCTGCACCTGGGTCACGTCGTTGGTCGAGCGGGTGATGAGGGACGCGGTCGAGAACTTGTCAAACTCGACTGAAGAGAAGGACTCGACCTTGCGAAAGACAGCCTGTCTGACGTCACGAGCGACACCGGACGAAGTCCGTGAGGCCAGGTAGCCGACGCCGACGGTGCAGGCGCCGGCCAACAGGGAGACAAGCAGCATGAGTCCGCCGATGCGCAGGATGTAGTCACGCTGGAGCTTGGCAATATCCATGCCCAAGGCTTCATACTCGGCCTTGATCGCACCACCCGCCATCTGGGCGATCATTGTCTCGCCGAGGGCGGCGAACTGGGCATCGATCGCCTCGCCGAGCTTGGCAGATTGCGCGGAGGGCATCTGCTTCAGCAGAGCAAAGACATCCGTGCCGGCAGGAATCTGGCTCAGGTCAAAGCCTGCCTGCTTCCCCAGGACCGCAGCCTTCTCTGGATCGGCCACCATCTGCTCGATGCTCGAGACAATCACCATGGCCCGGGCCATGACTGGGCTGAGGGAATCGATCGCGTCACGGTCCAGGTCTTGGAGAAGATAGACCCCGTCCTCTGCCAGGGCAGGGTAGACTTCGAGGTGTTGTGCTGCCCCAGCCGAGGACGGCTCGACCAGCGTGTAGGCTCCCAGCACACGCTGCCGGTCGGGGGCGTCCAAGAAGATGAGGCACCTGTCCATCTGGGCCTGACGGAGGGCCAATGGCACAGAGCCCTCGACCCCACCCTGCTGGATGCCGTTGTTCACCAGCTTGGAGAGGTAGTCAGGCAAGGCGAGCTCGGCGTTCGCCTGCACGAAGAGCAGGACGACCGAGATGAGGATCAGCGCGAGATAGGGCTTCAGGAACCGTCGCAGTCTTAGCATTCGATGGCGTCGCTCCAGGAAGAGAATCGGCTACAAGAGCGGCTGGCGACCGGGTCGATCAGCCGTGAACAATGGATGGGCAGGGATCTGGCCGGCGCGGTCGTATCCTCTGTCAGGCGCGGTACACAATACAGCGGCGCGGAGCGGGCGTCAAGTGGCGGGGCGGGTGTGGAAACCGGCCGGGAAGGCGCTCGGTCGAGGGTCTTCATCCATCTGGGGGGGCTCGGTCAGAAACCGTCGCCCATATGGGGGGCAATCAGAGACCTTCGCCTATCTCTTGGGTGACGGAACGCGAGATTCCCTTCGTGCCTCAGGGCATGCCTCGGCCGCTGCGCTCCCTCGGAATGGCAGTTGCGGACATCCCCATGGTCGAGGTAGTGCGAGGCGAGGGACTTGACGATTCGTGGTTTTCGGGCTATCCTGGCGAGCGCATGGGGGTGGTTGAGTCCCGGTGGGCTCCGCGGTCTTCAAAACCGTCTGAGGGGTGCTGCAGAGGCGGCCCTGGTGGGTTCGACTCCCATCCACTCCCGCTATGACCAGTCTCCGGCGCGTGCTCTTCGATACCGACCGCCGATTCGCGGCGGTGGCACTCGCCGCGCTGTGTGTGGCAGCCGGCCTGGTTGCCGGTGCCTACGCCGCGATCCTGTCGCCGGTCTATGCGTTGGCAGGAGCGCTGGCCGTGACGGCGGGGCTGTTGATGCTCCGCAGCGTGGCGTGGTCGTTCGCCGCGCTGATCGGCCTCACTTGCCTGCTGCCCTTTGGGGCCCTTCCCTTCAAGATCGGTTTCACCCCGACGTTCTTGGACATTGCGCTGATCTGCCTCTACGTCGTGTGGCTGCTGCGGATCGCGACGGGCAAGGAGGCGGACCTGCTGGCGGGCCCGCTGGGCCTGCCGGTGGCCATCTTTATGCTGCTGGCGTGCGCCTCGTTCGTGGCCGGAATGGGCCACTCGGCGCTCAACCAGTACGTGGTGCGCCACTTTGCCGAGCTGCTGCTGAGCATCGGGCTGCTCTTTGTGGTGCTGAATACCGTCCGGACTCCGGAGCAGCTCCGCACCCTGGTCCGGCTGGTGATGCTGGCGGGATTCGCCGCAGCGCTCATCGGCGTTGCGCTCTACTACCTTCCCGAGTCCACGTCCATCCGCCTCCTTTCGGCGCTGGGGCGCTTTGGCTATCCTACCGGTGCGGGTGTCCTGCGCTACGTCGAGGACGACCCGGCGCAGGCGCTGCGTGCCATCTCGACCTCGACCGACCCCAACGTCCTGGGAGGGCTCCTCATCCTGGTTGGGACACTCACTGCAGCGCAGCTCTTCTCGCCCAGGCCTGTGCTGCGCCGGTGGATGTTGGGCGGGATGGCGCTGGTTGATGCCCTGTGTCTTTACCTGACTTTTTCCCGCGGTTCGATGGCGGGCTTCGCCGTTGGGCTCGGGGCCCTGGCGTTGGCCCGCTACCGGAGGCTCATCCCGGCGATGGCCGTTGCTGGGCTGCTGCTCCTCCTCCTGCCGCAGACACAGGAGTACGTCCAGCACTTCATCGAGGGGCTGCAGCGGCAGGACCTCGCAACGCAGATGCGGCTCGGCGAGTACAAGGACGCGCTGCTGCTGATCGGCCGGCACCCCTGGATCGGGGTGGGATTCATCTCCACTCCAGAGGCCAGCCTCTACATCGGGGTCTCGAACGTCTACCTGCTGATCGCCGAGGAGATGGGATTCGTCGGGCTGGGTGCCTTCTTGCTTGTCCTCGTCCTGTTCTTCCGGGAGGCGCGGCGAGGGTGGGCCGCGATCGACCATGGCAGCGAGCTGGCCGGGATCCTGCTCGGGCTGGCAGCGGCAGTGGCCGGAATGCTTGTGGGCGGCATCTTTGATCACTACTTCTTTAACCTCGACTTTCCGCACTCGGTGGCGGTGTTTTGGCTGTATGTAGGGCTGACCATGGCGGCCACGCGCATGGGACGCGCGGGGCAGGAGCGGGCACGAGGACCTGTGCTGCGACGGGCATGAGGCCCTCGAGTACGGTCCCCGTGCTCGAGGCCGGGTAGTACGGGCACAACACTAGGCTACCGGGGCCGCCAGGCCTCGAAGTACCGCGGTGCGGCGAGCACGCACCTTGCGGCCCTCTGTGGACGCCGTCTGGGGGACGAAGCCCATCACGAACGGGATGCGGAACGGCGTGCTTGCCCACTTGTCACAGCGGGCAGGGTGTGATAGAATCGGTACGGATTCGAACCGAAGGAGGAGGAAGCATGGAAATCAAGACCCAGGCTCTGAAGCGCTGCGAGCTGATCACGGTGGCGGGTCGCGTCGACAGCTCAACGGCACCCGACCTGGAAAAGGTGCTGCTGGGACTCATCGCTGCCGGGCAAAGGAACTTGGTGGTCAACCTGGCACAGTGTGACTTTATCTCCAGCGCCGGGCTCAAGGCGCTGCTGTCCGGCCTCATGAAGGTACGCAAGGCGGTGCCGGCGGGAGACCTGGCGCTGTCTGAAGTCAGGCCGGAGCTGAAGGAGAGCTTTGACCTGGTCGGTTTTGACCGGTTGTTCAAGTTCTACGATAGCGACGTCGATGCTGTAGGGAGTGTCTAGGCCAAACCGGCGGCTATCCCGCACAGAGCGGGCTCGGTGTCCAAGAGGTGCTGACAGGCACTGCACCGCTTGGGACAGCCCGAGTCCTGCAGTGGTGTAGGCCGCCGGGCTGCCTGGACCTTGATGCGGTATGGGAACACGCCGGACACTGAGATTGCACGCCACCTTGGATTCGATCCCGGAGGCGCTTGACTGCGTGGGCGAGTGCGCCCGAAAGATGGGGTTTGACGGGCGAGAGGTTCACCGCATACAGATGGCGGTGGATGAGGCGTGCGCCAACGTAATCGAGCATGCGTACGCGGGAATGCTTCCCGGCGAGATGGAAGTCGAGTGCGCCTGCGAAGGGCTTGACTTTGTGGTGCGAATCCGCGACTGGGGACGCTGCTTTGAACCGGACTGCGTCCCGGTACCCGATGTCGATGCACCGCTGGAGGAGCGGAGCCTCGGCGGTCTGGGCCTCTATCTGATACGCAGGACCATGGACAGGGCCGAGTTCTCCTTCGACCCGATCCTCGGCAACGAGTTGGTGCTCATCAAGCGCCTGGCACCCTGAAGGTCCCCGCTTGTCGTTCGAACCCCTTGCCCCTCGTCCCAATGCGACTGTGAATAGGGGTCGCTCGCCGTCCTTCTCTCGGGCCCTGTTTGCTGGACTTCTGCCTCTGGTCGCAGGCCTGGCGGGCACGCTGCTCGCGGCCGTTGCACTGGCCAAGGGTGCCGGGCGGATGCCCTGGCCGGCGCTCCTGGCGGCCGGCATCCTGCTTCTGGTGGTCGCCTTCTTGGCGGCCGGACAGCTCGTGCGGCGCTGGTCCGAGGGCCAGCTTGAGCTGAGCCGCCGCGTGGCGGAGCTCTCGACGCTCGAGGAGGTGGGGCGCGCGATGGCACAGGCCCAGTTTGACGTCGCCGCGGTGTGCCGGCTGCTGCACGAGCACACGAGCCGCGTCGTCGATGCGACGATCTTTCACCTGGGCCTGTTCGAGCGCGACAGCTATGCCATCAAGCTGTGGGTGCGCGACGGGATACAGGAGCCTGGACGCTCATTTCCCCTGAGCCCGGGCGTCGGCCTGGTAAACTGGATGCGAGATTCCAGGAAGCCGCTGCGGGTGCGCGATTTTGAGACGGAGATGGAGTCGCTTCCGGCGCGCCCAGTCTATGTAGCGGAGCGACCGCCCCGCTCTGCGCTCTTTGTCCCGCTCATGGCGGGCGAACAGGTCATTGGGACACTGTCGGTGCAGTCCTACCGGCCGGACGCCTACAGCAGCAGCGACGAGCGAGTGCTATCTGCGATGGCGAACCAGGCTGCGCTCGCCATCCAGAAGGCGCAGGCCTACGAGCTGGAGCGCAAGCGCGTGAGGCAGCTGCAGACTATCGGGCAGGTCTCGCGCCAGGTCGCGGCGACGCTGCGCCTGGAGGAGCTGTTCCGCCAGACAGTCAGCTTGGTGCGCGAGAGCTTTGGGTACTACTACGTCGGAGTGTTCACCGCCGATCGGCAGGCAGAAAGGGTCGACTTCCAGGCAAGCTCCAGTGCAGTCGAGGGCGAAGTCCAGGTCGCGGTCGACTGGGGGCAGGGGATGATCGGCTGGGTCGCCGCCAACGGGCGCCCGGCGATCGCCAACGACGTGGAGGAAGACGAGCGGTACCGGCCATGGCGCGCGCTGAAGGAGACGCGCTCCGAGGTCGCGGTTCCACTGTGCCTCGAAGATGAGCTGGTGGGCGTTCTCGACGCGCAGAGCAATGAGGCGGGGGCCTTTTCGGAGGACGATCTCTTCATCCTGGGGACGCTCGGGGCACAGGTCGCCATCGCCATCCAGGAGGCTCGGCTGTACGAGGCAGAGAAGGAGCAGGTATGGCTATCCACGGCCCTTCTTCAGGTCTCCGATGCGCTCAGCCTTCTCTCTGACATGGAGGAAATCCTCACCACAGTTGTCCGGCTTACCGCAATGCTGGTGGGCGTGGAGCGCTGCGGTATCTTGCGATGGGATGACGAGGAAGAGGAGTTCTTGCCCAGCAAGGCCTACGGCCTGACTGAGCAGCAGCGCGAGCGCTTTGCTGCGATGCGCTTCCCGGCGAGCTCGTTCGCTGCCCTGGACCAGTTGCGGCAGGAAAAGGCACCCATCTTGGTCAATGCATCGGAGCCCGATTCGCTGCTGCCCGCGGAGCTGGTCGAGGCCTTCGAGGCCCGACAGATGGTGGCTTTGCCACTCGTCGCCCAGGGAGAGCTGCTGGGGGCCATGATCGCCGATTATGCAACGCGGCCTCACAGGGTCGACGAGCGCGTGATGGGGATGCTGAACGGGCTGGCACATCAGGCCGCGTTGGCGATCCTGAGCGCCCGCCTGCTGCAGGCCCAGGAGGATGAGGCCTACACCTCCATGGCGCTGCTGCAGGTGGCCGACGTCGTCAGCCACTCGGGCAGCCTGCACGAGTCGTTGGCGTCTGTTCTGCGCATCACCCCCATGCTGGTCGGGGTGGACGGCTGTGCCCTCTTCCTGCCCGACGAGGAAGGTATCTTCGTTCCCCACCTTCAGTACGGCCTTCCCGATGAGGCAGAGCCGGCCTTCTGGGCAATACGCCTGCCGCCTGGCGAGCTTCCAGAGTGGACACAGGCAGCAAACAAGCGGTATTCCACGGCCGGCCAAGTGCCGGCGCTGGCTGCCCTCGAAGCGGCACTGGGCACCAGCACGCCCCTGTTGGTGCCCGTGACGGTCAGGGGCGAAGTCGCCGCCCTGATGGAGATGGCCTGCTCGGGCGCATTCCGGCACGTGACAGACCGGCGCATCGCAATCCTCGCCGGGATCGCGGACCAGGTAGGGGTAGCCATCGAGACGGACCGCTTCATGCAGGAGGCGGCCGAGCAGGAGCGCATGAAGCAGGAGCTCGAGGTAGCCAAACGCATCCAGATGAGCTTCTTGCCGGAGCACTGCCCGGACATTCCCGGCTGGGAGATCGCGGCTGTGTGGCGGTCGGCGAGGGAAGTGGCCGGTGACTTTTACGACTTTATCCCGCAGCCGCTGGAACCGGGCCGGGAACCGGGACGAATCGGCATTGCCGTCGCAGACGTGGCGGACAAGGGAGTGCCGGCCGCGCTCTATATGGCGCTGTCGCGCACCCTGCTGCGGACGATGGCGATCGCGGGGCGCCCTCCGGCAGCAACCGTGGCCACGGCAAACGACCTGATCCTGGCCGACGCCCGCGCCGAGCTCTTTGTGACGCTCTTCTACCTCGTGCTGGACCCCGCCAGCGGGGAAATAGCCTACGTCAACGCTGGACACCCGCCGCCCATCCTCGTGCGGGCGAAGAGCGGGGTCTCGGTGGAGCTGCGGACGGGAGGCATGGCGATGGGCGTGCTGCCGAACCTCGAGTACGAGGAGCGCACGGTGTGCATGGAGCCTGGCGACGCTCTTGTGCTTTACACCGACGGCATCATCGAGGCGCCGGGCGAGGGACGCGCGCTGTTCGGCCGGGTGCGCCTGGCCGACGCAGCACGCGCAGCACGGCACCAGCCGGCCGCACAGATGGGTGAGTCGATCGAGGCAGCCGTGGCGCAGTTTACGGCCGGTGCGCCCCAGACGGACGACCTGACACTGGTGATCGTCCGCAGGCTGCCCCAGTGACGAGCCCCATGGGACAGGCGTCGCTGCTGCCCGCCGACACCATGGAGCGCCTGCGCTCGCTGCTCGCCGGCCGACCCCGCCGCGCCTGCAGCGACCCGTCGTATCGCTGCGCCGCGGTCCTGGTGCCGCTTCTCCAGAAGGAGGGCGAGTGGCACGTGCTGGTCACGCAGAGGACGAACGAGGTGCAGCACCACAGGGGGCAGATCTCTTTCCCGGGCGGGGCATGCGACCAGGAGGACGCCGACATCCTGGCAACAGCACTGCGCGAGACCTTCGAGGAGATCGGCGTGCCGCCCGAGCAGGTGCAGGTGCTGGGCCTGCTCGACGACATGTGGACAAGCAGCCACTTTGCCATCACACCGGTCGTCGGCGTGATCCCGTACCCCTACTCCTGCCTGCTGAACCCGGCAGAGGTCGAAGAAGTGATCGAGGTCCCGCTCTCGTTCCTGCGAGACCCATCAAACCTCCGGATCGAAGAAGTCGAGTTCGAGGGAAGGCAGGTGGAGTTGTTGTTCTGGGATTATGGCAAGTACATGATCTGGGGAGCGACGGCGCGTATCCTGAAGGGTTTCCTGGACCTGGAGGGGTAGTGTAGCTCCTTGTGGGCGTCCCACGGGGTCGTACGGCCCCTTGTGGGCGTCCCACGGGGTAGTATGGCCCCTTGTGGGCGTTCTGTCGGGCACGAGGCCCTACACTACCCGGCCGGGGTCGGGCGCGGACCCGGTGCTACGGGCGCAGGTGGGCGGCCTGTAGTGCCTGCAGCAGCTCAGCATGAATGAGGCCGTTGCTCGCCACCAGGGTGCCGCTGACAAGCGACCAGGGTAGGCCGTCAATCCGGGTGACGGTGCCACCGGCCTCCTCCACAAGCAGCCAGCCGGCTGCCCAGTCCCAGGGGCGCAGGTGCTTTTCCCAGTACCCGTCCAGGCGGCCGTCGGCCACATGGGCCATGTCGAGGACCGCCGCGCCGGCGCGCCGGACGGCATGCACCTGGGGCATCAGAGCGCTGAACTCGACCAGGTTGTTGTCCTCACCGGCCTCGCGGCTGTAGGGAAAACCGGTCATCAGCAGCGACTCACCCAGGCGCGCCACCCTGGACACCTGCATCCGCCGGCCATCGCACCAGGCACCGCGCCCGCGCTCAGCCCAGTAGGTCTGGCCCCGCATGGGATCGCAGGTCGCGGCCACCTGGACACGCCCCCCAACGGCCAGCGAGATGGAGACTCCCCAACTGGGATAGCGATGGGCATAGTTCACGGTTCCATCCAAAGGATCCACGATCCACAGGCCGGAGGCCGGGGCGCCGGCCACGGCGCCGTCTGCGCCATCCTCATCCTCCGAGAGCGCAGCCAGGTCGCCAAGACCCTCCTCTGACAGAATGGGGATTCGGGGGAAGCGAGCGCGGAGCGACTCTACGATCAGTGCCTCCGAGCCCGTGTCGGCTTCTGTCACCAGGTCGCTGGCGGAGCTCTTGGTTCGGACAGAGTGCTCACGCTCGAAGAGGTCGCGCAGAAGGCGGGCCGCCTTCTGCGCGACCTCGACCGCACAAATCAGCTCATCGCTGCCGCTCACTCGCTCCACAGCACGTCCTTGTCACGGAAGAGGTAGGCGGCGAGCAGAAAGAGGGCGGCCGCCAGGAAGAGCACCAACGCCAGCGCGAGCAGGTAGGTCCTGCCGTGCACGCCGGCCGAAGCTTCCGCCAGCAGCGCGCCTACGGGCCAGGTCACCCTCTCCGCAATGCGGACGGCCCAGCTCGCGCCCCGCTCCAGCAGCTCTGTTTGCCGATCGTTGGCGACCAGGATCACCACCAGAAGCAGGTATCCCAGCAGGTTCGAGGCGCCGCGGCTGACCAGGCCCGAGAGGGCCACGGCCAGTGCGGAGGTGAGGAGCCAGAGAACCGACCAAGTGGGCACAAGCCAGAGGAGCGAGGGCCAGGAGAGAGTGAGCCGGCCGGCAAGAAGGTTGACCGAGACGATGCCCAGCGCAAGGGCCCAGGTGATGCACCAACCGCCGGCCCCGATCGCCGCCAGCAGCTCGGTGCGGCTGCGCAGCCGCCCCACCAAGAGGTAGGAGGCCGCCCGGTCAGCCTTGCCGGCCAGGAGCAGCGTCGCCAGGAAGCCGATGACGCCAATGCCGAGGCCACCGACGGTGAAGAGCTGTGCCTGGTCCATCCCATACTCGAAGGCGATCAGCCCGAAGGTGACCGCGGCCGCCAGCGGCGCCACGCCCGCAAGCGAGCCGAACAGGGCGCGGACGAGATACCCTGTAAGGACCCAGATGCGGCTCATCCCTGCGTTGCCTCCAGGTAGACCTCCTCGAGGGTGGCGCGCGCTTCGATCAGCTCACGGATGTCGACCCCAGCGCCGAGGAGGAGGCGCAGGACATCTGTTTTGCGCTCGGCGACCTCGCCGGCAAGTGTGATACGGTTCTCGGAGACGAGGATGCCTGGGTCGAGGCTGCGGATGGCCGAGGGCAGCCCAGCCGGCATGGGGCCTGTTTGGATAGAGACCTCCGGCCGCAGGGGGAGGAGCGCATCCAGCCGTCCGGAGCGTGCCAGCCGCCCGTGCCTGAGCATCGCCACGTGTGTGCAAACACGGGCGACGTCGGACAGGTTGTGGCTGGAGAGCACGATTGTCTTGCCCGACAGGTGAAGGGCCTCGATCCGGGCCCGCATCAGCTTCTGACCCGAGGGATCGAGCCCGAGCATTGGCTCATCGAGGAGCAGCATGCGCGGGTCGCCGAGCAGCGCCTGCGCAAGGCCCACACGCTGGAGCATGCCGCGCGAGCAGCCACTCAGCCGCGTACGGGCGGCGCCCTCGAGGTCCAAGGCGGTGAGCAGGTCCTGCACCCGCCGTTGGAGCGCCCCGCCGCCCAAGCCAGCAAGTCGCCCGACGAGGCACAGGTACTCCCGCACGCGCAGGCGGGACGGGTAAAAGGCACGGTCGGGCACGTAGCCGACCTGGCAGGGCGGCAGGCCGCAGCGATCAAGCGTGCCCTCTTCGGGGAAGAGAAACCCCATCACCAGGCGCAAGAAGGTTGTCTTGCCGGCGCCGTTGGGTCCCAGCAGGCCGAAGACGCTCCCCTCCGGCACCTGCAGCGAGAGGCGGTCGAGCGCCCGGGCGTTCCCGTAGCGCTTGGTGACGCCCAGCGCACGGATGAGGCAGGGCTCGGTCACCGGCCTCGCCAGACTGCTTTGCGCTTCTCCAAGAAAGCGCTCACGCCCTCGGCGCGATCCTCCGAATCGCAGACCTGGCCGAAGAGGGCCGCCTCATGCGCGAGGCCGGCCGTTAGCGAGCCTTCCAGCCCTTCGTGGATCGCCTGCTTGGCCAGAGCCAGCGCCAACGGCGCCTTCGAGGCGAGCTTGGCGGCCATCGCCCAGGCCTCGCGGTCCAGGTCGGCTGCCGCCACCACGCGGTCGACCAAGCCAATGCGCAGTGCCTCGGCGGCATCCACCATCTCGCCGCTCATGCAGAGCCACTTGGCGCACCCCTCGCCGACAAGGCGAGCCAGCCGCTGCGTCCCTCCGTAGCCGGGGATGATGCCCAGGTTGATCTCGGGTTGTCCAAGGCGTGCCGTATCGGCCGCGAGACGGATGTCGCAGGCAAGGGCCAACTCGCAGCCCCCGCCCAGGGCAAAGCCGTTGATGGCCGCGATCACCGGCTTGGGCAGAGCCTCCAGCCTGGCAAGGACGGCCTGCCCGCGGCGGGCGAAGGCTGCCGAGTCTGAGGCGGACGTCAGGAGGTTGAACTCACCGATGTCCGCGCCGGCCACAAAGGCCTTGCTGCCAGCACCCGTCAGGATGAGGACGCGCGCGGAGGCATCGGCAGCTACCTCATGAACGGCGGCATCAAGGTCGCACATTGTAGCGCGGCTAAGGGCGTTCAACACGTGCGGACGATTGAAGACAATCCGCACGACCGGCCCGTCACGCTCGACGATCAGGTTCTCGTACGCCATGCGTTGCCTGCCCTAGTGGTAGTCGTAGAAGCCCTTGCCGCACTTGCGGCCTACCTGCCCCGCCAGCACCATACGCCGCAGCAGAGGCGGCGCGGCGTATCTGGGATCCTTGTACTCCTCGAACATAGCGTCGGCGATGAAGAGAGTCGTGTCCAGGCCGACAAAATCGAGCAGCGTCAGCGGCCCCATAGGGTGGTTGAGGCCCAACTTGATGGCGGTGTCGATGTCCTCGCGGGTGGCGAGTCCCTCGTCAAAGATGCGCACGGCATCGAGCAGATAGGGAATGAGCAGCCGGTTGACGATGAAGCCGGGCGTGTCTTTGGCGGTGACCATAGTCTTGCCGAGGGACGCCCCGAACTGGCGCGCGGCGGCCATCGTTTCGTCGCTGGTGAGGATTGTGCGGACGAACTCGATGAGCGGCATGACTGGCACGGGGTTGAAGAAGTGGATGCCCAGGACCTGGTCGCCGCGCCGCGTGACGCTGGCCATCTCTGTCACGCAGAGCGAGGATGTGTTGCTGGCGAGAATGGCATGGGGAGAGAGTATGCCGTCCAGCTCGGCGAAGAGCGCTTTCTTGAGGGCCATGTTCTCCACAGCCGCCTCGACGACCAGGTCACAGCCCGAAAAGTCGGCCAGGTTCAGGGTTCCATGGATGCGCTCCCAGGCTTGAGCCGCCTCATCCGGCGCAATCTTGCCCTTGGCGGCCGCCGTCGACAGCGACCTTTGGATTCGCGCCAGGCCTTTCTGCAGCAGGTCCTCGTTCACCTCGCGGACCACGACGCCGTATCCGGCGCGGGCCGAGACCTCGGCAATACCGGAGCCCATGAGCCCACAACCGACGACACCGACCTTTTTGATCTCCATTCTGCTCCCTCCTAGATCGCTATGGGTGCGCCCCGGCGCAGCGTGCCTATCGATCCTTGCGCCGGGGACGTGTCTGGGGTCCGCGGCGCTGCTGCGGCCTGTCAGCGCCCGCCCAGCCGGGCCGCCCAAAGTCATCGATCAGGCGCGGCCTCCACGAATCGAGGTCCATCGGCTCCGGCACCACCTCGACTTCGGGCTCTCTTTCCTTTCCGCCCTTGGCCGGCACGTGGAGCAGGGCCATGACGGCCTGGGTGCGCCAGAGCTTGCCTGCCTCGGCTTCGCCGAGCTCGAGGAGCAGGCGGCGCAGCTCGGGGTCCTGCGCCATCTGCTTGTCGGCGAGCTGTGTCAGGTACCACTCCGATGCACGCTGCAATCCGTCACAGACAAATCGCAGCTGCGCCTTCACGTCGGTCCTTCCGGCCGCCTGATCCAGCAGCTTGTCGTTCAGCTCCAGGTCCTGGGTGGGGAGGCCCAGCCGCCGGAGATAGCTCGCAAGAGAGGCCACCGCCGCCTGTTGGCTCTGCACCAGAGTGTGCAGGAGCTCGACGACCTCAGGCACTGAGGCAGACTCCAGGTAGGTCTCGAACAACTTGACGTAGGTCAGCTTGTAGCGCAGGTTCCGCGTCAGGCGGACCGCAACAATCGATTCAGTCATTGTATCCCCCCTGCGCGCATTGTACCACGCCTGCCGCGCAGGCCGCCAATCGCAGGGCGCGGGGGGAATCCGCCAGCCATGGGCGGTCGCAGCGGTCCCACGCACCCCAATCCGCGTGAAAACGTAGGGAAACCGTATAGATTGCGTCCAGCGGTGCAGGTGGGAGTGTGGTAAAGTATGCTCGTACAATCTCTTCTCCTCCTTTTTGAGAGAGCCAGGGGGCCGGGCCACCCCTGGCTCTCGCTGCGTTTGGCCCCGCACCTGTCTGCTGGTATACTCTCACGATGGGAGTGAAAGGCGGCTTTCGAGCAGTGACGGGAGGCAAGTGGTGAGAACGAGCTGGCGCGGAGCGCTGGTGTATGTACTGATCCTGATGATCGTCGGCATGCTGATGCTGAGGGTCTTTCCCATGTCGCAGGGCCAGGAACAGGTGGCCCTGTCCAAGGTCGTCCAGGACATTGGTGCCGGGCAGGTCAAGTCGATCGCGGTGAGCGGCGACGACCTGGCGGTCACTTACAAGGATGGCAGCGAGGTGTTGTCGCGGAAAGAAGCAGGCACCGAGCTGACCAAGACCCTGAAGGCGCTCGGGGTCGACGCCACGGCGCTGGACGGGGTCGACCTGCAGGTCAAGCCGACGAGCGCGTGGGGGCAGGTGCTGGCGGTGGCCGGCTCCATTCTGCCACTGGTGCTGGTGGCAGTGCTCTTCCTGTTCCTGATGCGCCAGGCGCAGGGCAGCAACAACCAAGCGATCGCCTTCGGCAAGAGCCGTGCACGCGTCGTGACCGGAGAGAAGCCGACTATCACATTCGACGACGTGGCGGGCGTAGACGAGGCGAAGCAGGAGTTGTCGGAGGTCGTCGAGTTCCTGAAAGAGCCGCAAAAGTTCATCTCGCTGGGCGCGCGCATCCCGAAGGGCGTCATCTTGATGGGCCCACCGGGAACGGGCAAGACCCTGCTGGCGAAGGCCGTGTCGGGCGAGGCGGGCGTGCCCTTCTTCTCGATCTCGGGCTCGGAGTTTGTCGAGATGTTCGTGGGCGTAGGTGCGGCGCGGGTGCGCGACCTGTTTGAGCAGGCGAAGCGGCAGTCGCCGTGCATCATCTTCGTGGACGAAGTGGATGCGGTAGGGCGACACCGCGGCGCAGGACTGGGCGGCTCGCACGACGAGCGGGAGCAGACGCTGAACCAGATCTTGGTGGAGATGGACGGTTTTGGCACCGACACGAACATCATCGTGGTAGCGGCCACCAACCGGCCCGACATCTTGGACCCCGCGCTGCTGCGGCCCGGCCGGTTCGACCGGCGAGTGGTGCTGGACCGGCCCGACATCAAGGGGCGCAAGGAGATCTTGGGGGTGCACGTGCGGGGCAAGCCGCTGGCCAAGGATGTCGACCTGGAAGTGCTGGCGCGGCAGACGCCCGGCTTTGTCGGCGCGGACATCGAGAACATGGTCAACGAGGCAGCCATCCTGGCGGCGCGGCGCAACCGGACGTCGATCGGCATGGAGGAGCTTGAGGAATCTGTCGAGCGCGTCATCGCCGGGCCGGAGAGGAAGAGCAAGGTTATGACGCCCGACGACAAGCGTGTGTTGGCCTACCACGAGGCGGGGCACGCGCTTGTCGAGTCGCATCTGCCCAACTGCGACCCGGTGCACAAAGTGTCGATCGTGGCGCGGGGCATGAACCTGGGGTATACGTTGAGCCTTCCGGAGCAAGACCGCTACCTCTACACACAGGACAAGTTCGAGGACGAGATCGCGGCAATGTTGGCCGGGAGGGCGTCGGAAGAGATGATCTTTGGCGAGAAGTGGACGGGCGCCTCCGACGACCTGGAGCGTGCCACCAAGATGGCGCGCAAGATGGTCACCGTGTACGGCATGAGCCCGCGGCTGGGCCCGCTGACTTTCGGCGACCGGGAGGAGTTGGTATTCCTGGGACGGGAGATCTCGGAGCAGCGGAACTACAGCGACGAGGTGGCGGAGGAAATCGACCAGGAAGTGAGCCGGATCACGCGCGACGCCTATGCCCGGGCGAAGGAGATCCTGGGGCAGTACGTCGATCGGCTTCACACGCTGGCGCAGCGCCTGATCGACGTGGAGACGATCGACAAGGCGGAGCTGCAGGCGATCCTGGCCTGAGGCGCCGTGCATATATATCATAACAATTGACAATTTCTCCTGTCGGTGGTAGAGTCCAGCCAGAGAGGGAAGGTTGGAGATGCAGAGCACACGCCAGGAGATTCTGGATATCCTCCGGCAGGGCCGCCAGGCGACAGTGGAAGACCTGGCCGAGCGGCTCGAGCTGACCCCAATGACGGTCCGCCACCACCTCAATGTGCTCCAGGCACAGGGGCTTGTGGAGGCGGCGAAGGTGCGCCGGCTGCAGACGGTGGGACGGCCGCGGCTGGTGTACACGCTGACGCCCGCGGCCGACGAGCTCTTCCCGCAAGCCTATGGGGAGTTGGCGCGCCATCTGCTCGAAGAGATCAAGGAGCAGGAGGAGCACGGCCGCCTCGAGAAGGTGCTGCTGGGGACGGCGGCCCGTATCGCCCGCGGCGGACCCCCCGCGGTCCCCGGCCAGAGCTTTGAGGAGCGCCTGGAGCAGGTGTGCGCGTACCTGGGCCGGCTGGGCTTTAGCGTGGCGTGGACGGAGACGGACGAGGGATATCTGCTGACCAACTCGAACTGCCCCTACCGGCAGGTGGCACGCGAGCATGGAGAAGTGTGCGGCATCGACAGCGAGCTGCTGAGGCTGCTCTTGGGGGTGGAACCCAGGTACTTTGGCCACCTGCGTGGCGGCGCCGAGTCGTGCACGTGCTTGTTGGTGCCTCGGTAGCCGCCGGTTCCCGGCCCGGTCTTGGGCGCGATTCCTGTTGGCGCCTGGTCTCCCGACCGGGCGCCAACAGTGTAGGCCGGGTTTCCATACCCGGCCCGGTCTTGAGCGGGAGTGGAATCTTGCCCTATAGAGAGCCTCCCCGGGGGGATGCCCCGGGGAGGCTGTTTCTGTCTCAAGGTGCGGCGCACCTGGAAGGTGCGCCGCACCGAATCGATTGACTACCAGTACCCTGTCGCGGTGCAGTTCGCACCGTCGAGGAAGGTGTAGCCTTGCAGAGTCATGTTGGTCACGTCGATCGTCCAGTCGCCGGAGACGCTCGAGCCCCACGGGAACTTGGCGAAGCCGTCGAAGTGGGTCAGGCGCGTGCGGCTGAAGGGACCGCCCTGCGGAGCCCAGAGGTCGGCGTCGACGGCCACGAGGGCAACGGGGAGCCCACCCTGGTCGATCGCCTCGACATTCCAGCGGACATAGAGGCGCCCGTAGGGGTCGTAGGCCGGCTGGGCGATGAACTCACCGCAGGTGAGCGTGAAGTCACCACACGGCGGGCACTGGATTAGCGTCTCTACGTACATAGAGGACGTGGCTCCGTAGCCGTCGACCGACCAGATGGTCCCATCGGCGATGGTCGCGATGTTGTCCATGCGCGCATTGACGAGCATGCCCGTGGTCGCCCAGTTCCAGTTGCTGCCGTCATACGTGCCGACGACGATGTCCCCGGTGTAGGTAAAGCCGCCGGACGAGCCGCCGAGCTGGTAGAAGGCGCCGTCGAGGAAGTCACCCTCGACGCGGTAGCGCGGGACGCCGGTGTTTCCGGCGAGGTGCCATGCGTTGTCGGCGTCGTCCCAGTAGCGGGCCTCGTCAGTGACGGTGGCGAAGTTGTTGATGGCTCCGCCGATGTACCAGAACTGGTCACCGCCTGGGGCGTGCAGGACGCCATCGGCCGCGCCAAAGGGATCGGTCGGGAACGCCGCCATCTGGGCGTTTTCGGCATTCCAGAAGCCGCCGGCGATGTCATAGCACTGTGTGGCTTGAATCAAGACACTCGAGGCGTTGACCCCGCCGCCGATGCAGAGGTACTTTGTGCCGTCGATTGTGCCGACCCAGGAGTTGTGGAAGTCGCGGATGGAGGTGAAGCTGGGGAGCGCGGTGAAGGCATTGGCGACCGGATCGAAGACATACGCGGTGTTGTAGGTGCCGCCACCCGGGGTGTTGGCCCCGCCGGTGACGTAGCAGAGGTTGGTGGCCTCGTCGTAGGCCCAGTCGGGCGCCCAGCGGTCGGCCGGCGTGTTGGCGGCACCGGGCTGGAACCAGCTGTTCGTGGCATGGTTGTAGCCCCAGAAGCCAAAGATGCCAGACGTGTCGCCGAAGAGGTAGGTCACCCACTCGCCGGCCGCGTTCAGCGCGGAGCAGCCGTCGCGGGGATAGCCCATGCCAGCCCAGCTCGGCGCCGAGGCGGGTATTGTGCCCCAGCCACCGGCGGAAGCGCTGGAGTGCAGCAGAGCGGAGTCGCTGTAGGTCGCGTCGCTGGCGACAACCGTCGCGGTGTCGCTCGTGCCGCCACAGGGGACGGTCACGGTGACCTCAAAGTTCCCGGTGGTACCGTTGGCGACATAGATGCTCTGCGGGCCGCTGATCGGGAAGGCGCTGGTGTAGTCCAGGTCGAAGGTTCCGTCGTACCCCGCGTTGTTGTAAAGGCCCAGCGCATAAACGATGTTCTCGCCCTCGCAGACAGAGCCCTCCTGCTCGGCCGGGTTCAGGTAGATGCCTTCGCCGGCGACGCCTGGAATGTCAGCCGTGGGGTTGATCATCTCGTCACAGGTGAATCCTGAGGGCGCGTAGCCATCGGCGGAGCAGGGCCCGTGCGGAGGACTGCCGTAGCCGTCGCCGTCCCAGAACCAGGAAACCGGCGCAGGCGGAGGGCCAAAGCCGGCTACTGCATCGACGCAGTAGTAGGCTTCGCAGTTCGCGCCGCCACTCCCCTGGTAGCGGGGGTGGGAGATGTTGATCTCGTAAGGGCTCGTCTGGAACGACCAGCTGAAGGTGCCCCAGGAGCCATTGTCGCACCAGGGCGTGCCCACGACATAGGCATTGGTCACAGTCCAGTCGGTCGGGAACTTGAGCCATACGTTGTAGACGTACTCCCAGTCGGGGCTATACGACTCGGCGAGGAAGCAGAAGGTGCCGGCCGTGCCAGAGAAGTACATGGGGTCGCCGCCGGCCGACGGGTCAAAGGCTACGTAGGAGCCGGAGAGGCTCTCTACGCCAGCCCGCGGCGCGGCGCCCAGCTGTGGGGACAGGTCGGGCGCCTGCTTCTCAGGAGTCTGGGCGGCCACAGAAACGGTGCCCAGGACCAAGACAACCAAGAGCGTCAGATAAACCAGCTTCTTCACTTCAGAGGATCTCCTTTCACTACAGTGTGAAATGCGAGGGGCATCCGCCGCCCCTCCCGGTGCGCAGCCCTTGCCGCGGGCTGCACGCGGCACGGCCTAGCTCATGACCTGTCCCGGCACCACCTCCTCTCTGATGGATCCGCCCACCGGGCCACTATCGTACGGTACCTCGATCGGATCCAGACCTGCATCTTGCCCAAGGGCCTGTCGCTCCGGGCGGAAAAAAAGAAGGCCGGGCTTGGGGCGCCTCTGAGAGGCGCCCCAAGCCCGGCCTGGCAGCCACACCAATACCAGGCAGCCGGAGAACCGGCCGGCGATCGGACCACGGATGACGGGCGACGCATCACCCCTTCCCCCTCCACCACGGGCAGACCGGCCTGCCCGCATACCTGAACGCCAGTATAGCACGCCCTTGGGTGCGTGTCAAATCGCCCGAGTGCGCGTTGTCCTCGGGGCGGATAGGTGCAGCGCACCGAAGGCAGGTACACCGCACCGGATCTGCCGCTACGGGCCGACGACAAAGGAGCGGCAGACGCTCGTCTCGTTGGCGGCCGGAGCGTACGTGTAGCCGAGTTTCTGCATGCCCATCACACAGAAACGGTACACGCCGGCCTGGCTGCTGGTAAGGGAGAAGGAAGCCATGCCCTTCGGATTGGTGAGGGCGCTCCCCGGTACCACGCTGCCGTCGGGCCGCTTCCACTTGCCGCTCACCGCCACACCGGATGCCGCTCCATGGTCCTGGTTGTGCACGGAGGCGGTGCAGGAGACCTTGTAGGTCCCGGGCGGTGAGGTGGAGCTCCAGGCGGGGGTCAGGCGATGGAGGTGCAGCGTGAGATAGACGACCGCTGACTCGGTGTTGGACCAAGGACCGGCGCCGGCTGGGTTGGCGGCCTGCACCCGGTAGTACCAGGTGCCGGTGGGTTGGCCGACAACCACGTACTGGCTGGCGGACCCGGAATAGCGCAGGACGGGCGAGAGGAAGCCGGGATTGTCATCCTCCTGGAGGGCGTAGCCGGCCGCGCCGACGACGTCGCTCCACTCGACCAGGTAGCTGCCGTTGGCGTCAGTGTTCGAGATAGCCGCCAGCAGGGGAGCGCCGGGCACTACTCCGGCGGCCTGCGTGTCGCTCCAGGGGCCGTCTCCGAAAGGGCTGCTCGCCCGCGCGCGGTAGTACCAGATGCCCGCCGGCTGTCCGCTGAGCGCAATGCCGCTTTCCGGCCCCAGGTAGCGCTCGACCGGCGACCCGAAAGCGGGATCGTCGTCCTCCTGCAGCGTGTAGGTCGTTGCTCCGGTTGCCTCGCTCCACTCCACCTGGTAGGCACCGTCGCCGTCGCCGTTGTCGATGGGCGAGAGGAGAGGCGCTCCGGGCAGGGGCCAGGAGCAGCCCATCCAGGCGAGGATGGCACCGAGCACCTGGGCGCGCTGGTTCACGGTATCTACCCACTCGAGGGGCCACCCGAGAAAGACACTGTGGAACGAGCCGGCGGCGTGGTTGGTCGAGTTGGGCGGGAAGGGCTCTGTGTTGTAGCCAAAGGGCGTGCCGGTGCCGGCCTGAGGGTAGACCTCGTCGTCATACGGCCCCTCGAAGGGAGGAGGCGGCCAGTACACGCCATAGTCATCAGGCCGGGCAAGCACCAGCGGCCCGATGCCGTCGCCGACCGGGTTGCCGGTCGAGCCGACGAGGGTGGTATAGACCCACACGTCGGAGATGGCCTGCACGCCAAGGTAGCTCTGCATGAAGGGGGTGACCGTCCCCGCGTCAAAAAAGTACTCCGACGATGAGAGGAGAAAGCGGCCGCCCGCGTCGAGGTAGGCGGCGACCTTGGCCTCGTTCTGCGGGGTAAAGACGCCGGGGTCGTCGTCCAGATCTTCGTAGGCGTAGCCCGTGAACCATAGGACGGCGTCGCGGCCCTCGAGGGCAGCGCCTGTCGGCTGGCCCTGTGCCTGGACGTCCCAGAGCTCGTACGCCAGCCCAAGCGCCTCGAGGGCCGACGTGTAGTAGGGCCGTCCGCCGAGGCTACCGGGGTGGGTGTACTCGTAGTCCCAATCGTCGTCAACGAGGAGGATTGCGGCCGCCTGCGGCGCGGCGGCGGCAGGCAGCGCACAGAGCGCCACCACGGCGAGCAGCAGACATGTGGCAAGTTGTCTCATACTCCCCCTCCTCCGTGTGAACGTGCGGCTGCGCAGGTGCAGCCACCGAGACCTACCAGGTGCAGGGCACCGGCAGCCCTGGGTGCGGCGCACTTAAGTGCGCTGCACCTGCGTGAGCAGGACGATGAGGTGCAGCGCACCAAGGGCAGGTGCACCGCACCGGATCTGCCGCTACGGGCCGACGACGATGGTCTTGCAGACAGGTGCCTCGTTGGCGTCCGGGTCGTAGACATACCCAGCTTTGGACATGGCCGTAAGGCAGAACTGGTAGGTACCCGTCAGGCCTTTCACGACCGTGAACTTGCCCAGGCCAAGTGGGTTCGTCACTGTAGTCTGGGTGACGGTGGTGGCGTCCGGGAGAGTCCAGGTGCCAGACAGCGTCGCGCCCTGAACGACCGCATGATTCTGGTCGTGTATTCGCAGCGCGGCGAGGACGGCGTAGGTGCCAGGCACAACTCCGGGGCGCCAGATGAGCTTGTTGGCGTTGAGGTGGAGCATGTTTCCGGCGACGACCGTCACGCTGTGCTGTATGACCTGCTGCCCGCAGTTGGAGGCCGTCATCGTGATGGTGTACGTGCCTGCGGCAGCATAGGTGTGCAGGGCAGGGTTGCCGCTCCCTGTCGTGCCGTCGCCCCAGTCCCAGGCATAGGCGATGGGCGGTGAGCCCTGGGCCGTCGCGGTGAAGGTGGCGGGCGAGCCGGCAAGCGGGCTGGTCGGCGTCCAGGTGAAAGCGGCATCTAAGACTGGGATGCAGGCCGGGCATGGCAGCGACTCGGTGTTGTAGAGGCTGTAGCTCCAGGCCTCGTTCTCGTAGAGCCGTCCCGATACCAGCCAAATGCGGTTGCCGTCGCCGTCGCCCTCCAGGGCATACAGGAGGTGACCCATCTTGGGAAGCCAGCCCCAGAGGTCCTGAACCGAGTCGTAGGCGAGCGCCGAGGCGGAGGCAGTCACGTCGGTGCTGGCGCCGCCGGCGAGCACGAGATAGCGGTCAGCGAGCACCGCGTCTGCGGCCCGCACCCAGCCGTCGGCCGGCAAGGGCGCCGCCACCGACCAAGCCGCGGTAGCCGGGTCATATCGCTCGGTGGCGTTGACGTAGGTGATGTTGGAGCTCATGCCGCCGGCGACATAGAGCTTGCCGCCCATTGCACCGGCGAGGGGATACCGGCGCGCAGCGGCCATGGAGGGCAGGCCGGTGTCCCAGCTGTTGGTCGCGGGGTCGTAGGCCCAGAGTGTCTTTTGGTACGAGAGGCCGTTGGTGCCCCCGATGACGTAGTATCTGCCGCCGAGGGCGACACCGGCGTAGGCAAAGCGGGGCTCCGGCATCGGGGCGCCGGTCGACCAGCTGTTCGAGGCAGGGTCGTAGATGTAGAGCGTGGGCTGGGCATAGGTCGACCAACCACCAGCCACGTAGACCCTGCCGTCGATCGCCACGGCGTCGATCCAAGTGCGCGGACCGGGCATGTCGGGGCCGGCCGACCAGGTGCCTGTGGCGATGTCGTAGACGTCGAGCCAGGCTTTGACGCCCGCGTTGCGACCACCGATCTTGAAGAGCTTGCCGCCGGCATAGACAAGCGCATGGTCGCTGGTGCCGCGGCCGGCGGGTAGAGGCGCCAAGTCCCCATAGCCGGAGGCGAGCGAGGCCATCGTCAGCATGCGAGCCTCGGCCTGCGCGCCGCCCTGCCCCGTCGCGGTCACAGTCAACAGGTCGGTCTCCATGCCGACCGCGAACCAGGGCACGACCGAGGCGATGGTCAGAGTCGAGGTCGTCAATGCGGGGATGGGCAGCGTCTGGGTGACGCCGCCAGAGGGCCACAGTGACTGGTGGGCCAGCGCAAAGCTCTGCTCAAGCCCGGTGGCATTGACGAGGTCCACGTCGTAGGCGACCACCTCGCCGGGGCAATCGGCCCCCGTCTGGTAGGAGGGCGCCAGGGATATGCCCTCGCCCAGGAAGAGGGCCCAAGTCCGGAGGGTCCCCTCGTCGCCGGCTGCATCGTCACATACGGCGAGCGTCCAGGTGCCCTGGGCATCGCCGAACAGAAGGGCGGATAGCGGCTCGCTGGGCTGCCACCAGTGGGGGTAGTAGGGAGGTGGAGCGACGTGGTCCACCGAGTCGGGCACCCCGGGCGCCGAGTCGTCGAGGATCACATTGAGGTTGTCTGCGCTGCCATCAGGGTGGACCAGCAAATCGATGGCCGTGCCGTCGGGGGCGGTAAGGGCGAAGGAAAGGTCGCCGCGCCACGGGTGCTCGACCCAAAGGCCAACTTTGACCTCGGCAATGGGGAAGCTGTCGGGCACGGTCAGGGTTGAGCTGATGAGGTCGGGACAGGAAGCGTCAGGGATGGCCATTGGCGTGGAGCTGGTGTAGACGTGGGTCGTCCGGATCGCGGCGCGCACCGGCTGCAGATCGAGCACAACGCGCTCGGAGGCGGCCGACCACTCGTCCTTGGGCGGGCCGGCCAAGCCCTGGCCCGAGACCTCCAGCAGTGAGATGGCTGCTAGCAACAGGGCTACAATCACAGCCAGCAGGATGAATCGCAGCTTCATGGCCTCTCCGGTGCGAGCGGGATGTGGGGATAGTATAGCACGAAGGTGGTGGGTTGGCAACTGGGCGGTGCTGCGCACTGGTGAGAAGAGGTCCGGCGCACCAGAGGTCAGAGGTGCGGCGCACCAGCAGGAATGGGTGCGGCGCACTTTCCAAGTGCGCTGCACCTGGGTGAGCAGACCTACGAGGTGCAGCGCACCAAAGGCAGGTGCACCGCACCACAGGCAAGAGGTGCGGTGCACCAGCAGGAATGGGTGCGGCGCACTTTCCAAGTGCGCTGCACCTGGGTGAGCAGATCGACGAGGTGCAGCGCACCAAAGGCAAGAGGTGCGCCGCACCGAGATCATTTACCGACGGCAGACGCCGAGCACTGCGGACCGTCGACGAAGGTGTAGCCGGCCAAGGTCATGTTGGTCACATCGATCGTCCAGGTCCCTGGCAGGTTCGAGCCCCAGTGGAAGCGGGCGTAGCCGTCATAGTGCGTCAGACGCGTGCGGCTCACCGGCCCACCGGTGGGCCACGTCAGGTCCGCGTCCACCGTGACAAGCGGAACGATGGCGCCGTACTGATCCACGGCCTCGACCCACCATTTGATCAGCTCGCGCCCGTAGGGGTCGAACATGAGACCGTAGTTGATCAGGCCACAGGTCAGCGTGTTGCCGCACTCCTGCACCGTCAGCTGCACTGGCACGTTCACCGTCGGCTCGTCAGGGTCGTTGCTGTCAATGTCCAGCGAGCCGAGGTAGGTTCCGGCTGTGAGGCCCGTCGAGTCGAAGGTGACGTCGACCGCCTGGCACTGGCCCGGATCGACCGTACCGGCAAGCGGGTCTTCACTCAGCCAGGTCAGGTCAGGCGGCGGGCCGCAAGTGCCCTCGACGACGAAAGGTAAGCCCTGCTGGGTGCTGGTGCCAGTATCCAGCGCCGCTGCCCAGGCGGTGGTGTACTGCAGCCCGTTGCCAGTGGTGGTCTGACCCAGGATGGTGATGGGCGGCGCCCATGGACCTGAAGCCCCGCTGCCGTCGGTCATCCACTCCAGCCAGTAGGTTCCGGGAGGCAGGTGGACACCGGCGCTGGCCACATCGGCCATGATCGGCCGGCTGGAGTCCGTCAACGCCGTATCTAGCACGCGGTAGATGCCGCTCCAGCCGGTGCTCGTCATGCGGTTGGTGACCAGGTCGCCAAAGACGACGCTGCTGCCCGGGTCGTCCGGCGAGCCGTCCCAAATCTGGTAGTAGAGGCCGGTCATGGTCGAGACGGGCGGATAGCCGTAGGTGCCGGTCTGGTAGGCGTAGAACGTGACCTGGTCGACCTGGCAGCCGGCGGGCTCCGTGATCTCAAAGTCGTCAGCCATACGGTACTGGTAGTAGTACTGGTTGCCGAAGCCGTACGTGTTCATGCCTAGGGCGGTCTGGAGCGCGCTGGCTGGGTTGCCGTTGTAGCCGCCGCTGGGATGGGTGACCATCGGGCCGTTGTCCCACAACACGTCCTGCGTGCCCTTGGGCGGGACTACCTCAGTCAGATCCCAGGTCAGCGGCACGTCTCCGACGTTGCAGATGGTCAGCTGCTGCGTTTCCTGAGTGTCCGGGCAGAGGGTGGCATTCAGCTCCAGCGGGGTGACCTCGATGTCGGGGTAGAGGAACACCTGGCAGCCGCTGGCGATGGAGACGTCATCGATCGCCCAGCCATCGTAGCTCACCGAGGTGTCGCTGGTCAGGCGGAAGCGCAGCTTGACCTGCTGGCCGATGTAGGGCGTGATGTCGCCCGTCCTCTTCTCCCAGCCCGGGCTATGATAGGTGCCACCGGTGTGCTGCCAGACGATGGACCAGTTGATCTCATCGGTTGTGATCTCGACATACGCATGGTCATAACTGGCCGATTCGATGTATATGTCCTGCCACCAGGACAGCACTAGGTCCTTGATCGGGTCGGCACCACTCAAGTCGATCCAGGGTGACCAGAGCTCGTACCAGGCGCTGTAGGCGTACGGCATATCGGTCGCCCAGGCATTGGCTCCGCTGTGTGCCTGGGGGTTCTGCGGCGGTGGGCCCCAGGTGAAGAGGTTGGTGCCCATGTTCGTGTAGCCGCCGTCGCTGCTCTCCAAGTCCTCGGCGTAGTAGGGTGGGTTGACCAGCTCGGTCGAGGCCGAGACGGTCACCGGGAAGAGGGCATCCGGGTCGCTGATCGTCGCCTCGTTGAGGAAGGTGGCACCGCACGGCGGATCGACAGGCGTGACCGAGAAGGTCACGGTCACGGGGTTCTCGGGTGGCAGCATGCCGATGGTGCCGATGAGCTGGAAGGCCATGTCGTAGCCGTTGGGGTAGTACCAGGAGACGCCAGGCGCCTCAAAGGCGAATGCCGAGTCGGGCAGCCCACGGCCGATGGTGTCGGCGTTGCCTGCTTCCCAGAACATGTCATCGGTTCCCCAACCTGTGTCGTTGTAGATCTCGATCCAGTAGGTTCCGGCGGGCAGAACGGCCGGCGTTCCCAGCGTCAGGGTGTGCAGCCACTCGTGGACTCCGAAGAGGATGACCCCAGTCTGGGCACGGGTGTATGCCACGTTGCTCTCGTCATAGACTACGGTGCCGGGCAGCCCGGCTGCGTCCTGGTGGATGAGCACGCGTATGGCATCCGGATCGATCGGCGTATCATACGGATAGTAGCCCGTCCAGAAGACGACCTGTTCCAGAGTGGCCGTGTCCTCGAGGGCAAAGTTCTCGGCGAGCACCTGGGCACCGGCGCACAGGTCGCAGCTCGCATCAGAGAAGATCCCATTGGACTGGTTCGGCTGCTGGTCCAGAAGGACCGTGCCATTGACCTTGGGGAAGACCGACCGCTCGCCGGTGGGGTTGGCCGGGCCATCAGGTCCCTTGGCCTGCCGGCCGTCGGCGTTCTGCGGCGGCTGCGAGGCCGCCTTGGGCGGCACCGCCACCTGCCCGCTCCACAGGACGTTCGTGCCGTCGAAGGAGCAAGAGCCGCTCGAGCAGGCCACGTCGCCGTTGTAGACGGTGCCCGCGGGGACTGGGTCGACCATGGTCGTAGCCAGGCCCGGCGCGTTGCCCGTGTTGAGGATGGTGATGGTGTAGTCGATGGGCTGGCCCGGAAGGACCTCACCAGGCGCCGCCTTGCCGGACTCGTCATAGCGCGGCGCAGGAGGAGGAGGCGTGAACTGGATGGCCAGGCCGTCGGTTATCGAGGCCGCCACGTTGCAGGCGTAGGTCAGGCCCCAGTCGCCGGCGGCGTTGTTGTCCTCGATGCCTGTGGTCGAGCCCGAGCCCTCCTCGGTGCCGGCATCCAGGAACTGGATCATGAGGTTGCCATCCGCATAGAAGATGGCCTCCCAGGTGCCGGCGCTGCCCGCCGCGCCGCCGTAGTGCGACGCCTGGTAGTACTCGACGACGGTGCACGCGCCAGTGCCCACCGGGCAGGGATCAAACGTCTGGTAGTAGGCACTCCCACCAGTGTTGAAGTTGAGGTCGTCCCACAGCATTGAGACGATGTCGTTGGGTTGGCTGCTATTCGGCAGGGGGCACTGGTTGCTGAGGCTGCTGTAGCCCGATCCGAGTGTGAGGTAGCCATTGCTGGCGGCATAGAACTCGGTCTGGGCGGCGCCGTAGAAGAAGAAGGTGAAACCGAGGGGGAAGGGACCGACATAGTTGTCGTCGGTTAGCCCGGTGATCGGCGTCCCGCTCGTTGTGATGTCCACCCAGTTGTAGTCGACCGTCGCGCCGGTGTAGCCGAAGCCATCGGGTCCTGGCCAGGCGGCGTCCGGGCTACAGCTCTGGACCGGAGCGAGAAGGTCATACTCCTTCTCCGTGATCAGGCCCTCCGCCAGCTGTTTGTCCAGGGGAAGGGCTTCGAGCGCCTCTGTAGCCGGGCCCTGAGCCGTGGCCGGAAGCGCCAAGCTGGATAGGAGCGCTGCCAGGAGCAAGCATGAGAGTAGGATTCGCGTCTTCATAGCTCTTTCCAATCCTTTCGTTTGCTTGAGATTCGAAACGAACGATCGAAAGGCCCAGTGACTCCGCGCATCACCTCCTCTCCGTGGGGGACAAGGACAGGCCGACGATTCGACACGCCTGCCGGCCGCCTTGCCACAGCAACCCCCGAGACCCCGATGAGGTTATTATAGCACAAAACAGTGGGCAAGTCAACCTGGCTTGGAAAATACCGCGCTCCCCAGGAGCCGTCAAGCTTTCGGGAAGGGAGGCGAGCGCTGCGACGCCAGCCACGGGCCCGATCGAAGGTTCGGGTGCTGACCATGGGTTGTCAGGTGCACCGCGCCAGGAGACAGGTGCGGCGCACCAGCAGGAATGGGTGCGGCGCACTTTCCGAGTGCGCTGCACATTGGTGAGCAGACCTACGAGGTGCAGCGCACCAAAGGCAGGTGCACCGCACCACAGGCAAGAGGTGCGGTGCACTTTCCAAGTGCGCTGCACCTGGGTGACCAGATCGACGAGGTGCAGCGCACCGCGAAGGTGCGCTGCACCACAGTCAGCAGGCGAGGCGCATTACGGAGGTGCGCCTCACCGAGATCATTTACCGACGGCAGACGCCGAGCACTGCGGACCGTCGACGAAGGTGTAACTGGCCAAGGTCATGTTGGTCACATCGATCGTCCAGGTCCCTGGCAGGTTCGAGCCCCAGTGGAAGCGGGCGTAGCCGTCATAGTGGGTCAGACGCGTGCGGCTCACCGGACCGCCGGTGGGCCAGGTCAGGTCGGCGTCCACACTCACCAGCGGCACGATGGCACCGCTTTGGTCCACGGCCTGCACCCACCATCGGAGCACCTCGCGACCGTAGGGGTCGAGAAGGAAGGTGTAGCCGATCTGGCCGCAGGTCAGGCTGTCGGCGCCGCACTCCTCCACCGTCAACTGGACCGGCACGTCGATCTGCCCCTCGTCTGCATCGTTGCTGAGGATACGCAGCCAGCCGCTGTAGACGCCGGGCTGGAGCCCCGTCGAGTCGAACGTCACCGTCACGTCCTGGCAGGTGCCTGGGTCAACCGTGCCTTCCAGAGGGTCCTCGGTGAGCCAGGTGAGGTCGGGCGGCGGCCCGGCGATGGTCTGCGTGGCGCCCTCGAACTCGCCCAGCGGCGCGTCGACTGCGAGGGGGGTCACCGCACCGGTCGCCAGGTCCACCGTGCCATAGACATTGGCCCCAGACCCGATGTAGAGCCAGATGTAGAGGGTGCCGTCCTGGTTGTCAAAGTCCATGCCCTGGGCATAGTTGGCCGCGTAGCCGGTGGGTCCGACCAGGGTGGCAAGGCCAGTGGCAGGATCGACCTGGTAGATCGAGTCGCTGGTGATGTCGTGGCCATACATCAGGCCTTCTCCGTTCACCGCGATGGCGATCATCGTTGTTACGCCGTAGGCCCCCACCAGAGTGCTGGCACCCGTGACCGGATCGATGGTGAAGAGCTGCGTGGCCGTAGAGCCGTAGAAGACTCCACTCACCGGGTCGATCGCGAGCCCGGTCCAGTTGGCGGCACCGCCGCCGGGCGGGCACGACACCAGGCCGGTAAAGGCCCCGGTCGCGAGGTCGATGGTCCCCAGCTGATCGACGGTGTCGTTCAGGGCATACAGGACCGTAGCAGTGGGGTCAAAGTCGATCCCATAGTAGGCGTTCGTGCTGGTGCCGACGACGGTCTGCCCGGTGAAGTCGTTCAGTGGGAAGGTGACAAAGTTGTCGGAGACGTAGCCGATGTCCTGGGCAAAGCCGACGTCGGTGGGCGCATCGGCTCCCTTGAGCGGCTCGATCTCGGTCAGCTCCCAGGTCAGCGGCGCATCGCCCAGGTTACACACGGTCAGCGTCTGCTGGGCCGTTGCGTCGGGGCAGAGTGTCTGGCTCAGCTCCAGTGGGCTGACGTCGATCTCGGGCGCCGCCACGTAGCAGCTCACGACCTGGACGTCATCGATCTCCCACCACCAGGCATAGCTTCCGCCGTCATCGTAGACGAAGCGCACGATGGCGCCGGTGGCACCGGCGAAGGGGGTCAGGTTCACGGATTGAGTGAGCGGGCCGCGGTGGTCGGAGTTCCAATGCAGCAGGTTGGTCCAGGTGCCGCCACCGTCGAGGCTGATGTCGACGTCCGCAGACTCGTTGGCGCTGATGTTGTTGTAGTCGGTCTTGAAGAGGAGCTGCGTGGCAAAGCCGGGGTCAGCGGGAACGTCGAAAGGCGCCGACCAGAGCTCGGCGTGGGTCAGGGCTGCCGAGCCAGCCAGATCGTCGTCGACAATGGCGAACTTGCCGGTCCCGCCGGTGAGGTTCCCCCGCGGCTTGAGGTCCTGGTCTGTCCAGAGGGTGCCGGTTATCTCGTGGGTCTCGGCCCAGCCAGCCGGCGGGAAGACGTCGCCCTCAAAGGCCTCGTGGAGCAGGACCATCTGCCAGACCTCTGTGGAGGCCTGCACCACCACCGGCGCCGGGATCTCCGGATCGCTGATGGTCGCCTCGTTGACGACCACCATGCCGCACCCGGGATTCTCCGGCGTCACGGAGAAGGTGACGGTGACGGGGTTCTCGGGCGGCTGCTCGCCGGCAGTGCCTTCCAGGCGGAAGGCGATGTCATGCTGTGTCGGGCCAAGCACCGTCCACTGCTGCCACACCGTCCCGTAGCCGAACGATCCGCCCGGGTTGACGAACTGGCCGTAGTACCCATTCACCGTGTCCGCCGGCTGACGGCCATACTGCCCGCCCGGGCTGAAGGGCATGGACGGGTAGAAGACGAGCCACCAGGTCCCCGCCGGCACACTCACCGGCGTCGCCAGGCTCAGCAGCGTGTCCGACGGCAGGCCGCCGCTGCCGCTGGTGATCGTCACCTGCGCGTCGGTCGGCGGCAGGGTCAGTGTCCACAGCGGGGGGTTGCCCGCGCCCGATGGGTCACCGTCCGGCACACCACCGTTGTCGGCATAGATCTGCCAAGTCAGCCCAGTCGCATTCAACAGCGTGGTGAAGCCGTTCCACCCGTTGCCCGGGACAAAGATCGTGTCAACGTCCCAAGCCTCGCCGTTCACAAAGTCGTCGGCCAGGAAAGAGCTGTATGTGGGAAGGTCGGTGAAGTCCTGGTTGACGTACGCATTCGGGTTCACCGAGCTCAGAGGCTGTTCCCAGAGGACAGCCTCGGGGTGGGCAGAGCGCTCGGGCTGTGCCAGGGTGCCGGCCGGTGAGGAAACGCTCAGGCCGGGACTGACACCCTGGCCATCCACCTTGACCGGAACGAAGGCGTTGCCCTGAGGGGGACCCGCCACCTGGCCCGCCCAGTAGACGGCACCACTGTCATACCAGCATTGGCCGCTGGAGCAGGCGACGTCGCCGTTGTAGACGGTGCCGGCGGGGATTGGGTCGACCAGGCTCGCGCCTAACGCAGGGGCCAGGCCGGTGTTCAGCACCTCGATGGTGTACTCGATCGGCTCTCCGAACGCGACCTTGCCCGGAGCCGCCTTGGTGGACTGGGAGAGATTCGGGCCGACGATGATCGACCAGTCCCAGGTCAGGCCGCTGGGCGGGTAGATCAGCTCGGTCAGGTTCATGAAACTGGTGTTGAGAGTTCCGGGCAGCGTATCAGTCCATCCCGTCGGTCCCGTCATGCGGTTCAGGAAATCCGCGTTCGAGGCGCCCCGGATGCCTACCTGCACCGTGGGCGGGTTGGCGTTGTAGACGGCGGTAAAGGGCCCATACACGTACTGCACGAGGTTGCTCCCCTCGTACAGCTTGATCTGCATGTTTAAGTCGTCTCCCACGTACGAGCTGCCGTAGCGCTTGTAGTGCTTCCACTGAATGGTAAAGACCTGGTTCGGGCTCGTACCCTCCAGTTTGGACATCAGCTCCGAAGTGGTCCCGTTGCCCTGCAGGTCGCGGCCCAGGATAGCAGCCACGTTGTTGGTGGATCCGCTGCTCAGCGGCGTGTAGGAGCTGGACACAGTGGCACCCATCGCCACGAAGCCGTTGTTCTGGATGCTTACCTGCGTATAGTCCACCCCGTCGTACGTGAAGGTAAAGCCCAGGTTCACGGCGTTGAAGTTTTGGTCGTCGTTGCTCGCCGTGCCGTGCACAGTCCCACCCGTGATCTCGGTGTAGGTCGTGCTGGTCTGGCTCCAGGTGTAGTCAGTTGCCACTCCTGCGATGCCTGCCTGGTGAGGCAGCCCGGGATACTCGGGCAAGCCCTTGCCGTCGGGTGGTGCCTTCTCGGGGGCGGGCTCCGCCACGTCGACGGCAGAACCCTGCGCCATGGCCGGGAGGACCAGGCCAGACAGGAGAGCCACCAGGAGCAAGGCCGAGAACAAGATGCGCGTCTTCATTGCTGTTTTGCTATCCTTTCGTTTGAGTGTGGTGTTGCCAGCTGTCAGTCGAAAGGCCAGTTGTACGAGCGCATCACCTCCCTTCGAGGGGGGCAAGGATGGGCCGGAAGCCCCTTGCCGGCCGGCAGCCCTGCCGTCGCCTGCTTCTCTCATGCCGATGCACCTATGGTAGCACGGAAACCCGGGGAAGTCAAAAGAGGTAGCGAGGGGCAGGCAACCCCGGGAGGCGTTAAGCTTCCCGGGGTGCGCTCGGCTCACGTTTCAGGTGCAGCGCGCCACGAGAGTGCGCCGCACCGGTGAGGAGAGGTGCGGTGCACTTCCCAAGTGCGCTGCACCTAACCGCCCGACGTGCCAAGGTGCAGCGCGCCACGAGGGTGCGCCGCACCGGTGAGGAGAGGTGCGGTGCACTTACCAAGTGCGCTGCACCTAACCGTCCGACGTGCCAAGGTGCAGCGCACCCAAGTCAGGTGCGCCGCACCGCGATCACTTGCCGACTGCTACAGCCGAGCAGTTCGGCCCGTCGGCGAACGTGTACGGGGCCAGAGTCATGTTGGTGACGTCGATGGTCCACGTACCGGGCACGACCGATCCCCAGTGGAAGCGGGCGTAGCCGTCATAGTGGGTCAGGCGCGTGCGGCTCACCGGCCCGCCCGTCGGCCAGGTCAGGTCGGCGTCGACCGTGACAAGCGGCACGATGGCACCGCCCTGGTCCACGGCCTCGACCCACCACTTGATCAGCTCGCGGCCGTAGGGGTCGAGCATGAGGGCGCTGTTGATCAGGCCGCAGGTCAGGGTGTTGCCGCACTGCAGCACCGTGAGCTGCACCGGCACGACCACCTGCGGCTCGTCCGGGTCGTTGCTGTCGATGACCAGGTTGGCGAGGTAGTCGCCGGCTGCCAGGCCCGTCGAGTCGAAGGCAACCGTCACGTCCTGGCAGCTGCCGGCCGGAATAGTCCCGGCGACCGGGTCTTCGCTCAGCCACGGGACGTCGAACGCTGCCCCGCCGTAGGCGACGTTGTCCGCGCCTTCCGCACCGCCGGCCAGATCTGAGATCACAATCTCCCAGATCGGATTGCCGTCCGATGCCACACCCAAGAAGGTGCCCACTTCGTTGCACGCCGAGACGGTCGAGGCGACAAGCCCGTACTCGTCGTACACGTCGACCTGGCAAGAGTACGACCCCATGTAGTCCGTGAGGTCCATGCCGGCCGCCTGAACCGGCGGGTTGAACATGATGTGGTAGACGTCCTCGAAGTAGTTTGCCACCGCCCCCTTGGTCAGGTTTCCGAAGAACTGCTCGCCCAGCACCGCAATCTCGTCGCCGCTGTGCGTCTGTGACGCCCAGAACTGGACGCCCGGCAGGATGTCGCCGGGGTCGAAGTAGAGGTTGCTGCTGTACTGGTCCAGTGGGTGCGGGACAGAGTCCACCGAGCCGTAGGGCATGGAGCCGTTCTCATAGCCCTCCAGCGGGAGACCCGGGAAGTCGGCGTCAAACCCGGCGCGCGAGTCGTAGAAGGTCAGCGTTTCGGGCGCGGCTGCCAGGTTGGGTGCCACAGGCTGCACATGGAACGCCGGCTTGCCCAGCGCAAGCCATTCCGTGAGCGACTGAGGAGCGACTTGTGGCAGCTTGATCGCGGATGGCTTGGGACGCGCAGCACCCGCCCTCGCCGCGGCTTCGGTCAGTGCCCAGGTCAGGTCTGCCCCACCCTCGTTGCAGATCTGAAGCGTCTGCTGGGTCACTTCGTCCGGGCACTGCTCCGCGTAGAGCGAGCCGGGCGACACGGCGATGTCCGGGTCGGTGACGCAGCCGGGGCAGGTGAAGGCCGGCAGCCGCTCTGCCGAGGTCAGGAAGGTGCCGTTGTAGCCGGCGACGGCGTACAGCGCCTCCGGCAGGGAGGCGTACGCAAAGGTGCGCCGTCCCTGGATCATGGTCTGCGGCAGCGTGACCCAGGCGCCTGCGTAGCCCTGCGTCGTGTCGTACGATTCGCAGCTGTTGCGGTAGAGCGACCAACCGCCTCCGCAGGCGACGAGCTGGTCACCCCAGAAGTAGGCGCCGGGTCCCCCACGGGTGAAGCTCATGTTGGGGAGGGTGTGCCACAGCCCGTCCGCCGGGTCAAAGGCCTCCACGTAGGCAAAGTCGGCGGTCACCGAGTCCCGGCCGCCCACGGCGTAGACCTTGCCGTTGACCGCCGTGCCGGCCAGGTAGGCACGCGTGTAGGCCATCCCGGGCAGCTGGGTCCAGCGGCTGCCCGCCGGCGCAGCCGGGTCGTAGACGTAGGCAGCGTTCGTGTACGTACCGGTGGTGCCGCCAAAGGCGTACAGCTTGCCGCCCACCGCCGCACAGCCAATTCCGGCGGCCGCCAGCGGATACGGGTCCGTGGAGATCGTCTCCCAGGTGTCAGTCGCGGTGTGATAGACCTGTAGGTCGGATATGTAGTAGGGGGAGGCGTACTGGTATCCACCTGGGATGTAGATGTCGGTGCCGATGGCAGCCGCGCAGATGTTGCTGGCCGGAACCGGCATCAGCCCGGCCATGTCGACCCACTCGCCAACGGCGGGATCGAACATCTCGACCGTGTCCTCGCGACCGCCCGAGATCTCCCCGCCGAAGAGGTAGATCTTGCCGTCGACGGCTTCGGCGGCCGGCCGGGAGCGGCCCGCGCTGTTAATCGGGTCGATGGCCTCCCAGGCAGTGAAGCCGCCTGCGGTGGAGGAGGTGGCCAGCGTAGAGGAATCGGTGTAGCCGCCGCCGGATGCGGTCACCGTGGCGACGTCGCTGACCCCCCCACAGGGGATGTGGACGACGACGTCAAAGGGCAGGGAGGCCATGTTGGCCACGAAGAGACTTGCCGGACCAGAAATCGGCCAGCCAGAGGCATAGGACAGGTCGAACGTGGCATCGGCCCCGGTGTAGTTGGCCAGGGTTAGGGTGTGCGTCACATCGCTGTCCTCGCAGCCCTGCTTGTCTGCCGTGTCCGGGCTGAGCATCAGTCCGGAGGGGAAGAGGAACTCGATAGCCGTTCCATCTACGACGGAGGTGGGTGTGTCACAGGCGTAGGTGAGGCCATAGCCGGCGGCAAAGTCGTTGCCCTCGATGCCCTCGGTCGAGCCGGAACCCTCCTCCACGCCTGCGTCTTCGTACTGGAGGATGACATTGCCGGTTTCGGCATAGAGGATCGCCTCCCATGTGCCGGCAATGCTGCAGCTGACCCCACCCGGATAGTGACAGAAGTCGTCGTACTGGACGACGAGGCAGGCGCCGGTGCCGACCGGGCAGGGATCAAAGGTCTGGTAGTAGGCCAGGTCGCCCGTGTCGCCGGGGTCCAGGTCGTCCCACAATAGGGCGATCATGTTGTTGGGGGTACTGCTGTTGGGCAGCGGGCAGTCGTTGGAGAGGTCGCTGACGCCCGCGCCAAGGGTGATGTAGCCGTTGCTGGCGGCGTAGAATTCGGTGAAGGGCGTGCCGTAGAAGCTGAACGAGAAGCCGATGGGAAAGGGTCCGAGGTAGTTGTCGTCGGTGAGACCCGTGATCGGGGTGCCGCTGCCGCTGATCTCTACCCAGTTATAGGCAAGGGATTGGCCGGTATAGCCAAAGCCATCGGGCCCGGGCCAGACCGCAGCAGGTCCGGCCTGCCCGGCCTCAAGGTTTGCGTCGCTGTCGACGATGGGCAGCGGTGTCTTTTCCGGTTCCTGGGCCAGTGCCGGCAAGGTGCCCAGGATAAGGGCGGCCAAGACGAACAGGGTGAGAATAGTATGACGCTTCATGGTCCCTCCTCGCGATAGCAGAATCGATTGGTCGAACATCGAGATTCCACTGGAACACGAGCGCCCTTGAAGCTCGAGGAACACCTCCTTTCTCCGGGGGCAGCGCACCTGCGATCGGCAGAGCCCGCCGGCACCCTTGCCGAAGGACCTTTGGCTTGCCGCACTGCCTACATTGTAGCAGAAATGGGCCAGAGAGTCAAGTTGGGTGCGGGAGGGCCGGCGGGGGGGGCAGGATCATCTGCCAGGTGCGCTGTACGGGTGGAGGGGCTGCCCAGAAAGCACAAGACCTGGCAGGCTGAGCGCGGCGACGCATCCTAGTTGCGGACCAGTCTCGACTGAGCCGCCGGCGTGGTCCGGAGGCCACGCCGGAACAACCGGGCTTCGCTCCCTCGGAATGAAGGCCGATGGTGAGCCCACCGGCGTGGTCGGGCGACCACGCCGGAAAAAGACCCTTGGCACAGTGGCACAGCTCGGCAGGCCCATGCCGGAACAAGCCGCGAACGGGAGCTCGCGCGCCTCCAGGTTCGGGGCTGTCCCGAAACTGTCATTCCGAGGGAGCGCAGCGACCGAGGCACGCCCTGAGGTACGAAGGGAATCTCTGATTCTTCCTGGAACGCAGTGAAGTCAGATGCATCGCCGCGCTCAGCACGGCAGGTCTCGTGCTTTTGGGACAGCCCTCGGCTGGTCCGGAGACCACGCCGGAACAAGCCACGCTCCCGGCAACCGATGGTCGATAATCGTTTCTGGGAATTCGGGCATTTCGGGATAGTACCCTCAAATTCTTGGCACAGTAATCATGCCCCTGCGGGGCACCACGAAGGATCCAAATCTAGCTGCTTCTGGCGCGTTGCCTGCTGAGCAAGGTAGAGCTATAGTCTTCTCAGCCGGCAACGAGGTCGAAGCAACGGTA